>Ga0299912_10000414_pt1 | contig 37011 bp, 28 predicted proteins | sample RVTome_2_FD_207667 | JGI IMG/M metagenome (GOLD analysis project Ga0299912, IMG submission 207667) | Soil microbial communities from uranium-contaminated site in the Upper Colorado River Basin, Wyoming, United States - RVT95D214 (version 2) ... | reverse complement strand
GCCTGCCCGCCGAGCTTCACGGTGCCGCGCGCCGGGTAGGTGGGGCCCGTCATCCGCTGCCACACCAGCGTGCCGAGAGTGATCACCACCGCCAGCGCCCAGCGCCAGAGAGTGCTCATCACGATCCCTCCTCGCCCCCGTGGGGCGCGAAGCCCTCTCCCAGCACCTCCTGTGCCGGCGTGATCGCCACGAACGCGGCCGGGTCCACCTGTGCCACCAGACGCTTGAGCCGACCCACCTCATGCGGGGCCACCACCACGTAGAGGACAGGTCTCCGCTCACCCGTGTAGCCCCCGTGTCCCTGGAGAATCGTGACGCCCCGCCCGAGCCTTCCCAGGACGGCTTCGCGCACGAGGTCCGGGCTCGAGCTGATGATCAGCGCTGAGCGCGCGGCCGAGAAGCCTGCCTGGACCAGGTCCAGGACTCGCGCCGACACGAACGCCAGCGCCAGCGCGACCATCACCGCCTCGGCGCCGAACACGAACGCCGCCGCCCCGAAGATCGCCACGTTGAGCGCCAGCAGCGCCTGTCCGACGCCGAACCCGAGGTACCGGTGGGCAAGCCGCGCCAGCACGTCGGTGCCACCCGTGGTCCCCCTGCCACGGAACACCAGGCCCATCCCCAACCCGTCCACGAGGCCGCCGTAGCAGATCACCAGGAGTCGGTCGTGGGTCGGGGGTACGAGAAACGGGGCCGAGAAATCGATGCCCAGCGAGAGCACGACCACTGAGACCGCTGTGCGGACGAAGAAGCGCATCCCACCCGCGAACCGCCACCCGAGCCACAGCAGCGGCAGGTTGAGGAGCAGCACCACCAGGCCCACCGGCGTGCGGAGCAGGTGGTGCGCGATGATCGAGATCCCCGTGACCCCACCGGAGACCACGTTGTTTGGCACGAAGAAGAGATTGGTGCCTGCGGCCACCAGTAGCGAGCCGACGACGATCTGCACGTAGTCGAAGACCACGCCCGCACGTCCCTTCGGCGCGACGAGTGACAACCTCATGGCGCGGCATCCTGACACGGGGACGCACGCTTGCCAAGCCGCGGGCCCTCGAGGGCCGCCACCGGCCTGCACCGACGGGCGCGCGGAATTAGGTGTGCGCACCGGGCGAGGTTCGGCGGGTAGATCCGCGCTACCCGACCGCCCCGGTCGCGAGCGCGTAGACGTTCTCGGGCTGTCCGCGGCCGACGTCGGGGCCACGGACCATCCTGAGGCTGGAGGGGGTCTCGAAAAACCCTCGTGACGCCAAGAGTTCTCGGCACGCGACGTTTGGGCCGGGCACGGCCAGGATCACCGCCCCGTCACCGAAGCAGCCGAGGGCGGCGTCGAGGAGCTCGCCGGCGACCCCGACATCCGACGCGACCCACGGGCCGAGGCGGGCGCCGGCCGCCGCGGGCTGCGCCATCAGGTACCCGGCGAGCTTGCCGCTCTCCGGAGTGCGCCAGGAAGTGAGGGCACCTACGTGCAGGAGCCGGAGGAGCCCTGAGCGGTCTTCGCCGAACCTCGGCTCGTCGAAGGCGGCCACGGCTTCGAGATCGGCCTCGAGAAGCGGTGGCCAAGGCCGCGCGCCAGGCGTGCTGCGAGGTTCGCACCGGAACCGCGGCGACTCGAACTCGTCCCGGAAACCGAGCCGTCGGTAAATGTTGACACCCATGGGATCGGCCTCGAGCCGGATCGTGGCGATACCGGCGTGCTCAAGATGCCGGATGGCCTGCTCCATGAGCCGTGAGCCGATCCCCAACCCTCGCCGCTCCGGTGGCACGATGAGGTTTCCGATCCAGCCTGTTCGGCGGTATCGGGTGCTGGTCACCATGCCCGCCTGCTTGCCGTCAACCTCGGCGACGAAGCACCCGTCGCCGTCGTGGGCGAGGTGGAGCGCGAACGTCGCGGCCGTGCAGTCCCACCCTTCCCGATTGGTCTGCGCCAGGGCGAACCCGATGTCGTTCTCGTGGAAGAAGCGAATCGCCGGCGAGGTCGTTTCGGGGTGGCTCATCCGCCGTCCATTGCGGACAGGCCCGGCAGCGTCGCAACCAGCTTCATGAGTCGCTCCTCTGGCCGCATTCTAGCCCCGGGGACATCGCCGCCGGGAGCCGCGTGACCGGTCCCCGAAGGGGCTGCTACCCTAGCGCAGGGAGGGTTCCATGCTGGAGGCGGTGGTGCTGATCAACGTGAAGCCGGGCCAGCTGCACGCGGTGTCGGAGGCGCTCCTCGAACGCGAGGGCGTGCACGAGCTCTACTCGGTCGCGGGTGCGTACGATCTGGTGGCCGTCCTGCGCACCTCGAGAAACGAGCGTCTCGAGGAGCTGGTGACCGGCGAGATCGCGGCGCTCCCCGGCGTCGAGCGCACGAACACGCTGGTGGCTTTCCGGTGCCTCTCCAGACGCGAGGCCGACGGTACGTTCTCACTCGGCCTGGAGCCGAACCAGGGAAACACGCCGAGGAAGTGAGCTGGGGTCCCACTGGAGGCGGGCCGGTCGTCGACGGTGGCGCGGCTTCAGCGCTCCGGCCCCCGCGGCCGCAGGTGGGCAAGCTCCTCGACGTTGCCAGCTGGCCCGGCGATCGGCGACGGGATGCGGGCGAGGCACTCAAGACCCAGCTCACGCGCGGCGGCAAGGACACCCTCGATCGCCTGTTCCCGGACAGCGGGGTCCCGGATCACGCCACCCCTGGCGACCTGCTTCCGGCCAGCCTCAAACTGGGGCTTCACCAGGGCAACCAAATCGGCGCCTTCGGCGAGGAGCGGCACCAGCGCCGGAAGCACGAGCCGTAACGAGATGAACGAGAGGTCCACGGTGATGACGTCGAAACGACCCGGAAGGTCCTCCCGCGCGAGGTAGCGGGCGTTGAGACCCTCCTTCACGACCACGCGCGGGTCATGACGCAGCCGCCAGTCGAGCTGGCCCCGGCCCACGTCCAGCGCAACCACTTGCGCCGCCCCACGCTCCAGGAGCACGTGGGTGAAGCCGCCTGTGGAGGCGCCCACGTCGAGGCAACGCTTACCGGCGGGCGAGACGCCGAACGCTTCCAGCGCCGCCGCGAGCTTCACGCCGCCGCGAGAGACCCAGGGGTGGTCGGCCGCGATGACCTCGACGGAGACCTCGGGGGGAAACGTCTTGCCCGCCTTGTCCGCCCGCTCTCCTTCGACCCGCACCAGCCCGGCCAGTATTAGGCTCTGGGCCCGTGCCCGCGAAGGGGCAAGCTCCCGCTCGACGAGGAGCTGATCGAGCCGAACTCGTTTGGTGGGCACGAGCGATGCTAGCATTGGATTCGTGATGCCTGGAAAGGCTCTTTCCGCTCTCGTGCGGGCGATGCGGCCGCGCCACTGGCTCAAGAACGGTTTCGTTCTCGCCCCGGCCGTCTTCGCCGGCCATGCGTTCGACGCCCCCGCGATGGCGAAGGCGGTGACCGTGGCGGCGGCCTTCTGTCTGGCCTCATCTGCGGGCTACCTCGTCAACGATGTACTCGACCGCGAGGCCGACCGCAACGACCCGGTGAAGAGGTTCCGGCCGGTGGCGAGCGGAGAGCTGGGGATCGGAACCGCCCTGTCTTGGGCGGCGCTCATGTTTGCAGCGGCGGTGGCGGCGAGCCTCTATCAGGGAGCGCTGGTGGTTCTCGCTCTCGCCGGGTACGTGCTGCTGACGCTCCTTTACTCCGTGTTTCTCAAAAGCATGCCGGTGGTGGACGTGATGGTACTTGCCACGGGCTTCCTCATCCGCCTCGTGGCGGGGGCGCTGGCCATCCCGGTGATCATCTCGCACTGGCTGATCGTGTGCGGCTTCCTGCTTGCGCTCCTGCTCGCCTTCGGCAAGCGCCTGCCGGAGGCGGAACAGGCCGGCAGCCGCTCGCCCAAGTACCCGCTTACGTTCCTCCACGACGTGGTGACGATGCTCGCCGGGGTCACGCTCGTCGCCTACACCCTCTACACGGTCGCGCCGGACACGACGGCCAAGCTCGGCGGCTCGAACGCGCTGCTGCTCACAGTTCCCCTGGTGCTTTTCGGGATCCTCCGGTACCTGCTCCTCCTGCACCGCGAAGGGGCACAGGACCCCACTGCCACGCTCTTTCGCGACCGGCCCCTGCTCGTAGCTGTTGTGCTCTGGATCATCACCGCCGGCGTCATCGTCTACACGTCCGGAGGTGGGAGGTGAAGAGCCGCGTGGCGGTTCTGCGCACCCGCCCCGACACCGTCCTCGAGGACATCGCGCGCCTTTGCGAGCTGGCTGGGGTGAAGACCGCGCTGCGCGGGGGCACCACGACGATCCTCAAGGACAACATCTCCTGGCACTACCCCTTCCCCGGGGCCAACACCACGCCGTGGCAGCTCGAGGGGACGATCCTGGCGTTGCGGCAGGCCGGGTTCCCAGACCTCGCATGCGTTCAGAACGACACCGTCGTCACCGACCCGCACAAGGGCGAGCGCCTCAACGGCTATACGGGTGTCCTTGCGAAGCACCACGTCCCGACGCGTTACAACTGCTTCGACTGGGACCTGAAGTGGGTGCCCTACCGGCCGAAGGGGGAGATGCTCGCGCTGCCGAAGATCTTCCCCCACGGGATCCACATCCCCGAGTTCTTCTTCGGAACCAACATCGTGCACCTGCCCACCGTGAAGTGCCACATCTACACCACGACGACGGGGGCGATGAAGAACGCATTCGGAGGTCTGCTCGCGACCCGACGCCACTACACCCACACCTGGATCCACGAGACTCTGGTGGACCTTCTGACCATTCAGAAGGAGATCCACACGGGGCTGTTCGCCGTGATGGATGGGACCACTGTCGGCAACGGGCCCGGCCCGCGCACCATGGTGCCGGTCCGCAAGGACGTGATGCTCGCCTCGGCCGACCAGGTCGCCATCGACGCCGTCGCCGCCAAGCTGATGGGCTTCGACCCGCTCGGGATCCGCTACCTGGCGCTCGCCGGGCAGCGCGGCCTGGGGGTCGCCGACACCCGCGACATCGAGCTCATCGGCGCATCGGAGATCGGCGAGGAGAACTGGCACTTCTCCGTGGGCGACAACCTCGCCAGCCGGGTCGGCGATCTGGTCTGGTTCGGTCCTTTGAAGCGGCTGCAGAAGCTCTTCTTCCATACGCCGCTGGTGTACATCTTCGTTGCCGGCTCCTACGTCTACCACGACTACCTCTGGTACCCGGCGTTCGGCCGTCGCCAGGTTCGGGGGTTTGTCCGCACCTCGCCGTGGGGGGCGCTCTTCGAACGCTACCTGCTCGAGCAGGCAAGCGCCGGGACGCTGCCGGCCCCCGGCGGTGCCGGGGCGGACTAGGCCATGCCCCGCGGCTGATGGGCGGCCGATGAAGCTCCTCCCCACCCGGTCCCGCTGGCTCCTCATCGCGTCGGTGGTTTTCGCCCTCGCCATCCGTCTTTTCGGCTTGGACTTCGACCAGTCTCACCACTTCCACCCCGACGAGCGCCGGGTCGCCGAGGCGGTCACTCAGCTCTCCCTGCACCCGCTTCAGCTCAACCCACACTTCTTTGCCTACGGCTCGTTTCCGCTGTACGTGACGAAGCTCGCCACAACCGCTTTGTCCAACTTCCACTCGTGGTTCTCGTCGTACGATGCCGCAATCCTCGTCGGGCGCGCACTCTCGGCGCTCTGGGGCACGGCCACGGTGCTCCTGCTGGCTCTCGTCGGGCGGCGACTGTACGCCGGGCCGGTTGGGCTCCTCGCGGGGTCCCTGTTGGCCGTGACCGTGTTGCACGTCCAGAACTCCCACTTCGCCACCAACGACGTGCCGCTCACCTTCCTCGTCCTCGCGGCACTCGCCTTCATGATCGGCATCGCCGAGGGACGTGGTCTGCGAACCTTTGCGGGCGCAGGCATCGCGGTCGGCTTTGCCGTGGCCACGAAGTTCAGTGCCCTGCCCCTCGTCCTCCCGCTCGTCGTGGCGGCCTTCCTGCGCTGGCGCAGCGACAGGGGTCTCGGCCGCGCGTTGCGCGGTCTGGCGGTCGCGTCCGTCTGCGCGCTTGCGGCGTTCGCCGTGGGCGAACCGTACGCGCTGCTTGAAGCCCGAACCTACCTGCGCGACGTCCTCGAGCAGAGCCAGATGGTCAGGCACGCCGGGTTGTTTCCCTACACCAACCAATACGTTGGCGTCCCGAAGGTCGTATACGACCTCCGCGAGATGGTGCTGTGGGGGATGGGTCCCCTGCTCGGCCTGGCCGCGCTGGTCGGAACGGTCCGGCGGCTGCGCGTGAAGGGCAGGAGAATCCCGGCCGCAGACTGGATCCTGCTCACCTGGGTCGTGCCGTTCTTCGCAGTGACCGTTTCCTTCGACGTCAAGTTCCTGCGCTACCTGCTGCCGATCTACCCGATGCTCGTCCTCTGGGGCGCGGCCTGGCTCCAAGGGTGGGCGGAGCGCTCCCGGGCCGGCCGCTGGGCGCGCGGGACGGTCGTCGCGGGTACCGTGCTCTACCTGCTCGCCTTCCTCGGGATCTACACTCGCCCGCACTCCACCGTCACCGCCTCGGAGTGGTTCTACAGCCACGTCGCCCCGGGCTCGAAGGTCCTCACCCAGGACTGGGACGAGGGGTTCCCCCTGCCACTACCCGGCCGGTCTCCGGAGAGCTTCCGGGTTTCGACATTCCCGTTCTACGACCCGGACGAGCCGGGAAAGATCGCGCGCCTGGCCAGCGAGGTCGCCTCTTCGGACTACGTCGTCCTCCAGACCAAGCGCCTCTACGGCGCGGTGACCCGCGCGCCGTCGAGGTACCCACTCACGAACAACTTCTTCCGCGCACTGTTCGCGGGAGATCTGGGATACGCCCTCGTCAAGGACGTCAGCTCGCGCCCCGGATTGCTCGGGGTCGAGCTGCCGACGGAGCTGGCCGACGAGTCGTTCTCCGTATACGACCACCCGAAGGCCGTGATCTTTCGAAACGTCGATCACCCAACCGCCGAGACGATCGAAAACAAGGTCCGGAGAGGCCTCCCGTCGCGGCCGCTCTCGCGCTCGGACCTGCTGCTCGCCCGCGCCGGTGCGCCGGCGGGAGGCGAGGACCTCGGCGCGGTCCGCTCGTCGCTGCTCGCCACGCTTCTCTGCGTCCTGCTGGTCGAGGTGCTAGGCCTCTCTGCCTTTGCGGCGCTCAGGTTGCTGCTCCCTCCCCGCGCCGGGCTCTATGCGCTCGGCAAGGTCACAGGGGTTCTCGTCTTTGCGTACGTTCCCTGGCTGGCTGCGGGAGTCCTGGGCCTCCCGTTTACGCAGCCCGTCCTGATCGGTACCGTGCTCGTGCTTGGGGCCCTTGGTTGGCTCGCCTACCGCCACAACCGTGACGCTCCGGTCCCGTGCGTGGAGCTAATCGCCACGGAGGTCGTGGTCTGGGGGACGTTCGCGTTCTTCCTCGCCCTCCGCACCCTCAACCCCGAAATCTACTGGGGCGAGAAGCCGATGGATTTCTCGTTCCTCAATACGCTCTACCGCAGCACGGTCATGCCGCCGCCGGAACCCTGGTTCGCAGGCTCGCCCCTCATCTACACGTACTTCGGCCACTTTGCGGTCGCTGCGGTCGGCAAGGCGCTGGCCATCCAGCCCGCCCTCATGTTCAATCTCGGAATCGCGTTGATGGCCGGCCTCACCGCCGCCGCCCTTTTCGCCGCCGGGACCGTGCTCGGCCGGAGCTGGCGCGTCGGCGCCACGGCGGTGCTCCTCACGTCGTTTGCCGGAAACCTCTCGGGCGTGCGCGAGCTCATCACGCGCAAGGCGGTCAACTTCGATTACTTCTGGGCCACCTCGCGGGTCGTCCCCAACACCATCAACGAGTACCCGTTCTGGAGCTTCACCTTCGCCGACCTGCACGCCCACGTGCTGGTGATGCCATGGGCCGTCGCCTTCGTCTGTCTTGTTTTGCTGTGGGTCGGTCGGCGCGCGGAGCCGACGGCGCAGCGCCCCCGCCTGGCTTCGCTGGCGCTGCTGGCGGTCGCCGCCCTGGTGTTCGGCGCGATCACGGTAACCAACGGGTGGAGCATGCCGACCTACATCGCGCTCCTCCTGTTCGTGCTGTGCCTCGACTGGCTCGCGCACCACACGCCCGGCGGCCTCGTTCGGCTCGCGCGCAGGGGCGTGGCGGCGGTCGTGTTCCCGAGCCTCGTGGTCATCGGCGGCGCGTTGCTGCTCTACCGGCCGTTCTGGCGCCACTTCGCGCTTCCCGCCAGGCAATGGGGACGCGAGGTCGGGCCCTACGCTCACCCCACCGACGTCCTCACGATTTTCGGCATGTTCCTGATTCTCCTCGTACCCCTTTTCTTCGTGGTCTGGCAGCGCTCGATGGCACCCGAGGGCCTCCCCCTCGGTCGGGGACAGCGTCTCGCGATGGCGGGCGTTGCGGTCTGCCTCGGACTCTCGTTGCTAGACCTGCGCGCGCTTGCCTCGCTGACGGTCCGGCAGGCTGAGTCGGTCCGTACCCTTGCACTTGCCTTGTTCCTCTTCGCGCTGTATCTGGCCCTCCACCGCCGCACACCCGAGCGCTACCGGTTGGCGCTCATACTTGCCACGTTTGCCTTCGCGCTGATCGCCGGCTGCGAGTTCGTGTTCGTCTGGGATCGCATGAACACGCTCTTCAAGTTCTACCTCGAGGCGTGGTTCCTGCTGGGACTCTCGGCCACCGTCGTGCTGTGCGCGCTCGTGCGTCCGGCCCAATGGACGGGCCAGTGGGCCCGTGTGTGGCGGATCGTCTCGCTCGCGGCCGTGGCCGTGGGGCTCTTCACGGCTCTCTCGGGGGCCTACGGCGCGGTTACCCACCGCCACGCCGAGGGACCGCGTTTCACCCTCGACGGCACCGCGTACCTGGGAACCAAGGCCCCCCTGGAGAAGGCGGCTTTCGACTGGCTCAACCGGAACATCGCGGGGATCCCGGTGCTCGTCGAGGCGTACGGGCCCTCCTACGGCGAGTACAGCCGGGTCAGCATGAACACGGGCCTCCCCATCGTCCTCGGGTGGGACTATCACGTCTATCAGCGCGGCCACGGGTGGAGCGAGATCAACCGCCGCAAGGCTGACGTCCAGACCGTCTACACCTCAAGCGACGAAGGGGCGGTGGCCGCTGCGCTTGCCAAGTACCACACCGCGCTCGTGTATGTGGGCCCGCTGGAGCGCCAGACGTACGCCGGCGGAAACCTGCCCAACTTCAGGAAGTGCAAGAACCTGCTGACCACGCTGTACGAGAACCCAGCGGTGACGATCTTTGCAGTCAACGGCACTTTCCAGGGCGCGGCCCCAGTGGCCGTGGTCGAGCGCCTCCCGGAGGCCCCGGAGACGGAGGGGCCTGCGGGAGAAACGCGGGAAGTCGAGCCTGCTCAGGACCGGGTGGGGGTGCTACGGCAGCCCCGTGGACTCGCGTGCGACCCGGCGGGCAACCTTTACGTTGCGGACTTCGGCAACTGCCGCATCCAGAAGCTCGACGGCCATCTCAAGCCTCTGGCCGCCTGGGGCAAGCGCGGGGACGGGGTCGGCGACTTTCAGGACCCGTGCGGGGTGGCGGTCGGACCCGACGGCAACGTGTACGTGGCGGACACCTGGAACGGCCGTGTCCAGGTCTTCGACCAGGAGGGCAAGCCGCTCCGGCAGTGGCAGGGGGAGTTCTTCGGCCCGCGCGGTATCGCGGTAGACCGCGACGGGCGCGTGTACGTCGCCGACACCGGGAACAACCGCATTGTGCGCTTCTCACCCGAGGGTGTAAGGGAGGCGGAGTGGGGCAAGAAGGGGAACGCACCCGGAGAGCTGTACGAGCCGGGAGGCGTGGGGGTGGACGCTTTCGGGCGCGTGTTCGTCTGCGATAACAGCAACGGCCGCCTGCAGGTCTTCGACCGCGACGGTGCCTTCGAGAGCGCCTTCGATGTCCCGGGGTGGCGCCGGGAGGTGTTCTCCGAGCCCTACGTCGCGCTCGCTGACGATGGCACGATCTGGGTGACCGTGCCGCTCGCGGGCCAGGTGAGGGCCTACTCCCCCGCCGGCAGACTCCTCCGCACCATCGGCGCGAGGGACGTGTCCGGCGTTGAGCTGAAGAGGCCGTCGGGCCTCGCTTTTCGGCCGACAGACGGCCAGCTCCTGGTCTCGGACATCGACGGCCAGGTGGCGGTGCTCGGTGTCGGCACCCGCCAGCTCGCCTCCCCATCGCCCTCCCCGACGCGCAGGGCGCCCGTCCGCAGCCCGCGGAACCCGAAGCCATCACCGAGGGGCAGCGCCCCCGAGCCTTCGACGCCCGGGAGGATCGACGACGCGGCGGGAAATGCGGGCGCTCCTCGCGGTCACGCGGAGAGGGTCACGCCGTGAGCGCGAACGTTCTCGGGGAGCCGGCCGCTCTCCTCGCCCGCGTTCCGGTCGTCGACCTGGTGCTTCTCGTCGTGGTGATCGGAGCTGTGATCTCGATCGTCCGGGGCCTCGGGGGACCCCGCCGCGACCTGACCCGGCTCACCCCACTGATCCTAGCGTTGGTCGCCGCCACGACCGCTGTGTGGGCCCGCACGCATGGAGGGCTCACTACGCTGGGGCCGCAACTGGGTGTGATGGCTGTGGTGGTGACGCTGCTGGTCGTCCACCTCGCCCTCGACCACCGGCGCGGGTTCGGTGCGGCTGAAGGGGCGCACCCGGCCGAACCGTCGCCCCTGCGGCCGCCCTGGCGCACGTGCCTGGTCGTGGCGCTCCTTCTCACCGGTGCGTTGCTGACCTGGCGCCTGGCGACGTTTGCGTCGTCCACCCTGGTCTGGGAGTCCCCCGTCACCGAGGGGTTCGGCCAGTCGTTCTACGCCGACGTCGGACCGGCCACGTACGCGGCGAGGACCCTCGCCTGGAACGAGGGGCTGGTCAGCAACGGCCAGGAAACGCTGCTCTACGGCGCACCAACTTACACGCTGATGAGGTGGGGGGGCTTTTCGACTCTCTCACTACGAGTGTTCGCGACGCTCGCCGCGGCGCTCCTCGTGGTCGCCCTCTGGGCGTTCGTGCATCGCCACTTCGGACCTGCGGCCGGTGCGGCCGCCGCACTGGTCGGCGCCCTCAACACGTACGTGGTGCTTTACGGCAAGTACGGGACATCCCTGGCCGCCACGCTGCTCTTCTGCGTGGTCGCGGCGCTGGCAACCGGACGTCTCGTTCGGGCCGAAGCCCCGGCGTTGTGGATCGGCCCCGTCGCCGGCCTGGCGCTCTTCCTCGCCACTCTCCACTACTCGCCCGGTCGCCTGGTAGCCCTCGTGCTCCTGTTCTCACTGGTGCCCTCGCTGCTGGTGGCGTTCCGGCGCCGGCTCTGGCGGTCGCTGGCCGCTTTCGCGGGCCTGGGCGTCGTGATCGCAGGGGTCGTGGTCGCGCAGTTCGCGCTCGGCGCGCAGCGGTCCTTTCTCCACGCCCGCGGTGAGCAGCTCTTCACGATGCTGAAGCAGCCCGACTATATCCGCGACTATCTGACACGCGAGGTTCCAGCCTTCAACGCGCTCAAGGCATGGGCCGTCGGGATCGGTCTCTTCCCCGACGGGCCCAACGCGGCCCAACGAAACCCGGATCGGCAGCTGACGTTGGACCAGGTCTCGACTGCGGATCGGTTCGAGGTCGCCTTCAAGGTCCTCGCGGTGACCGTTCCCCAGCTCGACCGACTCCTCTCGCCTTTTGAGTTGATCGAGAGCTCCGACCAGCGAATATTCGACGACCCGCCCCCGATCAAGCCGTACTTTGCCCCCTTCGCGGTCTTTACGCTCCTGGGCGCCGCGCTCTCGCTCCGCCGTTTTCGTGAGTGGAGGCATGCGGTGCTGCTCGCCTGGTTCGGAGTCAGCGTTGCCCCGGTGCTGCTCACCACCAGGCTCGACGCTCACCGCATCGTGGTCAGCGTCGTGCCCCTGATCGTCTGGACCGCCCTCGGTGTCGTCGAAGCGGGTGGCGCGGTGGGCCGCCTCGGCGTTTCGCGTCGAGTGCGGGCCGCTTTGGGTTGGGTGCTCGCCGCGCTGCTGCTGGTCGGAACGGGCTCGGTGGTCCTCCGTCAGGAGGTGGACGGCGGGGAGCAGCGTCGTGTTCTCGCCGCGACCCAGCAGGTGCCCGGTCCGGTCGTGGTCGGCGCGCTCATCGACCACAGACAGCGCGCGTGGATCGAGCTCGGCCTTCTCGAGCGAACCAGGCGCGACGAAGGTGCGGAGGGCCACATGCTGGACGCGGGGTTGCGCGAGGACCTCGCCCACCCCGAGGAGTCATGGCCCACCGACCTGCTCGATCGGGTGCAGTCGGTCTGCGCCAACGCCACCCTCATCCTCGCGCCGGAAGAGGTTTACCGCACCGCGGTCGACCGGCTCCGTTCTCGGGGGCTCCAGGCAAGGGAGCTACGGGAGGGCGACCTCTGCATGTGGTTGATCCCCAGGCAGACGATCGGAACGCCGGCGACAAGCACCTCGGCGTCGACCCTCAGGTAGTCGGAGCCATGACGGGAAGAACGACCAGAGAAAGACGGAAACCTTTCGGGCGCCGTGCTTACGCTCGGCCGCGCTCCTGACGTCCGATAACCCGGCCTGCGGTACCATCGTAACAGTGCACGAGAAAGCAACACCACTCCTGATTCGCTGCCTGTTCGCAGCGCTTATTCTCGCCATCGCAGGGACCTACCTCTGGCTGGTGACCTATGGAACGTGGTCGCTCGCAGGCACTGAGCTCAGAGGCGACGCCTTTGATTCTCTCGCCAAGCACCTGCTGAAACTCGATGCAAGCGTGGACTACGTGGCGATCGACTGGGAGGGGCTCACCGTCGGCTCGCGCACCGTCATGTACTTCGGCCCCTTTCCGGCATTGCTGCGGATCGTGCCAAACCTGCTCTTCCCGTCCATGTACGGACTCTGGTCGCGGTCCTCATGCCTGATCGCCGCTCTGCTATCGCTGGCCGCAGCTCTCGCCCTCGGCCGAGCAACCCTCAAGATGGACGGACGGGCCCTGGACCGCCGCCGCTGGATCGGCCTGGTCACCGTGGCGGTGGGTTTCGGCCTGGGTACGCCGGTGGTGTATCTCGTATCGTGCGGTCGCATCTACCACGAGTCCATCCTGTGGGCCCTGTGCGGCTCGCTCTGGGGCTTGCACTTCATCGTGCGTCTGCTCAACCGGAGTATCTCGACCCTTTGCGGCCTGTCCGGCCCGGCCATTTCGTTCTCCGTCGCGCTCCTCTCGCGGGTCACCTTTGCCATTCCGATCGCCATTGCGCTGGCACTTCTCTTCGTGCGCGCGCTCGCCGAGAGGTTCCAGCCCGGGACCCAGAAGACCGGCCGCGCGAAGGCGGTGCTCTTGCTCGCTCTTGCCGTGAGTCCCGCGGTGGCCGGCGGCGCATTCCAGCTCTGGTACAACTACGCGCGATTCGGCTCGGTCCTCGATATCAGCAACATCAACACTTACGTTCAGCCCGCCGACGTCGGGGGGGTCTTCAACGTCCGGCGAATCCCTTCGGCCGTCTGCAACTACTTCGGCTTGACCTCCAGGTCACTTGTCAACGGCGCCCCTTACTTCCAGGTGGCGCGCGTGCAGTACGCAAACGACGCGCTCTTCCTCGGGTGGAAGGAGGAAACGCTCTCGCTTTCCCTCGGCTCGTCCTGGCTGGTCCTCGGCGCGGCCCTGGGCGTTCTTGCGCTCCTGCGCCGCCCCCGCTCCGCCCTAACGATCGCGGTCGCGGTTTTGTTCGGCGGACAGGCGCTTCTCATCTCCACGTACTACTTCGTGACTCAGCGATTCAGCGCCGAGTTTCTCCCCCTCCTCATGTTTCTCTTCTCGACCTACCTCGGAGTGTCGGCCGCGCCAACCCGCTCGGCTCGTGTCCTCGGATGGCTCCTCCCCGTACTCGCTCTGGGTTCGGCCGTTGTGACCGTTGCGAGCACGCTGCAGTGGAACCAGGCGATCAACGACGACGTTCCGCTTGAGTACAAGGTCCGCCTGACGAAGCTGCTCGATCGGGAGGGGTCGGTGCCGCGATGCAGCGGCACAGTTGTCAGGCTGGCCGATCTGGAACCGATCGCCGAGCAAGCTCTATTCGCACCAATGCGGAGGAACGCGACCTGGAACGGTGTGCCTTTGATCATGGACCGGACCTACTACCCAAGCGCCCTCGGGATGCACGCCAACGGAAGCGTGACCTACGCTGTACCGGGCGGAGCGGTCGCGTTCTGCGCGGTGGTCGGCCTCCCCGACAGGTCGGTCAGCTGCCCGGGAGGTTCCGTCATCTTCGAGCTCCGCGACCAGGACGATCGTCTGCTGTACCGGAGTCGCACGATCCGCTCCGGCGAGGAACCCGAATCGGTGTTTGCCGACCTGCGCGGGGTTGATCGCCTAACCCTGGTGGTCACGGATGCCGGCGAAGGCAACAACTGCGACCACGGCTCCTGGGGCCTGCCGGTGTTCCTGATCGAACCCGCCGCCGCCAGCCCCGACTGAGCCTTTGCGAACGTGCCGCCGGACGTTGTTTCCTGTCCATCCAGCTGGCTAGGGGCAGCGCACGCAGAAACCGGCGACTGATCGAGCGCCCGCGAGGTTCATCGCCGATGTCAGGGTGTCGCGGCTCCCGCTCACCTCGGCAAGCCGCTCCAGGACCCCAAACTCGTTTTCGGTCAGGGCCCGACGCTGCACCCCGGCGACGACCAACGTCCCGGGTGCGAGGGTGTCGGCCGCCGGGAGGCTCGTCACGCCGACAATGCGCAGCCTCTTCGGATGAAGGAGCCAGATCATCTCGGTTTGCTCGGCCGGCGCCCAGCCATGACTCGCATCCGGGGTCCACAGCACCACGGTCTGTCCCGGCTGGGCGGTTCGAGCGATGAACACCGAAACCGCGTACTCGTCCTCGGTGTACATCGCCCTGCCCCGAGGATCGTCTACCAGCGTGCGGATCGATGCAACGTTGAATGCGACAAGTGCGACCGCGAGAGTCCCGGCGGCACCCACTCGGAAGACCCGACCGACACCACCCGTGCGTTCCGGGGATGGTACCCGCCGGGCAACCCAGCCCAGCACATCGTCGACGACGCACCCGAACGGCACGAGCAGCATGAGCAGGAGCCCCGAAAGTCGCGCGACGTTTATGTTCGCTGCCACGGCACTTGCAATCAGGATTCCGCCAACCGCCGTCGCCAGCATCCCCCGCAGCGGCGGCCTCCGTCCGACCCAGAACCCGGCGAGGCCCGCTGCGAGGAGCAACGCCCCGAAAGGCGGAGGCAGCGCCGGCGTGCCCGCAACCGCGAGTCCCTCGTCCCCGCGAACCGGCCCCCCCCCGAGCGCCACCAGGTAGTGCCACGCCCGGGGCATGCTGCCTTCCGCCCACCACACCACTCGACCAGCGGCATGCCGGCGGAACGGCTCGAAAACGGCACTATCGAAGCGCTGGTGGACGAGGTCGCTGAGGAGGGGACACGCGGTCGTGAGCAGAACAGCCAGGAAAACCGCGGGTGCCGCCCACGCGCGGGCAGATGCGCCTCGTCGCACCTGTTCGACGGCGGCGCGCCACACGAGCCAGCCGCCTGCGAGGGCCAAGACGGGAAGGTACGCCGGGTGCTCGTACATGAGCACCCCGCTCAGAATTCCCAGGACACCGGCGGCGGCAAGCGAAGGTTGGCCGTCGCCCTGGGCACCGACCAGCAGCCACATCGTCGCGCCCACCCACAGCATGGGTGCGAACATCTCGTCGGCGCAGCCTGCCGCGATCACAAACCATCGGAGCGTCGCGGCGACCACGACGACGAGGGCGGTCACTGGCCAGCTCACCTTGAGGCGTCGAAGAGTGAGGAGAAGGAACAGCAGGACCAGGAGCCCGGCGAGCTTGAAGGGGGCGCGCAGAGAGGCGAGGTTGCTCCCGCCGATGGCGAGACCCGCCGCTGCAGTGAGCGTCGTGAAGCGAAACTGCAGCGGAAGGGTGCCGTTGCCCAGGAATCGGTAGGCCGCGCCGCCCATCTGGATCTCCTCGAAGGCGGTCTGATCGGGTGGGGGGAGGACCCTTTGCGCCGCCAGGCGCAGCGCGCCCGCGAGCATCAGGAGGAGGAGGCCACCGACGAGGGCCCGGCGGCGCGGGCGCACCTGTCGCCGGGCTCCCCGGCCACCGATCGCGGCAACGGCGGCGGCAAGCAGGCACGCTCCCTGCAGCGCAACGCTGGCCTCGTCGCCCGGCCATCGGCTGAGGGTGGCCGCGACGGCGCCCCCGACGGCCGCAGCGGCGACCGCTACACGCAGCCATGCGGGAAAACCGTGGCCCCCTGATGAGGTACCCGTTACCCCCCTCGCAGGCTGTGCGTCCTTCCCGGGTTCGAGCTGCATTGGCGGCCTGCTCCCGAGTATACGCGCGGCGCCCAGTGCGCTGAGAGCGGCGCTGCCAGGGGCCAGCGCCTTCTCAGGCGCGGTGGGGCAGAGACACCGGCCGCGGCTCGCGAATTGCGACAGGGAAGAACGCCCGGGCGCGGCGCATGATCCCCTCGACATCGAGGTCGAGCCTTGCGCGCAGGATCTCTTGAGAGCCGTGGGGCTGGAACTCGTCGGGTATGCCGAGGCACTCCACCTCCACACCCGGCACCTTGAGAGAGGACACGGCCTCCATCACCGCCGAGCCGAACCCGCCCGCGAGGGCGTTCTCCTCCACGGTCATCAGGCGTGAGCCGGGGTGCAGCTGGGCGGCCAGCAGCTCGACATCGAGCGGCTTGACGAAGCGGGCGTTGACCACGGCCAGGTTTGGCCCGCCCTCGACGGACAGCCGCTCGGCGGCCACCAAAGCCTCGGAGGCCATCGTGCCGACCGCCCAGATGAGGCCGTCGTTGCCACGTCGAAGCCCCTCGGCCTTGCCGACCGGGAGCGGGCGGGGCACCCCGCCGACCGGGACGCCGTAGCCGGTGCCACGGGGGAACCGGAGCGCGGCAGGTCGGTTGTGCGCGACGGCGGTGGCGAGCATGTGGCGCAGCTCGTCCTCGTCCTTGGGCGCCATCACGAGCATCTCCGGGAAGACCCGGAGGTACGACAGGTCGAAGACCCCGTGGTGGGTCGGCCCGTCCGCGCCCACCAGGCCGCCGCGGTCGAGCACGAACACGACCGGGAGGTGCATAAGACAGACATCGTGGAAGATCTGATCGTAGGCACGCTGGAGAAAGGTCGAGTAGATCGCTACCACCGGGCGCTGGCCGCGGGTTGCGAGGCCGGCCGCGAACGTGACCGCGTGCTGCTCGCAGATCCCGACGTCGAAGAAGCGTTCGGGGATCGCCTTGGCGAAGAGGTCAAGGCCGGTCCCCTCCGGCATCGCGGCCGTGATCGCCACGATGCGCGGGTCCTTCCTGGCGAGCTCGATGAGCGTCTCCGCGAAGACCTTGGTGTACGACGGCGGGCCGGGCTTCTTCTTTGCCACCTCCCCGGTTTCGACCGAGAACGGCGTGGCGCCGTGCCAGAAGACGGGGTCCGCCTCCGCAGGCTCGTACCCCTTGCCCTTGCGCGTGACCACGTGGACGAGCACGGGGTGGTTCGAGTCCTTGTGTTCGCGCAGGGTGGCCACCAGCTGCGGCATGGAGTGACCGTTGATCGGACCTACGTACTTGAACCCCAGCTCCTCGAAGAGTACCCCCGGCACGACCAGCTGTTTGGCCATGTGCTCGGCCTGCTTGGCGAGCTTCAACATGCCCTCGCCCACCTTCGGGATGGACAGGAGGAAACGCTCAACCTCGTCCTTCAGGCGACGGTAGGGCTGCCCGTGAATGATCCGGTTTAGGTAGCCCTGCATCGCCCCGACGTTTGGCGAGATCGACATCTCGTTGTCGTTCAGAATGAGCATCAGCCTGCGGCCGAGGTAGCCGGCCTGGTTGAGGCCCTCCATCGCCATCCCGCCCGTGAGCCCGCCATCCCCGATGATCGCGACAACGCGGTAGTCCTCGCCCCGGAGGTCGCGTGCCACCGCCATGCCGAGCGCAGCCGAGATCGACGTCGAGGCGTGGCCCGCGTTGAACGTGTCGTACTCGCTCTCCTCACGCTTGAGGAAGCCCGAGACTCCGCCGTACGTGCGAAGCGTGTGGAAGCGTTCGCGGCGGCCCGTGATCACCTTGTGCGGGTAGCACTGGTGGCCCACGTCCCACACCAGGAGGTCGCGAGGGGTATCGAACACGTAATGCAGCGCGAGCGTAAGCTCGAGCGCACCCAGCCCAGAGGCCAGGTGCCCGCCGGTCTGGCTCACCGACGAGAGCAGGAACCGCCGCAGCTCCTCCGCGAGGTCGGGGAGCGCCTCTTCAGGGATCTTCCGCAGATCCGCCGGGCTCGAGATCTTCTCCAGGAGTCCCATGTCCGTCCCTACCGGTCGCGGCGCGCCACGTAACCCACCAGCGCGCCCAGCGTCCCCCCACGTCCCTCGATCCCCTCCGCCTCCCGCGTCAGCGCCTCGGCCAGCGCCTCCAGCTCGCGGTTCGCCGCGTCCAGGCCGAACACGGCCGGGTAGGTGAGCTTCCCGGCCGCCGCATCCTTGCCGGGGCTCTTGCCGAGACTCACCGCCGAACCCGTGACGTCAAGGATATCATCGGCAACCTGAAACAGCAGGCCCAGGCGCTGCCCGAACGTTGCGAAAGCGCGCCGCCGTGGGCCGCTGGCCCCAGTGAGGAGGGCGCCGAGCTCCACCGCCGCACCGATCAGTGCGCCGGTCTTGGCGCGGTGGATGCGGTCGAGGCGCCCGGCGTCGGGAGGCCCGCCGGTGGCCTCCAGGTCCTCGACCTGTCCTCCGACCATACCTCGGGAGCCGATCGCCTCGGCCACCAGCCGGCACGCCTCCGCGCGCCGCCCGGCGTGCTCCTCGCCGACCGGGAAAGCCGCGAGCACGGCAAACGCCTCGGTGAGTAAGGCGTCTCCGGCGAGGATGGCGAGTGCCTCGTCGTAGGCCACGTGCACCGTCGGGCGGCCCCGCCGCAGCGTGTCGTTGTCGAGGGCCGGAAGGTCGTCGTGGATCAGCGAGTACGTGTGCACGAGCTCGATGGCGCATGCCGCCTCCACGACGTGCTCCGGATCCCCGCCGACGGCCCGGCAGGCGGCCCGGACGAGGACCGGCCGCACACGTTTGCCTCCACCGAAGACCGCGTACCGCATGGCGGCGTGCAGCCGGGGGGGCCACGCCTCCGCCGGAGGGAGGAGGCGGTCGAGTGCGCTGTCGATCCGCTCGCGTTCCGCGGCGAGAAGAGCTTGCAGCTCCACCGTTACGCCTCCTCAGGGGCGAACGGCTCGGTCTTGGGCTCCTCGCCCTCCGTGGCCTCGGCGAGGAGCTGCTCGACCCGGCGCTCCACACCCTCCAGCTGGGTGCGGCACCGGCGGGCCAGCTTCACCCCGCGCTCGAAGAGCTTCAGTGCCTCCTCAAGACCGACCGACTCATCCTCGAGCTTGGCGACGACCTCCTCGAGTTGAGCAAGCGCCTCCTCGAACGTCTCCTTGGTCATGCCCCCTCCCGTGCCACCCACCGCTCAGGTCTTTGAGAACGAACAACCTCATCCGGTCTCTGGTAGGTTTATCGGTGCCGTCGTCCTTCCTACTCCCGACCCTTGTTCCCCGTGTCCTCTTCTTCAAACAGCGATCCCTGCTCGCCGCGCCGCCCGATGGATATCGAACGTACCTGACCGCGCGCCAGCGTCGTCACCAGGCGTTCCCCGGCCATCACCTCCGAGGCGTCGCGCAGCGGCGTCGCCTCGCCCCCGCGGGTCGTGATCGAGTACCCCCGCTCAAGGACGTTTCTCGGCGAGAGCGCGTCGAGTGCCCTCTCCCGCGCCTCCAGCTCGAGCCGCCGCCGTCCGACGAGTGAGCGAAGCCGCTCGCGGGCCACGGCGAGTCTGGCCGTCACCAGCTCCCTGCGGCGGGGAGCCCCGAACCTCACCGGCCAGCGGAACAGGTGTGAGATCGCGCCATCGACCCGGTGACGGCGCCCCGCCACAAGTGCGCGCAGCAGCTGGGGCAGCGCTTCCAGCCGGCGCAGGCGCTGGTCCAGCTCCCTGACCCGCAGCGGCAGCCGTGCAAGCCCGCGCGCGCCCTCCAGCCCACGCAGCCGCAGGCGCGCGTGCTCGAGCTTGCGGCTGAAGAGGCCGGCCAGGCTCTGCCGGGCCACGTCCACCCGCCGCTGCTGGTCCTCCAGCCGCGACACGATCATCTCTGCGGCCTGAGTGGGCGTTGCGGCCCGCACGTCCGCCACGAAGTCGGCGATGGTGAAGTCCACCTCGTGCCCAACCCCGCTGATCACCGGCACCTCACACGCCGCGATCGCGCGCGCCACCATCTCCTCGTTGAACGCCCAGAGGTCCTCGAGCGAGCCGCCGCCGCGGACGACGAGCACGACGTCAACGAGAGAGGAGCGCCCGAGATAGCGCACCGCCTTTGCAACCTCCCCCTCCGCTCCCTTACCCTGAACCCGTACCGGGTACAGCAGAACCGAGAGGTGTTCCCAGCGCGAGAAGACCTTGAGCACGTCCCGCACCGCGGCGCCGCTCGCCGAGGTCACCAGACCGATCCGTTGCGGAAGTGCCGGCAGCGGTCGCTTCCGTTCTGGCGCGAAGAGTCCCTCCGCTTCGAGCTTTGCCTTGAGCTGCTCGAAGGCGAGCTGCAACTCCCCGATACCCAGTGGCGTGACCTCGCTGACGATGAGCTGCAGGCTGCCGCGCTGCGGGTAGACCTCGAGCGTCCCCCGCAGCTGAACCGCGAGACCGTCGACAAGCTTGAAGCGAAGCCGGTCGGCACGCGGAGCCCACATCGCGCAGGAGAGTTGTCCCTCCAAGTCCTTGACCTGGAAGTACCGGTGTCCGGAGGCGGCCACCCTGACGCCGGACAGCTCTCCCCTCACCCACACCTCACCGAAAGAGCCCGCAAGAGCCGCGTTGATCTCCCGGATCAGCTCGCCGACCGTCCAGACGCGCGCGTTCACGACCCAACCTCCTCAACGCGCCCGACCCCGGCGCCCAGCAGAATCAGCGTCGGGTACTGGATCACGGCAAACCAGAAGTTGTACTCGAACAGCCCTGCGACGGTGATCGCGAGGACCGCCGTGAGCGTGGCCGCGACTGCCGCACGGTCCTCCCCCGTCAGCCGTGCGAGGCCACGCCACGTTACGGTGAAGAAAGCGCCGATGAGCCACAAGTAAGCGGCAAGAGCCGGAAGTCCGCGCTCCGCGGCGATCTGCACCGGGTTGTTGTGGAGGTGAGGGACGCGCCACCGCGGCGCGTCGTCGCGGCGGTAGAGCGGATACAGGCGGTCCACCATGTCCAGCCCGACGCCGGTGAGGGGGAAGTCCCGCACCATCTCCATGCCGGATATGGTCATGCAAACGCGGTCGTAGTTGGAGGCCTGCCGTAGGTCGAAGATGGAGATCACCCGCTCGAGAACCGGCCGCGGAAAGACGAACCAGAGCGCAAGGGCAGCGACCGGGTAGAGCAGCAGTAGACTGCGACGCCAGATCGCCGCAAGCAGCAGGAGGCCGGCCGCCAGGCCGACCCAGGCATTGCGCGTAAACGACAGCAGCAGAACCACCGGACCAAGGAGAGCGGGGGGCAGCAAAAGCCACAGCCGGCGTGCAGGGTTGGTGAGCAACTCCCCCAATACCACCGACACCCCGAGAAGGAGCCAGCCCGCGTACAGCATGTAGTGGGACATGGGCCCCCGTATGCGGTGAGCGAGGTCGTTGGCCCCCTGGAGGTACTGGACGATTCCCCACACCGCCAGGATGGTTGTAACCATCGCGAGCGCGGCGACCAACCTCGGCCACCACTCCCGGTCCATCAGCGCTGCCGCGAGCGGCACAAGCAGCAGCACCGCCAGCCGAGGCAGCTTGTCCAAGCTCTGGACCGGATCCAGCGAGAACACGGCCGAGACCAGTGAGGCGACCGCAAAGACCACGAGCGGCGGCAGCAGCGCCCGGGCCCGAGGGCGCCCGCGGAAAGCCCCGAGACGCCACGCCCTCCAGGAGAACACACCCGCCAGAACGAGGAGCGGGTTGGAAAGACCGAGCTGGGACGACGTGGCGGCCGCAGCCACCATAGCGCCCGCGGCCAGCGCCCGGGCGCGGCGGGCGCGTTCAGCAGCGTCCTCGGGCAATGACCTTCACCCCTCGGCGGGAAGCGCCTCGTCTACCAGCATGACGGGGATGTCGCTGACGATCGGGTAGACCCTCCCGCACTTGGTGCACCGGAGTCCCTCGTGGACCTCGGGCACCTCGTCGCGAAACTTCTCACGGTAGCGCTCCACGAGAACGGCACAGGTGTTCGCCGCCAGGGTTTTGAGCTCGACATCTGCCTTGCAGGCCGGGCAAACGAGAATCTCCAAGAGTTGCGGGTCGACGGGCATGTCCGCCTCCGTCCGCATGCTACCACGCAGAAGAGAGCCAAAGGTAAGAAGGCAAACGGTAAAGGGAGGGCAGGGAGCTCCGTCCGACTGGCGTCTCCCCATCTACCTCTTCCCTCTACCATTCTCCCTTTCACCTTTTCCTTGGCCCTCTTGCGCGAGAGCCCGCGGCATTGCAGCATGCAGTGGTGCGTGTGCTCCAGCTCGTCGCTGCGAACCGCTGGACAGGTGCAGCCGCGACCGCCCTGCAGCTGGCGGAGGCCCTGCGGGATGCAGGTGTGGACTGTGAATTCGCCTATCGTCCCGGGCACAACCTGGAGCAGCGGCTGCGCGCACTGCCCTGGTGCCACCCCATCCTGGTCAAGGAGCGCTCGCTCGGCCAGGTGCGGGCCGCAGTCGCCCGTATCAGGGGGCTGGTGGCCGATTTCGATCTGGTTCACGCGCACCTTCCGCACGATCACCTTCTGGCCCGCCTCGCCGTCAAAGGCTCAAACCTCCCGTTGGTGCGAAGCATCCATCACCTCGGCCACCTGCGGTCGGATCCCTACCATCGCTGGCTGCTGCACGGCACGGCCGGGGTCGGCCTCGCCAACTCGGCGATGACGCCCCTCGTTGGGCGCCTTCCGGCCCTGCGTGGCGTCCCCGTGCACGTGCTTCCCATCGCACTCGACAAGCGCTTCCTCTCGGGCGGCGCGCGGGATGCCGGCCGGCAGCGTCTCGGGATCCCGCTGGACGCCATCGTGGCCGGCACCATCGGCAAGCTCGACCGATCCCGGGGGCACGACCTTTTCGTGCGCGCGCTGGCGGCTGCGCCGGCCGTGCATGGACTCGTGATCGGCAAGGGGCCGCACGAGACCCCCCTCCGAAAGCTGGCGCGCGAGCTCGGTCTCGGGGCGCGCCTGATCTTCGCCGGCTATGTCGAGGAGGGGCTCGAGGACCTCTACGCGGCGATGGATCTTTTTGTCTTCCCGGCTGCAGGCTCCGACCACGCCCACCGCGCGATCGCGGAGGCTTCCGCATGCGGGGTGCCGACGCTCGCGGCGGACCTACCCGGCGTCCGGGACCTGGTCGAGCCGGGGGTCACCGGCGACCTGTACACGGCCTCCGACGCGGCGGCGCTCGCCGTACTCTTGGCAGACTGGACCCGCGACGCTGCACGCCGGCAGGGCGCCCGGGAGGTCGCCGCCGCCCGGGCCCGCGCCCTCTGGACGCCGGAGCGCCTGGCGGGGACCGCGTTGGAGCTGTACGCGGCAAGCCGGGCGTAGGGGGCTTGACAAACGAAATACAAAGGATAGATTAACAAACCGAACGGTCGGTTTATGAAGCAGACGGAGAAGTCCCAGAGGAGCCGCGAACAGGTCCTAGAGGCCGCGCTGCATCTCTTCTCGACCCAGGGCTATAGGGCCACCAGCGTCCGTGAGATCGCCGAAAGGGCCGGGGTTTCGACAGGCAACGTCTACCACCACTTCCCCGACAAGGACACGATCTTCCGAATCCTCCTCGACCAGTACTGGGCCGCGATCGAAAGCCCCGACTTCCCGTTCAACGTGGCGCTGGCGAGCGGCACGTTCCCGGACAACCTGGAGGAGCTCGGTCGGGCGTCGCGCGAGACCGTGAATCGGTACCGGCGGTACGTGGCGCTGATCTACGTCGACGTGGTCGAGTTCGAGGGTAGCCACATTCGCAAGTTCTACTCGGAGATGGCCAAGCGCTTCGCGACGTTCATGGCCGACCACCACGTGGCCCAGACCCGGAACCATCGTCTCCGCCCCGATGTTTCGCCGCTCTCCGCGGTGATGCTGGCGGGCCGTTTTTTCCTCAACTATTTCGCCGTCGAGATCCTATTCGGGGTGCCGAACCACTTCGGGAAGAACACGGACGAGGTAATTGCGGAGATCGCCGACATCCTGCGCCACGGGATGTTGCGTCACGAGAACAACGCTCACGGGGAGCACCAGGCGACCGACAGCAGCGGGGCCAGGAGAGCATGACCCGTCGAGAGCGCATTCATCCGATCGGAGCTTTTCGGCCCGAGCCCAGCGCGGGGCTGGGGAGTCGAGCCTTTGCTTTGCCTGAACGGAGATAGGGCGCATCGCGCCCGGGAGGAGACGATGCATATGCGATGGCTATCCAGGAAACAAGCAAGGCTTGGGCCGGGGGCCCTGGCCGTTGCGGCCTGTGTCGCCGGCCTGCTGCTTGCGGGTCCGGTCCTGGCACAGGTGAACAATGCGGTGGTCGAGCTGCGGGTCGCAGACGCCGGCAAGCTGGCGCTGCCGGGCGTGACCGCAAAGCTGACGAACCCGGCGACGGGACTCTCTCGGACGATGACGACCGAGGCCGACGGCGGCGCGCTGTTTGCCGCGCTCCCGCCGGGAACCTACACCCTCCGCCTCGACCTCGAGGGTTTCGTGGCGGTGGTCGAGGAGAACCTCGCCCTGCGGGTCGGCCAGACGCTCCGGGTCAACGCGATGATGCAGCAGGCACAGGCAACGGAGCAGGTCACCGTGACCGCGCAGGCGCCGCTGGTGGACGTGGTCAAGACCGACTCGTCCACCAACATCGTCCCCGAGCAGATCCAGTCGCTCCCGGTGCCCGACCGCGACTTCCAGAGACTGGCGTTCATCGCTCCCGGCGTGGAGCGCGAGCGGGGCGGGTACCGCTTCATCGGCGGTGGCCCGGTGATCGGTGCCGGAGGCAACGCCTCGCAGGCCACGATCATGGTGGACGGCGTCGACTTCACCGACCCGGCCCTCGGCCTGGCGCGGGCCCGCATCTCCCAGGACTCGATCCGCGAGTTCCGCGTGATCAACAACAGGTTCGACACGGAAATCGGCGGCTCCGCGGGCGGGGCGCTCTCGATCGTGACGCGCTCGGGAACCAACCTTCTCGCGGGTTCCGTGTTCGCCTTCTACCGCGCCGACGACTTGCGCTCGAAGGGCGCGCTCGAGACGGAGAGCCTTCCCTACGACCGCGGCCAGTACGGGTTCACGCTCGGCGGCCCGATCATCAAGGACAAGACGCACTTCTTCCTCTCCGCCGAGTACATCACCGAGGACAACATCTTGCTGTTCCGGCCTGGAGGTGCCTACGCGTCGCTCGCCAAGGACGTGAAGCACCCGTTCAAACAGACTCTGGGGTTCGGGAGCATCGACCACTCGTTCTCGGATAACCAGCGCCTGGCCGCCAAGCTCGTCTTCGAGCAGTACCGCGAGAAGAACTTCCGGGTCGGCGGGGTGGGAAGCGAGGCATGGGGGCAGGAGCTCAAACGCGACAACTGGAACCTCGCCTTCGAGCACACTCTCGTTCCCAGCCCGAGCTACCTCAACGAGCTGCACGTCCAGGTTGGGAAACGGAAGTACACCGAGCCCACCAACTCCACGGCGGTGGAGGAGTGGTTCTCGTCAGGAAACACGCTCAAGACCGGCACGAATACGGTCGGCAGCCTGCTCGGTGATGGCACCGAGTGGGAGATCCGCGACACGGCCCACATGTACCTCGACACGCACGAACTGAAGATGGGGATCGGACTGCAGCACATCAAGGAGCGCTCCGACATCCCCACGTTCCAGAACGGGACCTTCGTCTACCTCACTGACACACGTGCCATCCCGATTTCGTACATCTACGGCGTCGGCTCGGCCAGTGTCCCGAAGTCAACCGACCTTTACAGCGCGTTCATCCAGGACGACTGGCGGCCGGCCTCCAACCTCACGGTCAACCTCGGCCTGCGCTACGACTACGACACCGACGGCAACAACCCCGACTTCAAGCACCCGCTGGTCCCCAATGGCCGCAAGCGCGACAGCAACAACTACCAGCCGCGGCTCGGCTTCTCCTGGGACGTGGCTGGCAACGGCAAGAACCTGATCCGGGGTGGGATCGGGCGGTTCATCGGCCGCTTCCTGCTTGTGCCGGCGTTCACCGAGCTTCAGCAAAACGGAATCACGGGGCGCATCAATTACACCCGCGTCAACGGGGTCTTCTACTGGCCGCTCTGCCCGGCGCTCGGCATCACCGACCCCGCCGTGTGCCACGCAATCTTCCCGGCCCTCGACCCGTCGAACCCGACCACGACCGGCGTCCCGCAGAAGGGTGCGATCACACTCATCGACACAACGTTTGTGAACCCGTACGCGGATCAGCTGACACTCGGCTGGACCACGCGGCTCGGTGGGTCGAACGTCTTCTTCGACGCCGAAGGGATCTGGGTCAAGGGGCACGACGAGATCTTCATCAGGGACAAGAACTGGACCGGTAACGCCACCCACCTGCGGCCGAACTCCACCTACACGAATATCAACACCTATACCAACGATGGCCACTCGGAGTACAAGGCGCTCGTCTTCAGCCTGAACGGCACGCTGAAGGGCGGCCACCTGCTCACGGCCTCGTTCACGGTCTCAGACAAGAAGAACCTCTCCGACGACTTCAGCCCCGAGTACACGGCAGGCTACCCCAACGACCCGGCCGACCCTGAGGGCGAGTGGGGGCACGGGCGTGGCTTCGAGCGGTACCGGATCGTGGTGTCCGGCGTGTTCAGATTGCCGTGGGATATCACGATAGCTCCAATCGCGGAGTACGGCTCGGGGCAGCCTTGGACGCGCCGGCGCGGGTACGACTACAACGGCGACGCCTTTAACTCCGACCGCGCCCCGGGCGTCAAGCGCAACGGCCAGGACGGCCCGCCGTTCCGCCAGCTCTCGCTACGGCTCACCAAGGCGTTCGCGCTCGCCAAGGCAGGGCGACTCGAGGTGCTCGCCGAAGCGTTCAACGTCTTCAACACCGTCAACTACGACGTCAACTCGATCAACGCCGGGGAGTTCCTGAGTGGACCCACGATCGCGAATCCGACGGCCACGTACCTGCCCAACCCCAGGTTTGGCAAGTACTCCTCCACCCTGCCCGGCCGGGAGATCCAGCTCGGGCTGAGGTGGACGTTCTAAAAGCAAGGCATAGGGCGCAGGGCACAGGGGGTTCCAACCCCCACCTGCGCCCCGCATGAATTGAAACAGGGGTAACTCACCAGAGCAGCGGCCAACGCCTCGGAGGCGTTACGCATGGCAATCGAGACAGGTTTGAAAGGCAATGTTGTTATCGTGACGGGAGCGGCGGCCGGCATCGGCCGCGCCACCGCTCTGGCGTTCGCCCGCGAGGGTGCACGGGTCGCCGCCTGGGACGTGAGCGACGCAAAGGCTGCCGAGTTGGTCGGAGAGCTAAAGGCGGCAGGCGGCGATGCTGTCTTCAGTAAGGTGGACGTCACCGACGGCGCCGCCGTGACAAAGGCCGTCGGCGAGGTGACCGCGACGTGGGGGCGCGTGGACGTGCTGGTCAACAACGCCGGGATCGTGCGCGACTCCCAGCTCGTCAAGTACAAGGACGGAGCGGTGGTCTCCACCATGAGCGAGGAGGCCTGGGACGCGGTGATAAGCGTCAACCTGAAAGGTGTGTTTCTGTGCACGCGTGCCGTGGTGCCGCACATGATCGCCGGAGGCGGCGGCGTGATCCTCAACGCCTCCTCGGTGGTCGGGCTGTACGGCAACTTCGGGCAGACCAACTACTCCGCCACCAAGGGTGGCCTCATCACGATGACCAAGACGTGGGCGCGCGAGCTGGGCAAGTATAAGATCCGCGTCAACGCGGTGGCGCCGGGCTTCATCGCCACCGAGATCCTGGCTTCGATGCCTGAGAAGATCATCGAGGGGATGGTGGCGAGGACCCCGTTGGGGCGCATGGGCAGGCCCGAGGACATCGCCGGGACCTACGTCTGGCTCGCCTCGGACGCGGCCTCGTTCGTGCACGGCGCCGTGATCTCGGTGGACGGCGGGATCGTGCTGGGGACGTGAGGAAGAGGGATCCACATGACGCGCTACGGGAACATCGTGTCCACCGGGCGTTACCTCCCCGAGCGCGAGGTGACGAACGACGAGCTACGGCAGCGCTTCGACCCGATCGTGCCCGAGTTCGTGAACAAGATGGAGGAGTCCAGCGGCATAACCAGTCGCTGGTGGGCCCCCGACGACTGGGCGACGTCGGACGTGGCGCTGCCGGCAGCGCGCCAGGCGCTGGAGCGGGCCGGGCGCAAGCCCGAGGATGTGGACCTCATCATCCTCGGGACCGACTCGCCGGACTACGTCACCCCAGCAACCTCGGTGGTGCTTCAGCACAAGCTGGGCGCAAGGAACGCCGGCACGTTCGACGTCGGGTGCGCCTGCGCGTCGTTCCCAACCGGACTCGCCGTCGGTGCCGGCATGGTCGCCACCAACCCCGGCCTCAAGGTCGTGCTGGTGGTTGGCGTCTACCTGATGCACAAGCTGGCGCATCCCAACGACCCATTGATTTTCTTCTACGGCGACGGGGCTGGGGCGGCGGTGCTCGAGCCGCGCGAGACACCAGGTTTCGTGTCGTCCGCGTCGCAGGCCGGCGGGGAGTACCACCGCCACTGGGGGATCTACTCGGGCGGCACGTTCGAGCCCGCGACCGAGCAGTCGGTCAAGGCCGGACGCACCACCGTGAAGATGCTCGAGCGTTACCCCCCGGAGATCAACCACGAGGGGTGGCCGCGGCTGACCCGCCGCGTCGCCAAGGAGGGTGGGTTCGCGGTCTCCGACATCGACCTCATCATCTTCACGCAGGTGCGCAAGCCCTCGATTGAACTGGTGATGGCCGACCTCGGGATACCGATGGAGAAGACGCACACCGTAATGGAGAAGTGGGGCTACACGGGATCGGCCTGTATCCCGATGGCGCTTGACGACGCGACATCGAAGGGCAAGGTCCACCCTGGCGACCTGGTCATGTTCATCGGCTCCGGCGTGGGGTACAACCAGGCCGGGGCGGCGTTCCGGATGCCGTGATAACGGGGAGCAGGGAAAGAGAGCCATGAACATCCGCGGCATCGTTCTGGTCGCCGTCCTGGCCGTGGTGGCGGCGGCAGGCATCTGGGTGGGGTGGTTGCTGCGGTACCGTCCCCTCACGGTCTTCGCCTGGCAGACGCGGTTCGCGCTGCGCACCGCCGGGCTGCACAAGGTGAAAGTGGCCGCGGGGCCGGGTCCGCAGGCCGTGTTCGTCGGTGGGCAGGGGCCTGCGGTGGTGCTCCTGCACGGGGCGGGTGACAACGCGGGCACCTGGTTCCGGGTGGTTCCGGAGCTCGTGAAAGGTCACACGCTCATCGTCCCCGACCTCGCCGGCCACGGCAGTAGCGCTCCACACTCGGGACCCATCGAGGTGCGCCAGGTTATCGAGGGTGTCGAGGAAGTGCTCAACCGCCTCGCGCCGGGACAAAAAGTCGCCCTGGTGGGAAACTCGCTGGGTGCATGGGTGGCCATGGTGGTGGCCCACCACCACCCGGAGCGGGTCGCGATCTGCGTGTGTATCGACGGCGGGGCGATCAAAGGCAGCAACGAGCATGCCCGGGTGCTGCCGGAGACGCGCGCCGAGGCGCGGGAGTCGGTCGCACAGACGCGCGACCCGGGTAGCGCTCCCGTCCCCGACTTCGTCCTCGACGATATCGTGCGCCAGGCAAAGGTGGGGCCTCTCGGCCGCCTCGCCGCCACCGCTGCGACCATGGAGGCGTACGTGCTCGATGACGCGCAGCTCCGCGAGCTGACGTTGCCGGTGCGGCTGATCTGGGGAGCGTCCGATCGTCTCATGCCGCTCGACTACGCGCAGCGAATGCTCACCGAGTTGCCGAGCGCCACGCTGGTCACGCTCGAGCGGTGCGGTCACGTCCCGCAGATCGAATGCCCGCAGCGGTTGCTTCCGGTGCTCAAGGAGGCGCTGGGCGGCGCGAAATGGTGAGATGGAGCCATGCTGCACGGTGACGTCCTCGGTGAGCGGGCGCGGTTGACGCCGGACAAGACCGCGCTGGTCTTCGTGCCCACTGGGCAGCGCTTCACCTACCGCGAGCTCGACGACCGCGCAGCGGGGTGCGCGCGTTCCTGGGTTGCAGGACTCGGACTCGGCAAGGGTGACCGGCTTGGGATTCTGGCCAACAACCGGGTGGAGCTCCTCGACGCCTTCTTCGCCGCCGGCAAGTCGGGGGTCATCCTGGTCCCATTGGGGACGCGCCTCACCGCCCATGAGCTTGCCTACATCGTCCGTGACAGCGGGATGCGTGCCCTGACGTACGGTGGGGAGTTCGCCGCTACCGTGCGCGAGCTGCGCGGGTTGGTCACCCTCGAACGCTGGATCGCCCTCGACAACCCCCCCGAGCCCGGTGATCTTTGCTACGCCGAAATCCTCGACACCCGAGCCCCAAACCCTGAACCACGACCTCGACCCGAGGACATCTACTGCCTCCTCTACACCAGCGGTACCACCGGAAAGCCCAAGGGCGTCATGGTTCCCCATCGCATGGTGGCGTGGAACGGCTACAACACAGCGATCTGCTGGCAGCTCCGCGAGGACGACGTCTCGCCGATCTTCACCCCGCTCTACCACGCCGGAGGTCTCGGTGCCTTCCTCCTTCCGATCTTCGCCATTGGGGGAACGATCGTGGTGCACGCCGGTTTTGACACCGGCGAGATCTGGCGAACCATGGAGCGCGAGCGGTGCACCGTCGTGCTGGGCGTGCCGACGATCTACAAGCTGCTGATGGAGGCGCCCGAGTTCGAGACGGTCGATCTGTCCTCGGTGCGCTGGCTGATCTCGGGCGGCGCTCCTTTGCCGCTCTACATCATCGAGGCGTACCAGCGCCGCGGGGTGGTGTTCAAGCAGGGGTACGGCCTCACCGAAGTCGGGGTGAACTGCTTCGCCATGACCGTCGAGGAGTCGGTGAAGAAGAAGGGATCCATCGGCAAGCCGATGATGTTCACGGAAGCCCACCTGGTGGACGGTGAGGGCCGAGAGGTCCGGTTAGGCGAGGTTGGCGAGCTCTTGCTGCGGGGGCCCCACGTCTGCCTGGGGTACTGGAACGACCCCGAGGCCACCGCCACGGCGCTCGACTCGGAGGGCTGGTTCCACACCGGAGACCTCGCACGGCGCGATGCGGACGGCTTCTTCACCATCGCCGGCCGCAAGAAGGACATGTTTATCTCGGGCGCCGTCAACGTGTACCCGGCCGAGATCGAGGGGGAGCTGCTGCTCCACCCGGCCGTGAAGGACGCGGCGGTGATTGGTGTGCCCGACCCAACCTGGGGCGAGGTCGGCGCCGCGTTCGTGGTGCCGAGGGGGAATCTTCCGACCGCCAACGAGCTTGCCGCGTTTCTCGCCGCGCGCCTGGCCAAGTACAAGATCCCGAAAGAGTTCATCTTCCTCGACGCCCTCCCGCGCACCCCCTACGGCAAGGTAGTCAAGGCGGAACTCGCGGCGCGCCTCCCGCACCGCCACGAGCCCGGGGACGGCGCATGAACGGCAACGAGGTGCTGGCGCACCGGATCGATGGCACGGGCGAGGCGGTCCTGCTGCTCAACGGCGGGATGATGACAATCGCCTCGTGGGACGCCATCGCCGCGCCGCTCGCAGAGCGCTATCGGGTCGTTCGCTGCGACTTCCGGGGGCAGCTACGGACCCCGGGACCGTCACACTCCGACCTCGCGGGTCATGTCGTCGACCTCGTCGCCCTCCTCGACGCGCTGGGCATCGAGCGCGTGCACGCCGTCGGAACGTCCTTCGGCGCCGAGGTCGCCCTGCTGTTGACGGCGTCCCACCCGCACCGGATCGCCTCGCTGGTCGCGGCCACGGCAGCCGACGTCGCCACCCCCCTGTTCCAGGCTGGGAGCGCGGAGCTGGGGCACGCGCTGCACGGTGCTGCGGCCGGAGGGAGGCGGGATCGCATGCTCGCCATCATGCAGGACTTGTTCTACTCGCCCGCCTACCTGGCGGCGCACCGCGGGGAGCTCTCCGAACGTTCTGTCCAGGTCGCGCTGCTGCCGGACCGGTGGTTCGCCGGAGCGGCCGATCTGCTGGCCACGCTGGAAAACCTCGATTTGCGGCGTTACCTTGGCAGCATCACCTGCCCGGTGCTGGTGCTGGCGGCCGGGGAGGACCGGGTGATGCCGCCGGACCGCGCCGCGGCGCTCGCCTCCGCGATCCCGGCGGCTCGCCTCGAGGTAGTCGAGGGGAGCGGCCATGCGCTGGTCGTGGAGCAACCCGAGCGGTTTGTGCGGTCGTGTTTGGATTTTCTGGCTTCGTTGCATTGATATGATTGACGGACCGTTCGAAGGTCGGAGTATGTCGGCCCTCGACCGGCCCACTGGGAGGGAATCATGAGAAAGCCGGTCTACATCGCCGCGTACCACCAGTCGAAGTTCGGCAAGCTCATGGACATGACGGTGCCGGACATCGTCAAGAATGCCGTCGAGAGCGTGTGCAAGGAGGCCAACGCTCCACCATCCGCGATCGACGTCGGGTCCATCGGCGCCACCTGCAACTTCTCGCTCAACAGGCAGGGGCTGTTGGCGGGCCTCGTCGCTTCGGTGCCCGGGCTCGCAGCCAAGCCGATCGAGGCGGTGGAGAACGCCTGCGCCTCCGGTGGCCAGGCGATCCTCTCGGTGATCAACAAGCTCCAGGCTGGGGACGGCGATGTCGGAATAGCCATCGGCTACGAGAAGATGCGCGACGCCGAGGGGAAGATGGACGGCAAGTTGATCGGGGAGGTCCTGGGCTACTTCTCACACCCCGACGAGCGCGAAGGCAAGGTGTTCGTCTTCCCGCACATCTTCGCCGAGGTGATGGACCTCTACATGAAGACCCACGGTGTGAGGGAGGAGGACCTGGCGCAGATCGCCGTGGTCGAGTACGGCAACGCAAAGTACAACCCGTACGCGCAGATGCAGAAGGTCCAGATCACCCTCGAGCAAGCCATGAAGATCGAGGGGTTCAACCGCTACGTCGTCGAGGGGTTGCCTCTCAAGACCTACGACTGCTCGCAGATCACCGACGGCCATGCCTCGATGATCATCGCGACCGAGCAGGGTCTTGCCAAGCTCGGGATCCGCAAGGCCGACACGGTGCAGATCGCCGGCTACGCCCAGGCCACCGATCCACTCCGGAAGGAGGGGCGCGACGTGCTGCGGCCCTGTGGCGCCAACGCCGCGATGGGCAAGGCCTATGCGATGGCCGGCGTGAAACCGGCCGACGTGGACGTCGCCGAGGTGCACGACTGCTTCACGGTCATGGGGGCAATCGCCGTCGAGGTGCTCGGAAAGACGCCCTACGGCAAGGGTGCGGCCTACTGGGTGGACGGCAAGGCGGCCGTGGGCGGCGAGTGCGCCATCAACACCTCCGGCGGCCTGATCGCCAAGGGCCATCCGATCGGCGCCACCGGCGTCGCGATGGTGGGGTGGTCCGCCTGGCAGCTCCAGGGCAAGGTGCCGGCCGAACTGCAGGTCAAGAAGGCCAAGGTGGCCGCCACGTTCAACATCGGCGGCCCGATCTGCTCCTCAGTGTGCACCGTCTTGAAGCCGGCCGTCTGACGACGGCCGGCGGGGTCAGAGGTCAGGAAGCAGAAGCAAGCCGACATGCGGGTCTGGAGACTGAAGACGAAGGGAGAGCGAGGAGTGGGGAGCCATCATCTTGGGCCGGAACTAATGGAGCTCTCCACTCTCACCTCTGATCCCTCCCCCTTCTTGCCCTGTGCGTTGCCGAGGCGACTCGGGACCAAGCGCCGACGAGGATGACCTTGGCTGACCAAATCTCCCCCACTCGTGAGGGCTTCATCGAGGCCGACGGCCACCGCATTCATTGGGAGTATTTCGGCGACGGAAACCGCGAGGCGGTGTGCCTGCTGAACGGCCTCGCGATGAGCACCAAGGCGTGGTACTCGTTTCTCCCGCTACTACAGCCCGAGTTCGACGTGCTGCTCTACGACTACCTCGGGCAGGGTGAGTCGTCCGCGCCCGACGAGCCCTACTCCATCACCCGCATCGCCGCGTACCTGACGATGGTCATGGACGCGCTTCGCATCGAGAGGATCCACTCGATGGGCATCTCGTACGGAGGGTTCGTAGCCATCGAGCACGCCCGGCAGTTTCACCACCGTCTGCACACCCTGACGCTGTCCGGGATCATCCTCTCGCGCGAGGAACTGTTCGAGATGTACGAGGCGCTGTCGCTGCGGTTCTACCGTCTCGGTCCCGACTGTTTCGGCCTGTACACCCACTACCTGTACGAGAAGATCTTCGGTGAGCCGTTCGTGCGCAAGATCGGCCGCGACGCGCTGGAGCCGATGAGGCAGCGCTTCGAGGACCGTTACAAGAACAGCATCCACTGCCTGATCCGTCTCACCGAGGCGCAGGAAGAGTACTTCGGCGAACTCGACAGCCGTATGGCCGGCTACCGCGCTGTGACCACGCCGACGCTGATCATGCCCGGCGAGCAGGACCGCGCCATCCCGCTATGGGCGCAGAAGAAGATGCTGGACGTTTTTCCCAACACGCGCTGGCTGACGATCCCCGAGTGCGGCCACGTCGCGTACCTCGAGCAGCCGGCGCTCTTCTTCGGCACCCTCAAGGCGTTCATGCGATCGAAGACCCTGGACTTTGAGGGGCCCGCGTAGCTCTGACTCGGCCCTGAGAGCGGAGCGGTCCGACCTACGTCTTGGGGACGACGCCATCGGGCGTCAGCCTGTCGATGAGCTTCGGCAGCACCTCGGCGAGCTTGGTCTTCACCACGTCGGGCGACAGGCCGAGGTTCTGGGCCAGGCCTTTGATCTTCTCTACGCCAAACCCCTGCTCGATCTGCTGCACCGTGGCTGGCAAGTTCTTGCCCGTGCTCACCCAGGACTGCACCAGCTTCGAGAGGCCGCCCGACTCGAAGCCCTTCACGATCCCGGCAAGACCCCCCGCCTCCGAGCTGTTCAACATCTCGAGCACACTGTTGACGAGGTTCTTCTGTTGGGCGCCGCCACCGAAGAGCCCACCCAGTTGACCGAGGATTCCGTCCAGGACTCCCATCTTCCCCCCTCCGAGGCTCCTCGTACCTCCGGTTACACTGTCATCGGGTCATCGCTCATCCCACCGCCCGGCTAGAAGAGCCCGCCGCTGCGCCGGCGCGAGGAGGTACCCAGCAACGCGCCGAGCAGTCCGCGCGTGACCTCACGCGCCACGGTACGGGTCACCGACGACTTGAGGATCTTCTCCATCGTGCTCGGCGGCTCCTTGCCGGTGCGCCGTGGCGCCTGCGCGTCCCCTCCGCCCCCCGGCGGAGCCTGCCCGGCCTCGGCTTCGGGTGCCATCCGTCGCGCCAGCATCTCGCGCGCACTGTCGCGGTCGAACGCCTGCGCGTACTTGCGCATCTGTGCCGATCCGTCGTTCTTCCCCGCGAACTCCGCATCCGTGAGCGGTGACATGCGTGACGCAGGCGGGATCATCCGCGCAGCAAAGGGCTGCGTCGGGATCCCCTTCGGCCCCAGCACGGTGACCAGCGCCTCGCCGATGCCGAGGGTCGTGAGCGTCTCCTCGATGTCGTAGAACTCGGTCTTCGGGAAGGTGCGGGCGGCGGCCTTGAGCGCTTTGTCATCGTCGGGGGTGAAGGCGCGCAGGGCGTGCTGGACCCTGTGCCCGAGCTGGCCCAGAACGTCGGGCGGCACGTCCTTCGGGTTCTGGGTGATGAAGAAGACCCCGACGCCCTTGGAGCGGATCAGGCGCACGACCTGCTCGATCTGGTTGATCAGTTCCTTGCTGGCGTTGTCGAACAGCAGGTGGGCCTCGTCGAAGAAGAACACGAGCTTCGGCTTCTCGATGTCGCCGACCTCCGCGAGGTCGTGGTAGAGCCGCGCCAGCATCCACATCATGAACGTCGAGAACAGCGCCGGCTTGTCCTGCACGTCGGTCAGCTCGAGGATCGAGACGAGCCCCTGGCCGCCTTCGACGCGCATCATGTCGTCGAGGTCGAACTCCGGCTCGCCGAAGAACGCCAGAGCACCCTGCTGCTCGAGCTCGACCATGTCGCGGAGCAGCACGCCGACGGTGGCCTTGGACATCCCGCCGTAATTCTTGAGATCGCCCGCCCCTTCGCCGGTCAGGTACTGCAGCACCGTCCGCAGGTCGGGCAGGTCGAGGAGCGGCAGCCCGCGGTCGTCGCAGTACTTGAACACCAGCGACAGCACGCTCGCCTGGGTCTCGTTGAGTCCGAGCACCTTGGCGAGCAGCAAGGGGCCGAACGAGGACACCGTAGCCCGAAGCTGCGCCCCGCGCTCGCCTGTGAGCGAGAGGAACTCCACCGGGAAACTCTTGGCTGCCCAGGCGTACCCGGTATCACTCGCTCGCTGACCGATCTTCTCGTTGGTCTCACCGGGCGCCGCCACGCCGGAGAGGTCGCCCTTGAGGTCTGCCATGAAGACGGGAACACCCGCGGATGAGAGCTGCTCCGCGATGAGCTGAAGCGTCTTGGTCTTGCCGGTCCCGGTGGCGCCCGCGATCAGGCCGTGGCGGTTCGTCATCGCAATCGGGAGCGTCACCAGCGGCTCGGGGTGGCACGCCCCGTTGTGCACGACCGCTCCGAGCGTGACGGCGCCCTGCGACCAGGGGAAGGCGGCCCGGACCGCCGCGAGCACCTTGGGATCCACCGACGATGCGGGCTTTGAACCCATGCCTATCTCTCCTTCCCGTGCTGCCTTGCGACAACCTCGTGGGCCGCAATCATACCAGCGTAAACGGGTTGACAGGCATCACGAGCGGCGGCCCGCGCTCACGCCGTCGGCGTCGGAAGCGCCTCGGCCCCAAGGCGGCGCGCATCGGCCCGGATGAGACCGTCGAGCTCCTTCTTGATGTCCTCGGGAATCGGAGCGGGGTTGCCTCT
>Ga0299912_10000413_pt1 | contig 37043 bp, 30 predicted proteins | sample RVTome_2_FD_207667 | JGI IMG/M metagenome (GOLD analysis project Ga0299912, IMG submission 207667) | Soil microbial communities from uranium-contaminated site in the Upper Colorado River Basin, Wyoming, United States - RVT95D214 (version 2) ... | reverse complement strand
CAATCCAATAAAAAAAGAGAAAAATTATGTTGACAAAGGTCTTTTCATAGGTGACCTGACACCAGTTTGCCTGCTTAAACAGCCGGTTCACGCCCTTCGGGCTACGAACCGGCTGAACCTTTTTAAAGAGGGCAATAGATCCGGAGTTTCCCCATTTTTTTAATACAACAGTTTCCACATCCGTAACAAGCTAACACAATATCAAATCTATACTTCTATTAAATTGCCCAAAAATTTAGGGGAAACTCCTGAAAGCGGCTTGATGGCAAGCGCCGAGCTTGCGTTAAGGGAGTTGTTATGTTATCATACATCGGATAAAATATTTATATTGCCGATAAGAAAAGACAGAGGTATACTTGACTGCTATCGGGAAAATTATTGCCATTCAGGGCAAACGAATTAATGTATATTTTAACGGCAAAATATATCAAAGCAATATCAGGGGGAAACTGCTAAAAGACCGGCTTGACGCCAATCCGGTAGCGGTTGGCGATAACGTGTCAATTGTAATTGGCGATAATGATACTGTTACAATTGAAAAAATATTAGACCGCAAACAAGTTTTGGCCAGGCCGGACATACTGGTTAAAGGCAAAACGCAGGTTTTCGCGACCAATCTGGATCAACTGGTAGTAGTTTCTTCCACCCGGAGTCCGGATTTCAAGCCGGGCTTGATCGATCGCTTCCTTGTCAGCGCGGAAATCGAAAAATTAAAGGCTGCGATAGTAATAAATAAAATCGATCTCGCTTCCAAAGAAGAATTTATCTCTTATGCAAATGCCTGGGAATCCGCCGGCTATCAGGTTGTATTTACTTCGGCCAAAAACCACCTGGGGTTGGATAGTTTTAAAAAACTTTTATACGAGAAATCATCTGTCCTGACCGGTCATTCCGGGGTCGGTAAATCATCGCTTTTAAACGCCATCCAGCCTGATCTAAATCTTCAAACCCGTCAAATTTCCAGATATTCAGGTAAAGGTGTCCATACCACATCATCGGTAATAATGTATCCGCTTGAGAACAGCGGCTGGGTGGTCGATACTCCCGGTTTAAAAATCTTTGGTCTGTCTGGAATCGGCAAAAAGCGCTTGTATGAATGCTTTCCTGAAATTAGGGACCACGAGGAAAATTGTAGATTCGCCGATTGTTCTCATATTAATGAGCCCGACTGCGCGATTAAAGAATCTGTGAAAAATGGCAGAATAAGCGAATTCCGCTATCAAAGTTATAAAAAATTCTGGCAACAGATGGATAATCAAACCCTTACCTGAGACACAAAAGTCTCAATTGAATAGCATATTTTAAACGCAAAAAGTTTAAAATGTAATCCTATATATTTCAAGATGTTACGAAATTCGATAACAATGTTTATAAAATTCTTATAACTACTTGATAAATAATAAGATAGGCATCATAAAAAAATATACAATTGGGTAAAGAAAAGACTTGACTGAAATTATGCAAATTATTATCTTCCCAAAAGTTATGGTGGTTTTGATGATTGTTTTTGAAAAAATATTTGAGTTTAACGATAAAACTGGTGAAAGGGGGTTGAATGAATGACAGGTGTCCAGGTACGTGAGACAGAAGCCTTTGAAAAGGCGCTAAGACGATTTACTAAAACCTGCGAAAAAGCCGGTATCTTGGCTGATATTAAAAAACATCAGCACTTTGAAAAACCGTCGGATCGTAGAAAGCGTAAGCTTAATGCCGCCCGGCGTAAATCCAGGAAGAGACCGATTTTTTAGGTGTAAGCAGATGGGATCAGCTGAAAGAATCAGTGATGAAATGAAAGCCGCTATGAAAAGCGGCGATAAGCTTTCTCTTAGTGTATTACGCATGCTCAAGTCGGATTCCAAGTATAAGCAAATCGAACTGGGGCGGGAACTGACAGAGGATGATTATAAGGCCGTTTTCTCAAGCGCTGCCAAGAAACGAAGGGACGCGATTGACGGATTCGAAAAGGGAGGCCGCGCCGATTTGGTAGCGAAAGAGAAAGCCGAACTGGAGATTATCAATCGCTACTTGCCCAAGCAACTATCCGAATCCGAGCTGGAGAAAATAATCGCTGATGCAGTCGCCGAAACCAAAGCGTCGACGCCAAACGATATTGGGTTGGTCATGAAAAACCTGATGCCCAAAGTCAAGGGTCTGGCGGATGGTCGTAAAGTAAATGAATTAGTGTTAAAAAAATTAAACGGATAATATCCCATCGGAGGGGGTATGAACTGGGTAGATTTTTTTATAGGTGTTGTTTTACTTTTAGCTATAGCCATTGGCTATAAAAGGGGTCTCTTTCGCGAAATCACGACCTTTTTCGGACTTGTAATCGCCTCCATTCTGGCCGTTGACTACGCCGATTGGCTGGCGATTAAAACCGAAGGTTTGTTTAATGTTTCTCCCAGTGCGCGTTATGTTTTCTGTTTTGTAATCTGTTTTGCCGTCTCGTTGTTTATTTTCAAACTGCTGGGGCATTATTTTTACAAGATGGTCAAATTGACCGCGCTAAAGCTACCCGATAAAATCGGCGGCGCCATATTCGGCTCTCTGAAGGGTCTTGTTGTTTTATCGTTGATATTCTTAATGTTTATATTTTTCCCCGCCTTTCAATCTTTCAACCAGACTATCGATGAATCCGCATTGGCGCCTCATATTCGGCAGTTCATACCCATGTCATTCGACTTAACTTCTCATTTTCATCCTCACAGCGGCAAATTTTCCGATAAGGTCACTCGCGGCGTACTTGGCTCAAAAGCCGAACAATACGCGAATAATTTTGAATCTTTACCGGAAGACAATGCTGTTCTGGGATTTTCCGCCGAGGACGTGAGCGTTTTAAATAACATAGGCAAATATTTCGGCGATAAAGTGGAACTGGCGAATAAGGCGGATGACGAAACCGAAAAATGAGGCGAGGAGGGAAACTTAACGTCCGCATTGTCGTATGAATCCCCATACTATCAAGGTTTTGGAATATGATCGAATTATCGCAATTATTCAAAACCTGTGTTGGAGCACGCCGGCGAAAAGAACTGTTATTAGTCCTTTTGACAGCGCTGATCAGATAGAGAACTCTTTAGATTGCCTATCTGAACTACTTGAAATATATCAGGTCGATGGCGGTCCGCCAAGCTTGGTCTTCGATGATGTTGACCTGATGGTGGAAAAATGTGCGGCCCAGGGGGTAGTCCTGGAACCGGCGGAACTGGTAAAAGTAGCTGACTTCTATTACATCGTGAAGGATTTTTTGACTTTGAACGAGAAGTATTCGAATTTAAGCAAGCTCACGAAAGCTCTCAACTATGATGGCGAGATCGTTGAAGAGATCGAAAGCGTAGTCGATCGGCCCAATGATATTAAGGATGGCGCTTCGCCCGAATTGAAAAGCATCCGACAGCAAATCAGGCGAACCAGGGAAAAATTGGAAACAAAGTACAATTCATATATCGAATCCGAATATTCGGATTATTTATCTGATAAAGTAATAACTATGAGAGATGGCCGCTTTGTATTGCCGGTCAGAGAAGGCGATAAGGGCAAGATCAAAGGCGTAGTTCATGACAGGTCATCATCGGGCGTGACTTTCTTTATCGAGCCTTTCGAAACAGTTGAATTGAACAATAGCTACCGCGAATTACTCGCCGCTGAAAAACATGAAGTCTATCGCATTCTCAGATATTTAACCGACATGATTCTGGAAAAGCTCGAATCTATAAAAACCAATGTCCAAATACTTGTTCAGCTCGATATATATTCAGCGAAGGCCCGGTTCGCTATTAAATTAAAATGTACGCGTCCTCTTATAAGCCGGCGTAGCTATATTAATCTAAAACAAGGTTATCATCCGCTTCTAAAATGGCGCGATAAGCAGGATGGCGCCAATTTAACCATCCCGCTTGATCTCGAATTGGGCGGTGATTTTACGACCCTCATTATCACCGGACCGAACACGGGCGGCAAAACCGTAGCCTTGAAGACTATTGGTTTGCTTTGCTGCCTGGCTCAAACGGGGATGTTTATTCCGGCGTCTGAGGGTTCGACTATTTCGGTGTTCAGCGATATTTTTGCGGATATAGGCGATGAACAATCGTTGGAGGCTTCGCTTTCGACTTTTTCGGCTCATCTATCGAATATCAGAAACGCTCTCATGGATGCCACCTCCGATTGCCTGGTGCTTCTTGATGAAATCGGCGCCGGCACCGATCCGGATGAAGGCGCCGCCCTGGGTCAAGCGATTATCGAAAACCTGGCCGAACGGGGTATTTTATCGATAGTCACGACGCACCACGGCAAGCTGAAATCTCTGGCGGTGAACAATCGCAATATCGAAAACGGATCGCTTGATTTTGATACCGTGAAGATGATGCCGACTTATCATTTCCGGATGGGAGTACCCGGCCTATCATACGCTATCGAGACCGCGCGTAAATTGGGCATTAGCGATGAGATCACCGATCGGGCCGAATCACTCATCGATCGATCCGAGTTAAAACTGTCGGCGATAATCACCGAGTTATCGGCAAAACTTCAAGCCGCCGATGAACAGCGCCGCCAGGCCGAGGAAAACCGTCTGGCGCATGAAGCGGCGACCAGGCATTACAATGACAAGATCGAAAATTTTGAAAAAGAGAAAAAGCGCATTAAAAAAGAATCGCTGGAAGAGGCGGAACTGTTAATCCGCGAAGCCAGGTCCGAGATCGATTATCTTATCGATCAAGCCAAACGCTCCGAGAAAAAAATCGAAACGCTTCGGGAAGTTAAGCATAAAACGGAAGAGAAGACAAAAGAGATTAAAGAGCAGTTGAAGAAATACGAACCGACGGGTAATCTTCGCGCTGCCGACGGGCGGGTTGGCGAAAAGGTCTATCTTCCTGAAATGCAGGCATCCGGAGAAATCGTGGAAAAACCGGACAAAAACGGCCGCATAAAAGTCAAGATTGGGAATGTAGTGCTGTTGACCGATCTTCGTAAGCTATTCAGCGGAACCGATACTCCAGCCGCCGGGCCGGCTTATTCCGGGTCAACTGCCTTCGTTGACGCCGCTCCGAATTTACAGATCGATCTCAGGGGTTTAACATTCGATGAGGCTCAACCGGCGCTCGATAGATATCTTGATGAGGTTTCCTTGGCCGGGCTGGATAAAGTTACTGTTATTCATGGCAAGGGCACGGGGGCTTTACGGACTAAAATCCAGAATCATCTCAAGAACCATTACCGGGTGAAAGCGTTTCGCCTGGGCGAATGGAATGAAGGTTCATATGGAGTCACGATTGTGGAGCTAAAGAAAGGCTGAGAATGGCCGGATATATCACCGAAGATGTCGTTGAAAGAGTTAAAAACGATACCGATATTTTAGACTTGATCAACGAGTATGTCAATCTAAAAAGAGCCGGCAAGGACTATGTCGGTTTATGCCCCTTTCACCGGGAGAAAACGCCGTCATTTACAGTCGTGCCCGCCAAGAATTTCTATCATTGTTTCGGCTGCGGCGCTTCAGGCAACGCTATCGGTTTTATCATGCGTCATGAAAACCTCGAGTATCCTGATGCTATCAAATTCCTGGCGCGGCGGGCCGGTATCGCGATAGCTGAAAAGGGCACGGCTGATTCATTATCGAGCCGTTTATATGGTGCGGTCGAATACGCTCATAATTTCTATATCAGAAATTTGAAGAATTCCACGGCTTATGAATATGTCATATCTCGCGGGGTTAGCGACGCGATAATTGATGAACTTCAACTGGGTTTCGCGCCGCCCGGATGGGATAATTTATATAACGCGTTTATAAAAGATAAACTGGTTCCCGCCGAATTCGAAAAAGCCGGCCTACTGGTGAAAAAAGAAAATCAACAGGGATACTATGATAAATTCCGCAGCCGCTTGATGTTCCCTATTAAAAACATTTCAGGGCGGGTTATTGGTTTTGGGGGCAGAACCTTAAGCGATGAGGAAGGTCCCAAATATCTCAATTCACCCGAAACTCAAATTTATCATAAGGGTTCCGTATTATATGGATTGAATTGGTCGAAAAATTATATTAGAGATATCGGCAAAGCGATTATCACCGAAGGCTATTTTGATTTTATTTCCTTATATCAGGCGGGCATTAAAAATATCGCGGCTGTTTCCGGGACCGGTTTCACCGCCAATCAGGCATCATTACTGGCTCGTTTTTGCGGCGAAGTAATACTTTTATATGATGCCGATTCAGCCGGTTTGAAAGCCACTTTTCGGGCTATTGATGTGTTATATAATGCGGGGCTGGAACCTTATATCGTCCGTCTGCCTGAAGGTCATGATCCGGATACTTTTATTCGGCAAAATGGAGTTGATGAATTACTGAAAATGATTGAATCAGCGATGTCTTACCTTGAGTTTATCAAACAATCTTTGCCGGACAAGTTCGCGAATTTGCCAATTTCGAGGCAGGAAAAAGTTATTAACTCGTTAATTGAGACGGCTGCCGGTATTGATGATGAATTAAGGCATGAATTGTTCGTGCGAAAAGCTATCGAGGTATTCAAGCTGCCGGCCGCGATTGCGGCCAAATTTAAAACATCAATAAGGCACAGCCGGATTCCCGATACTTCGGGAGTAACAGGCCGCAAAAAATTTGAAATGACTTTCTTGAGTTTCTTGTTCTCTAATCCATTGTATATTAAAGAAAGCTTGAAGCTTATAAAATCGGACAATTTTATCGAATTGACGCATGGTGAAATTTATAAAAAGTTGGGCTTAATAGATTGTGCCAAATTTTCTGTCGGCGATTTCCTTGAGCTATTTTCTGATGACGCTATTCGGCGGAAAATCACCGAGATTATCATACTGGAGACCGGCGGCGCGCCGGCGGATGTGCGTTTTTCGGAACTTCTTATATCATTTCAGAAATTTCAGGTATCAGATCGCCTGGCCTCAATCAGGGCTGAGCTGGCTGATGCTGAACAGGAGGGGGAGGAACAAGAATTGGAAAAACTTACTCGAGAATATCGTGATCTGCAAAATGTCGCAAACCGAAAGGTGGTTTAAATGCCGGATGAGATAGAACCGGATTTGCCTGAACAAACTGATAGCGTTACAGAAGAAATATCAGAAGAATTCGAGGAAACCGATTCCACCGGCTTTGAGGATATCCAAATCCGTAAGGATCTGGAAGTCACGGATGCCGGAGGGGATACGACTTGGGCGTATTTCAAGGATCTGGGTCGGTTTAATATCCTCACCAGAGAACAGGAAGTGACAGTCGCGCGGCGAATCGAAAGCCATAAAATAAGCATAAAAGAGATCATTTTTTCCTCGCTGGCCGTGCTCGAAAAAATGCTGGAATGTCAGGAAAAGCTGGTCAATAAAGAAATAAGGCTGGAAGATATCGTATCGCCCGAAACCTGCCGCTGGTTCGCGCCGGAAAATATCATGCGGGAAAGATCCAATGTCATAAACCGCTTGAAAAAAATCGGCAAAATTATCGACGAGGCCAATAAGCAGCTCAGCGAACATTCGCAAGCCGTACTCAAGGAGCAGTTGCGCTGGCGTTGCCAGTTACGGAAAAAACTGATGAGCGAAGTTGAGAAATTCAATTTCAACCTCGAATTTTTGGAAAACCTGACAAAAGTATTTAAAAAGCGGGCGGTGGATGGTCGGATATTCCGCAAACCCCGGAATAGTCTGCCTGAACTGGTAGATAAAAATCCCGCCGAATACTTATTTGCCGAGGAACTGCCGGCGGATGAATTGGATCGGGTCAGAAGACGTCTGCGCTTTTTAGAGCGAGAGTTGGAGAAAGCCAAGCGAATTATGATAGAAGCCAATATGCGCCTGGTGATTTCGATAGCGCGACGCTATATCGGTCGCGGCATGGAGTTTATGGATCTGGTCCAAGAAGGCAATTCCGGGCTGGTAAAAGCGGTCGATAAATTTGATTACACCAAAGGCTTTAAGTTTGGTACTTACGCCTCGTGGTGGATCCGTCAGGCTATTACCAGATCGTTGGCCGAACAGGCAAAAACTATCCGGACTCCTATGTACCTAAACAGCCAATATGGACGGGTGGCCAAGGTATCGCAGAATCTTTTCCAGAAATTAGGGCGAAGACCGGATATCAAGGAAATTTCCAAGCAATCGGGTTTCCCTGAGGACAAGATCGAAGATATTATGCAGATGATCCCTCAGACCGTATCGCTTTCCAAACCTTTAGGGGACGATGAGGAAAATCAAATATTCAACTTGATCGCCGATCCCCAGTTTTCGACGACTTCGGGTAAAGCCTCATTCGTGTATTTGCAGGATCAGCTCGAAAAAGTCCTTCATACCCTGACCAAACGTGAAGAAGAAGTTATCCGTCTGCGTTTTGGCATGCGGGATGGCATGCCGCGGACGCTGGAAGAAGTCGGGCTAATATTCAATTTGACTCGCGAAAGAATACGCCAAATCGAGGCCAAAGCTCTGAAAAAACTGCGCCATCGTACACGTTCGGATAAGCTTAAAGATTGTGTTGATCTTTTATAAAAGGTTTGGAGCAAGGCTAAGTTATTGGCTTTAAGCAAATAGGCGCGATAATGAGATTTTTTTCAAGGTTTCGTTACCGCGCCGAATTTTAATATTCATCTAATTTGGTATTGTTTCGACGCGACTTTCAGGCAATCTATTATGCAAAAATCCCGTTAAGTGCGCCTGAAAAATTCAAGCAGTAGCATTGCCCCCTGGCGAAAGTTAATATTTTGTTTTGATATTTTAGTTTGATAAATACGGGTATTTGTTTATATTAAATGAAGCGAACCTGTTAAGACGATAAGTCTTGTTGCTGTATTATCCGATTTCGGTTTTGGGTACAAGGCAAAATGACGGGAACAGAGATTGTGCTGTTTATTTAGGTCAAATTTGCTTATAAAGGGATATTAATAATATGCCTTCGGTTGAATTAGTCTGGGGCTTAATCACGGTTATAGCGGTACTGGCCATATTGTCGGTAAGCATAATCGCCGGCGTAATTATTCACAGCCGAAAGATTAAGGAATCTGAAAACAAGTTTCGCCTTTTATTCAATCGGGTAAACGACGCCTTAATAGTGTTCGATAAAAATGAACATATTATAAATATAAATGAATCGACCTGTAAGTTATTGGGATATACGCAGAACCAAATGCTCAACCTCGGTCTCAAAGATATAATTCTTAAGGAAAAATGGCTGGAATTGCATGAAGAATTCGAAAAAATATTCGAATCCGATCGGGAATATTTCGGGGAATCCAGATTAATTGATGCCGGCGGCAATGCGATATATGTGGAGGTTATAAGCGTCAATATAAGACTTAATGGCGATATTTATGTGCTATCGAGTTTCAGGGATATTACGCAAAGAAAGAAGAACGAGCAGGAATTGAGAAGAAAGCATATAGCCTTAAGAGAGGTATTGACCCATATTGAAGGCGAGAGACTGAAAATCAAACGGCAGGTTTCTAAAACGATCGAACAGATAATTATGCCTGTTTTAAACAAGTTGGTCAATGATGGAGGCTCCACGAATAAGGCCTATTTAGATGTTTTGAAAAATACTCTTAATGATCTATCAAGCGATTCAGTGAGCATCCTTGAGACCTATGATAAGCTATCGCCTCGGGAAATCGAAATATGTAATTTCATTAAAACCGGCGCAACCTCAAAAGAAATAGCGGATACATTGAATATTTCAATATTAACCGTAAATAAACATCGCGAGAGAATTCGTAAGAAATTAATTATCTCTAATAAAAACATCAACTTAACGTCATTTCTTAAAAAAATATAGTACGTAATTGTTTGTACGTAATCCTGGATGATTTTAGTCGTATTGACATAATTGATATAAGTAGCTATTAATTCTATCAGAGAAAATGGCAGGTAATTGTCAAATACTTTTAAGGATAAATAGTTAACGGCGGGGGATAATTTCCTATCTTTGGTGGAGAAAATGGGGGGCTTACTATTTTCTCTTACTTTAAGAATGACATATAATTAATAGAACATTAATATTTTTATAAAATATACTAAATAATCTATTAACGGCATCACAACCATTTAATAGTAATTCTCTCTAAGGATTATATATAACTTAATTATGGTTTATTAGGCATTCATATCCTGAAAAGCTGCAAATTTGCTTGAATTTTCGAAAATTTGAAGTTATGTTAATAAATGAAATATTTAGGCGATTTAATTTAGCCGATCTATTTATAGAGATGTATTTTGAGATGTTTTAAAGCAACAAATTTCACGCCATTTCGAAAAAATCGAAACATGTTTTGCAAATTTTCGTATCTTATTGTAGGAATAAATAAATGATTGCCACCTCAAACAAGGAGGCGAAAATGGCAAGATCGATACATATAGTTGGACTGACAGCTCTGGTCATTTTAATAGGATTTGTATCCGCCTATTCCGCTGCTTTAATTGAGATAATTAATCCCGAATATGATGATATCATCGCCAAAGGTTTTGAATTGAAAAAAGCCGGCGATATCACTATTGAGGCGGTGGGAATTAGCCTTAAATATCATGATGATTTAAATGTTTATGCCTGGATTATAGACCATAATACCCGCGAATTGGTTTGGGTGATGAAAGAAAGACAAGCCGAACGGGTTCGCGGCAGTAAAGTATTGTTCAAGGAAGAAGCATCCCAATCATTAGCCAAAGGCAAATATGAATTGTACCTGTATTCCGGCAGCAGTATGTTTTCAAACATATCTATCAGGGGTACCGGCGATTTTTTCGATTTCCTGGGAGATGTTTTTGGCGACAGCCATGACCGCGATTTTGATAAGTACCTTAAGGATTGCTATGTCAAACTGTCATCAGATCAAATTTCGGCAGACGATATGACTCTTTTTGAAGTTACCGGGGATTTGCCTGACGCCGTGATTAAATACAATAAACTCGGAGATTCAGAATATATTCAATCTGGTTTCACCCTTGATAAAACAATGAAAATCCGTATTTATTCCGTATTTGAATATCCCGGCGACTATAAAACTCCGGTCGATTATGGCTGGATCGTTAGTGCCGCAACCCGTGAAAAAATCTGGTCCATAGACCGCTGGAATTCCGATTGGGCCGGCGGCGGACGCAAAAATCGTATCTATAATGATGAAATCGAGTTGCCAAAAGGCGATTACCTGCTTTATTTCGTGACCGATGATTCCCATTCATATGAATATTTTAATACCAATCCGCCTTACGATCCGTTCAATTGGGGTATTACTATCATGCCGGGTAAAGGTTTTAATGCTGCGGATATTCATACCTTTGAACCTAAAGGTAAGGGTGAGGCATTAATTGATTTAACTCGGGCGCGCGATGATGATTTTTTGGAACAGGCATTCAAGCTTAATAAAAACGGCGCTTTGCATATTTATGCCGTAGGTGAGTATTCTTACGGCGAACGGGAATTCGCGGATTACGGCTGGATCCAAAATGCCGCGACCGGCGAAATTGTTTGGGAAATGACTTTCAGGAATACCGGGCATGCCGGCGGCGCCAAGAAAAACCGACTATTCGATGATCGGGTTGAATTGCCTAAAGGTGAATACATAGCTTATTATATCACCGATGATTCCCATTCGTACCACGATTGGAACGATTCGCCGCCATTCGACCCCGGCGCCTGGGGTTTGGCGATTTACGCCTGCAAAGATTTTAATGCAACTGATCTCGTTAAAATCACTAAAACCGATATCACCAAAGATTCTGATATACTCGTCAAGATGGTTCGGGCGCGTGATGACGAGCGGCTGCGCGATAAATTCACCTTAACCGAGCAGACCAGAATCCATATTTATGCTATCGGCGAGGGGGACCGTGATGAGATGTATGACTATGGCTGGATAGTCGATGACCGGTCTAACCGCTCGGTTTGGGAGATGAACTGGCGTAACACCGAACCGGCCGGCGGCGCCCGCAAAAACCGCTTGTTTGACGGCGATCTCGTTTTGGATCCCGGTACTTATGAGGTCTATTATGTCACCGATGGATCGCATTCGTTCAATGATTGGAACTCGCCCCGGCCTCATGATCCGATAAACTGGGGCATTACGATCAGCCGGACGGATAAATAAAAAGTTATCTCACCCTCCTTGTGGCTTTGCCATATTAGCCCGGTATAAGCCGGGCTTTTTAGTTTATGCCTTGATTCTCAATCCATGACCACAACAATAAACAATACTTCTATTAAATTACGAAAAAGGTCCGGGGTATTGAAGCGGTCATGAATATAGCGAACACTTACTATAAATCATTTTATTTTACATTTACTTGAAAAAGTTCTTGACAGCCAGGATTGAAAACGTTTAATATTATCTAAAAGTAGTATTTTCATTTTCGATATGTGCCGGTGATTGTTCAGTTTAAGCCGAATAAAGCTTGTGATGGTTGACGCGAATTCCTGATGGATCGACAAGTAATGGCTATAATTTATGATTTACCTTAATTGATGAGTTGATTAATTCTATCGTCAGAAGGTTTTCATAAACGGAAATCAGCAGCAAAACCGATATCTAATGAAGGGAGGTGGTTCCCTAAGAGAAAAAAAAGAGGGTGCATGGATATGGAACAAAGATGTAAGTTCCAACGTTTCAGATATTAGCAAACGTAATATTCGCACCAATATTTATTAGAGGAGGGTCCTATGACCAAAAAATTGCTGGTGTTGCTGGTATTACTGCCTTTCGCCGCCGCAAGCGCGACATCGGTGAATTTATGGATTGGCGGTGAATTTACCGGCGACTTGTGGACTGATGTAATGAACGTATCTCCCGGAGCCTGGGTCGATATTCCGGTGTACGCGATGGGTGAAAACCCAAATGTTGATGTGGCTGATATGATGTTTCCTCTGGGAATCAACAAAATCTACTTCGATCAGTTTAATATCGAGGAATGCCGTACTTACGGCTCTATTTCCGATTGGGATCTCGATTTATTCGTTAACCTGAACGATGAATATCAAGAGGGTTGGACCAGCTTGTCATTCCTTGGATTTGCCAATATTATTTCCGAAGACAATCCATGGGGACACTGGGAAGCGCCAACCAGGATATTGACTTTCAGAGCCCACGTAGTTGAAGGCGATCAACTTCTTGGCATGATTGTCCCGGATGCTATCGGCCCCGGCGAGGATATCAGGCAGGGCTCGGCCAACATGGGCGATATCGCGGGAAATTCCGGCTACACTATCAACCAGCATTACGCGTCATTACATTTCGTAACTACCGCGATTGACGAGGAAGTCGCGATACCTGATGTCTATTTCCTGTCGAACAACTATCCGAATCCTTTCAATCCGACCACTCTGTTCAAATACGGCTTGCCCGAGGATGCTCATGTGGTCTTCGAGATTTACGACATTCTCGGCCGCAAGGTGGAAACGCTTCTAAACGAGAAGCAGTCGGCTGGCTATCATGAAATCATCTGGAACGGTGATCATATCTCTTCCGGGATGTATTTCGTGCGCATGCAAGCCGGCGATTTCAACGATACCAAGAAAATGGTATTGTTGAAGTAGCACCTTTTTTCGCGGCGAAAGCCGACTCCTTAATAACAACACACACGATGGGGCGTTCGCGAGAACGCCCTAAATATTTTAGGTTTGATTTTTATAAGCTGCGGGAATTCATTATTGCTATAAACATTCATGTGTTATTGGGCGCCTGACCAGACCTCAGTTTTTGCAATCAGATCTGACCTTGTGATTGCGCTGTAAACTTTTAAGAAAATAAGCTGGAATATTTTTAAGCGGCGGCCGTATCTTTAATAAGGACACCTTGAAAATAGGATTTAGTCTCGGAAATCATAAAGGTACTTGACAACATTGAGCAAAATATTAATATTATTAGAAACGAAAGAGAGGCATAATATGAGACATTGCCTTTTAGCGCTGGCGTTACTGACAACATTGTTTGTAAGCGAGGGGTTTTGCATTTGTTCCTTTGTTTTCTATTTTGGAAAATCTGATAATGCAGTAGTGAGTAATTTAGACCAAATTGCCGACCCCGCCTTTGGTAGTTTTCGGTCATGTAATAATTACAAAAACGAAGCATTGCGTTACTATGACAATGATCCATGCGAAGATACCGAGCCGCCAAGTGCTGATCCAACAGTCTATGATTGGCCATCAAGCGATATACCAAATAGTAACACGCCAAATGGAATGCAGTATTGGCCATATATCGACTGTACACATAGAACTAATCCGCCACCACCCGGTGTAAAGGGAAGTTCGGGATTGATTCGAGAATATGATCTTTCTATTGTAACTCCCTTTAGATTACGGGCATTTGGTTTTATAGAACAAGCAGAAGCCATGAAAAACACCCCGGACCCACTGCTATATACTTACACAATTAGGAATAATAATATCGATAATCCCGGTAATTATTTCATGTTGCCTTTTTATTTTCATGAAATTCCTGTAGATTCAGAAGATGTAGTATTTTTGGATAATATTTTAAGCAAATATCTTGCGCTTGAATATTATTCCGTATCAATTGTTGATTCGATTCAAAACATTTATCTTAAAGATTTAAACAGAAGAGAGTTCTTTTTCGAATCTACTTTAAATAATACTCGCTTCAGATTTTCTGGCTGGTATGGTAAATTCGCCCATATATTTGTGTTCACAGATTCCAAGACCAAAGAAGGCTTAATTGAAGAGGCAAAGCGCTATTTTAATCTACCCGTTCTTGATATTAAGCATGTTTCTTATGCGGAAGACGATTTCGATGTCAAAAATCCCGATTTTTTTTATGATTACATGGAAAAAGATATTAACTTCAAGCTTGTTGCCTATCCTAATTTACAATATGATTTTGAATTAAAAGAAGATTATTATAAAGACGTAATTTTAGATTTAACCGTCTATCCCGAGGAGCAATAAAAGTGAATAAAATAACAATATTAGTGGTTTTTGCTTTGGCCCTATGTTTAATTTCGCCAAGCGGTCTTGAGGCACAAGACCCGTTTACTTATTATTCTTACCCAAATTTGCCAATTCCACCCGAAGGCAACCCGGGTATCTGGGATACGCTTGACTTCCCCAATGATGTTATAATTGAAGATGCTAACTTTTATGTTGGTATAACTACCGTATATACATTAGCAGATCAACTTGTCATAGAACTGTTATCGCCTTGGGGTACGGAGGTTACTTTACATTATCGTAACCGCAACAGGATATTGCCTCTATGGTTTGACACACAGAGTGAAGAAGACGGACCGGGTGACCTTGATGATTTTATTGGTTATAGCGCCCAGGGTGAGTGGGTAATGCATGTCTATAACTACTCCGGCGCTTATCCATTCTTTTGGGATAGCTGGGCAATTGAGGTACATGGCGACGCCGTTGGCATTAAAGACGAAAACCTGCCCTTGGTTACCGGTTTAGATAATAATTATCCTAATCCCTTCAATTCAAGCACAATCGTCCATTTTTCTTTGGCTGAAGAATCCGAGATAGATTTAGTAATCTACGACATCGCCGGGCGAATTGTGGAAAAGCTGATAGCGGGCAAATTGACCTCTGGCCGGCATCAAGTTAAATGGAATGGCAAGAACGTTGCCGGCGAGGATGTAGCCTCCGGCATATATTTCTGCCGTATGCGCGTTAATAGCGAGAAGGAGGACAAGACGTTTATTGAAGAGTTAACGCTTCTACGGTAATAAGCAGGCAGGTCACGCTTCGCTACGACCTACCTGAACACAATTTTTGTTTTTATCAACAGCCTAAGGGTGTATGCTATACGCCGCTGCGATAATCGTATTCATTATTCTTACGGAAATTCCACCTCGGCGAACCATTTCAGTTCTATATCCGGGAAGATATCATCCTGGATTTTGATTTCATGTAGAAATTCCGCTTCGGGTTCGGATAAACTGCCGCTATAATCATCGACCATTTTCGCCAGGCGTTCGAAATAAGCGAAATGACGGTCGAGACGCAATTCGGCATAGTCACGCGCCGCCCAGGTGGAAATCAGAAATTGCCAATCGGAGGCGGCCAGGAGCATAAATTCGCGGGCGGCCTGCTTGCCGATATCGGTGAGCAGAGGATCATCATACTCCAGGCATTTACGGGCGATTTGCTGAATCTTCAGTTCGCATTTGTAGATATGTTTCCAGGTCCATTCATTGTTTTTATTCAGCCAGATATAATGATAGCCGCCTTCGCCCCACGATCCTTCGGGCAGGCTGATTACTTTATGCGGTTTGCATATATCCTTGTAAGCCGCCGAGGTGATACTATCGAATTCGGATTCTTTATTAAGGTTTTTGATTACTTCTTTAATAAACTTTGGCCCCTCAAACCACCAATGGCCGAACAATTCCGCATCGAAAGGCGCGCAGATAAGGCCGGCTTTACCGGTTTCCTTATGGTAGTTAGTCAAAATATTTTTAATGAGTCCAACAAAATGCGCGGCGTTTTCCGGGACACGGCCGGCGGCGTAATGAGGTCTGTATATTTCCTTGTCGGCCAAGTCGGCCTTGGCGGAAGTTACCTGCCAGTAGCGATGTCCGCCTGGGAAACGTTTCTTGTGAAAATCGAGGTAATTGCCATCACCGGGATAGCCCCATTCGCCGGACCAAACCTGCAAACCGGTATCCGGATCACGGGTAAATACAGCCACCGGGGCGCGACCTTCACGCGACCCCACCAGATAGACTTCTTGCGGCGTCTTTTCCGGTTCTTCTTCCCGAGGTTTGAATTCTTTTTCGAATTGGGTCCATAAAGTCCTGAGCGCGTCAAAGCGATCGATATATACGCCGATAGCCTTGCCGCCTTTAAGCGTGGCTGAATCGACCACGAAATATTCCAAGCCGTTTTCCGAAAGATATTCCTCCACTCCTTTGCGGTCATAGGGTCCTTTTACGCCCTCAATTTCGACGGGCGGGTTCCAGGCGTAGGCGGGCCGATAAGCGCATTCGGGCAGCCAGATGCCTCGAGGATGGCGACCGAAATGATTCTCATAAGATTGAACCGCCTGTTTCACCATCGCCTGACAGGATGTATCCTGCGATAAAAGCGGCATATAGCCATGTGTAGCGCCGCAGGTCATGATTTCGAGATAATTTCCGTCTTGCAATCGTTTGAATTCGCTGATTAAATCATGGTTATAATTTTCAAACGACTTTTTTATCATTTTGTAACGGTCCTGCCACATCTCCGCCAGCGGAAGATATTCATCCTGACCGAATTTCTTGAACTCGACATAATCGTTTTCAGCCGCCTCGATTTTTTGCTTGAGATATGTACCAAACTCATTGGTGAACGTGCGATGCTTGAGTTGTTCGCACAAAACGGGAGAGATGTCGATAGTGAAATTAGCGTGAATTCCCTCGGCGGCCAGTTCGTTAGCCATATTTAGAAGCGGTATATATGTTTCGGCGGCCGCTTCATTGAGCCAATCGGTGCCATGAGGCCAGCGCCCATGTCCCAAAACGTAGGGAAGATGCGCGTGCAAAATCAGATTAAAATATCCTATCATTTTTCCTGCCTGAATCCTATGTTTTTATCTTCCTGACCAACAATCTTAATTGGCCCGAATTGGTTTTCATATTTCTTAATATTATCCTCAAGCGCGGTAGACAGCATCTTGGCATGGCCGGGAGTCATGATGACCCGGCTGTAGACCTTAGCCTTATCGCGGCCGGGCATAATCCGGGCGAAATCAATTACAAACTCCTGCGGCGAAGTGGCAATTAGGGCCAAATTGGAATAAATTCCCTCGGATTCCGCGGCTCCAAGTTCTACATTTAATTGCCGCGGTTGCGGTTTTGGATCCATTGTAATTCTCCTATCGTCAAAAAAAAGTTCCCCGCTATAACAACTGGGAAATTATCTTGCTTAAGTTCTTTCATTGTAGTATAATACCGGCCTATGTCAAGGGAAAAGCATAATAAAAGCAAAACTTCTCGAAAAAGAAAAATTGAGGGAAGTTCAACGATTAACAATTATCCATCGATAGTTAATGGTTTAACTGAAGCAAGCATCGAAAAATTATTTGGAATTTTCGCCAAATGCCGCATCCTGGTAGTCGGCGATATCATGCTGGATCGGTACTTATGGGGTAACTGTACGAGGATTTCGCCGGAGGCTCCTGTGCCGGTAGTGGAGATTTCAAAAGAGGAACATCTTCTGGGCGGCGCGGCCAATGTTGCCAATAATATCGCCGCCTTGGGCGGCCAGACCGATCTTGTCGGTGTAGTTGGCAGAGATAATTTCGCGGCCGATTTGCGGTCTCAATTAAAAACAAAGAAATTTAATATAGACGGCGTTTTTACGGATACCAATCGGCCGACCACCGTGAAAACAAGGATAATCGCTCAAACCCAGCAAATTGTTCGGGCCGATCGCGAGAACACAAGCGAAATTTCAAGCCGGCTGAATAAAAAGATAATGAGCCACATTGATAATGATATAGATAATATTTCGGCAGTCATAATTTCCGATTACGGCAAAGGCGTCATAAACAAAGAGCTTTTGGGAAAATTGATTGCCGCCTGTATTAAGCGTGATATTTTTATAGCGGTCGATCCCAAAGAGACTCACTTTTTCAATTACCGCCAGGTGTCAACTCTTACGCCGAACCATCATGAGGCCGGTTTCGTGGTTGGTAAGAAAATTACTGACAGCAAATCTCTTGAGCAGGTCGGTTGGCTGATTCTCGATGAGCTTAAAGCCCAATCGCTTCTTATCACGCTGGGTAAAGAGGGGATGGCGTTGTTTGAAAACGGTCAAACTAATAAATCGGGCAGGTCGATGACGAAAATTCCAACGATGGCCCGCAAAGTTTTCGATGTTACCGGCGCCGGCGATACGGTAATCGCCACCATGACGTTAGCCGTAGCGGCCGGGGCATCGCTTAAGGAGGCCGCTTTTATCGCCAATGTGGCCGCTGGCGAAGTGGTGGGCGAAATCGGTACGGCGCAGGTAAGCAAGGATCGCCTCAAGGAACTGGTTCTTGGCTATCTAAAATAGGTTTTTACCGCATTGCGAGTAGTCCCGCCTTAGCGGGGCGACAAAGCAATCTGTAAACAAACCGGAAAAAAATGAATAAAATAATATCTCAAAACCAAGCACTGAAAATTAGGCTCGCCTGCAAACGAAAAAAGCAAACCGTCGTGTTCACTAATGGTTGTTTCGACTTGATCCATCGCGGGCATGTGGAGTACCTGGCTAAAGCCAAAAAGCTGGGCGATATCCTGATTGTCGCACTTAATACGGATAAATCCGTGCGCAAGCTCAAGGGCAAAGGCCGCCCGATTATCAAATTAGCTGACCGCGCTTATATCATGGCGCATCTGGATATGGTGGATTATGTTACGTCGTTTGAAGCGGAAACGCCGCAGGCGATTATTTCCAAATTGCTGCCTAACATTCTGGTCAAAGGCGGCGATTACAAACCGGATGAGATAGTAGGCGCCAAAGAAGTGAATGCGGCCGGCGGCAAGGTAGTAGTGATTCCGTTTGTGAAGGGCCGGTCGAGTTCGAAAATAATACAGTTGCTGTAATTATTCTGTTTATAATTATGATTGTGCTTATCGTTTGTTAATAAATTACAGAGCCGATTTGAGAATGAGAATATAGGGAACTAATTTTCTTGAAATTAGTAGATAAAACAATGCGTTGCGCTATAGTAAAAAGAATAGCTGTAGATTTTGTAATTGTCATCATGATTACTCTTCTATCCTCCTGCGTCAAGGAAACCTCCACCAATCCCGATGACTTTGGCTATACTTCAGGAATTATCACATTCACTGCTTACGAAGATTCCTCACAAACTGATTTAGAGATTTTTTTGATCGATAGAGAGTCTTTTTCTCCAGAGATATTCAATATCAGCAATAGTATTACCGATGATTATCAGCCTGTCTGGCTCTATAATCGAAACGCCCTCGCTTATATAGCATCAACCAATATACAATCATCGATAAATAAAGTTAATCCGTTGACTTTGGAACAGTATACATTACTGACCGTTAATGAGCGGATCAGCAAGATAGCCGCTTCTCCGACCGAGCCAAAACTGGCTTATATTCAGACTATTTCCGGACAGTCGGAATTTGCTTTGAATGTATTAGATATCGAAACCCTCGACACCTTGCGTCTCAGTACGATTTCTCCAAACAACAATCCTCTTTTAGCCTGGTCTACTGATGGCGCCAAGTTAGCAGTCAGTTCGGGTGTTGTAATGATTTTCGATGGGGCTACCAATGGTCTGTTGCATCACATTAACACTTCCGCCGATTACATGGACTGGGATCTGGGGGCGGAAAAGATTTACGTAATTCGTTCGGGTGATCTGTTTTTGGTCGATACGCTCAGTGAATTTTCAATTTTAACGGGTTTCGGCCTGAGTTACCCCACAATTTCGCCAAATCGTAAGTACATGGCCGCCATATCACAGACACGGGGAAATGAACTTATTGTCATCGATCTGATCACCGAAAGTTTTGAGGGAGTTAAACAGGTCGCGGTTCCTTCTACTGTAAATGGCGACAACAGGCTAATTGGCTGGTCGCCAAATAGCCGCCAAATATCTTTTATTGACTTAGCTGATAACCTCTGGAGTATTTATATCGCCGATGAAGATTATGCTTATGATGCCGTTCGCCTGACTGACGATCTTACTTTAAAAAAAGCCCTAATCTGGTAATCATATTATTCCAGGGATGAAGTTTAAGGGAAAGATTAGCTTGATTTTAAGAAAAATCCCAACCGACTTGACATTGGGATTATTATAATTGGCAACGAGTTACGGCTTTACTGCTTGACAACAATATCGACCTGTGTTATACTTCGTCTTCAACCATGGAAGTGCTATGACAGTAACTGATAATGAACAAATTAGCTCGCCCGATATTGAGGCTTATCAAGCCATGAAATTGCTTGAATCTGGCGAATGGCAGGGGGCGATCGCGAAATGCCTGACGGCAATCGAACATTTCGGCCCTAATCGCAATTGTTTTCTGGTCAAAGCAAGGGCGCATATTGAACAGGAAGAATACGGGTTTGCCGAAGAGGCTTTGCTTTCAGTTTTGCGTCTTGATCCGGAACATCCCGCGGCCTGGGCGATGATGGGTGAAGTTTATTTCCGTCTGGGCAAAGAAACGAAGGTAGATTATTGCCGAAAGCGCCTCGAAAATATCTTTCCGGCCTTAACGGATAGTAATGAGTCAGATAATGACAATAATCAGGTCAGCGATGAAGCCAATTATTCTGGACAGCCCAATCCAGATTCTGATGAGCCCTCGTATTCCATTGTTCCTCTTGAGGATCTGAATAAACAATATGGGAAACAATCGGCCGAGGATGAGAGTTTAGTTAAAGACAACGATAGCCAGGATATTGGCTATGATAAGTTTGAAACAGATATTAAGAATCTTGAACAATCTGAAGGGCTGAAACCCGAATTATTTGAGACAGCCACGTTTGCTGATATTTGTATAAATCAAGGCAAATTCGAAAAAGCCTTAAAAATATATAAAAGATTGTTGAATAATGATCCTGATAATGCTAAATATAAGGAAAAGATCAAGTTAATAAGTCAAAGATGGGAAAACAATGACAGCGAATAGATTAAGACAAGCTTACTCCCTCATAAAAAGGCACAATCTCAATTGCCTCATAGTCAACCGACTTTCTAATATAAGATACTTAAGCGGTTATTCCGGTTCCAATGGGCTTTTGGTCTTGGCTCCGCCACGGGCTTATTTTTTAACCGATTTTCGGTACACGGTTCAAGCTCGCAAAGAAGTTAAAAACTGTCAGGTTATTATCGCCGAAAGAGATTTGTTCGGTGAATTGGCTAAATTACCCTGTTTCCAGAAGAAAGCCAAGGTCGGTATTGAATCAGCCTATTTGACAGTAAAGACATTTAATAAAATTAAAGAGCTTATCCCCAAAGCCAATCTGGTTCCGGTCGAGGATATTGTCGAATCGATAGCGGTAATCAAAGATAATAGTGAAATTAATAAGTTCAAAAAAGCCGCCAAGATCACGGACTTGGTGTTTGAGGAGATACTGAGTCAGGTTAAACCCGGAGTGAAGGAAAAGGATATCGCGCTGGAAATGCTCTACCGCATGGTTAAGAAGGGCGCGGATGGACCATCGTTTAATTTCATTATTGCTTCCGGTCAACGGTCCAGTATGCCTCATGGCGCGGCCTCGGATAAAAAGTTTAAAAAAGGCGACCTTATTACGTTTGATTTTGGCTGTTTTTATCAGGGATATCCATCCGATGTGACCAGGACAATCGTGTTGGGCAAAGCCACTGCCAGACAAAAGAAGATATATGATATTGTACTTAGGGCGCAAATAGCGGCGGTAGAGGCGGCTTGTCCCGGTATTGCCGCCCGCGAAGTTGACAAGATTGCCAGAGATATAATCATAAGGGAAGGTTATGGCGATTATTTTGGGCATGGCCTTGGGCATGGTTTGGGATTAGATGAGGTTCATAGCTGCCCGGTTTTAAGTTCGCGCAGCACAGATATGCTGAAGCCGGGCAATGTCGTGACTATTGAACCCGGAATATATATTCCCAATTGGGGTGGTGTTCGGATTGAGGACGATGTGGTAATTACCGGCAAAGGTCACAAGATCTTGACCAAATTGCCCAAGGAATTGATTGAATTATAATCCCGGAGATAATTATGTTAACTTCAAAGATAAAAGCGTTAATTAAGCTGGTTGAAAAATCAGATGTGGACGAACTGGAAGTTTCCTCCTGGGGAAGCAAGGTTCGTATTCGCAAAAGAATTTCTAATAACGGAAATAATAACAACCGCGGTCCTCAAGTCATTCAGACAGTTCCCGATAGAGTAATTGAGGTAGCCTCCAACCAGGCTGCTGAAATAAAAGCGGAAATTCCGGCGGCGCGGAAAGATAATTATCTGGAAATTAAATCGCCTATGGTTGGTACTTTTTACCGGGCACCGGCGCCGGACGCCAAACCGTATGTCGAAGTTGGGGAGCGAGTAGCTCGGGGACAGACTATATGCATAATCGAGGCCATGAAAATCATGAACGAAATCGAATCCGAATACGATGGACGAGTAGTCGAAGTTCCGGCAAACAACGCTCAACCAGTCCAATTTGGCCAGCCGCTTGTAATTATCGAACCTGTTTAATTAACCGATATAAGATAAATCCCCTATACTTTGTTATTAGTCTCGAAGGAGGATTCGATGACTTTTAAGGAAATGATTCAGCAATTACTGATGCGCAATGCGTCAGATTTGCATATTCGGGTAGGTTTGCGGCCTACGCTTCGTATTGATGGCAAGTTATATCCGGCCGATGACCAGGTTTTGGTTCCGCAGGATATCGAAAAGATATTATCTCAAGCCCTGACAGAAACCCAATTACAACGGTTTCATCAACGCCGAGAAATGGACCTCGCGTTGTCTATATCTAAAATGGGCAGATTCAGGATTAATTTATATAAACAACGAGGCACCGTAGGTATCGCTATCCGTCATGTCAATACCCAGATTCCGTCATTTACAGAATTGAATTTGCCGGAATCGATCAAAGATATCGCAAATTCCAGAAAAGGATTGATAATTGTCACCGGCACAACCGGTTCCGGCAAGTCAACTACTTTGGCGGCAATGATCGAATATATAAATTCCTCGCGCGCTGAAAATATTCTGACTATTGAAGACCCAATAGAATATATTTATCGTGATAAAAAATCGATTATATCCCAACGGGAAGTAGGCGGGGATACCGAAAGTTTCGCGACGGCCCTTCGGCACGCATTCCGGCAAGATCCGGATATTATCCTGATCGGTGAGATTCGGGATGCCGATACGATGGGTATCGCCTTAACCGCCGCCGATACCGGTCACCTAGTGCTGACTACCCTTCACACTATGAATGCGGTTGAGACAGTTTCCCGAATTATATCATTTTTCCCGCCGCATCAGCATCAGCAGATCCGCCTGCTTTTGGCCGGGACCCTGAAATCGATTATATGCCAGAGGTTAATACCCCGGTCCGATGGACCAGGCCGTATTCCGGCGGTTGAAGTTCTGATTAGCACCGCCTCAGTACGTGAATATATAATCGACCAATTAAAGACCCCTATCATAACGGAATTAATCGAACAGGGAACCGTCCAGTACGGGATGCAGAGTTTTGATCAATCCATTATGAAAATATTCCGGTCCGGCATAATAAGTTATGAGGAAGCGCTGGTCCAATCATCGAATCCCGATGATTTTGACCTTCGGTGCAAAGGGATTACCTCAGCTTCTGATCGCGGTTGGTCGGAGTTCACGACTGAGAAGAAAGATAAAGATCTGGGTTTCTGATTTAATAATTCCGGATATAATTCTGTGATTAGGCGGTAAATCCGGTATTTCTCAAATATATTAATAATCAAGGTGATCCATATTAATCGTTATTATTAATTTACATAAAATTATTATAAATCTTTGGATTGCCAAGTTTTGGTTTTCATTGAACAAAATATCGATGCATCAATATAATTTAATGAATATGGATTAGAATTTACGTCAAAATGCTCAAAATTGAGGAATTTCACCGTAGTTTAAAGCTAAAGCGGGTGCTTTCTAATAATAATAGATGACTCCACTATTAATACAAATCGTTGACAGAGATAAATAGAATGGTATATTAAGAAGTTGTCGAATGGGCGAGAAGCGACATGCTTTTCGTATAGGCTGAAGGAGGAAAAGGATGTTTCAAAAAATCCTGATAGCCAATCGCGGCGAAATCGCTTTGCGAATTATCCGCGCCTGTAAGGAACTTGGAATTACTACGGTAGCGGTTTATTCCGAGGCCGATGCCAACTCTTTGCATGTGCGTTTTGCCGATGAGGATGTTTGTATCGGGCCGGGCGCGCCGGGCGAAAGTTACCTCGATGCCAAGCGCGTCATTGCCGCTGCTGAGGTGACCAATGCCGAAGCTATACATCCCGGTTATGGCTTTTTGGCCGAAAATGCCGATTTTGCCGAAGTCTGCCAGTCCTGTAATCTCGCCTTTATCGGGCCATCTCCCAAAGTCATCCGGCTGTTGGGGGATAAATCGTTTGCCAAACAAACCATGCGCGATGCCGGAGTTCCGGTTATCCCCGGGTCGGAAGGCACTATTAAGAGCTATGAAGAAGCCGTAGATGCTGTTAAGACAATCGGATATCCGGTAATAATCAAAGCCTCCGCAGGCGGAGGCGGCCGGGGTATGCGACTGGTAAAAGAGCCGGATGGTTTAAGAACAGCATTTGACGCGGCCAGAACCGAAGCTAATATCGCTTTCGGCAATCCTGAAGTTTATATAGAGAAATATATCACCAATCCGCGGCATATAGAAATTCAGCTTCTGGCAGATAATTATGGGAACATCGTCCATTTGGGCGAGCGCGATTGCACAATTCAGCGCCGCCATCAAAAACTGATCGAAGAAACGCCGTCTGTCGCGGTTGATGATAATTTGCGCGCGAGGATGGGCGAAGCGGCGGTAAGGGGCGCGAAAGCCGCCGGTTATAGCAGTGTTGGCACGGTCGAATTTCTGCTTGATGCCGATGGCAGTTTTTATTTCATGGAAGTCAATACCCGGATTCAGGTTGAACATACTATTACCGAGGAAATTACAAATATCGACCTTGTCAAAGAACAAATTGAGATGGCTGACGGTAAAGAATTAGCGTTTAAGCAATCGGATATCAAATTCAGCGGCCATGCCATAGAATGCCGAATTAATGCCGAGGATGCGAGTAAAAATTTCCGGCCTACGCCGGGTAAAATAACGACCTTTCATACTCCCGGCGGACTGGGAGTGCGCGTTGATACTCATGCCTATGCCGGCTATAGTATGCCGTCTTTTTATGATTCGCTTATCGCTAAATTAATAGTCCATGGCAAAGACAGGTCTGAAGCATTACTCAGGATGCGGCGGGCATTGGATGAATTTATTGTCGAAGGTGTACCAACACCTATAGATTTTTACAAAAATATCTTTGAAGATCCTATCTTTATTTTCGGAAATTTCGATACATCTTATGTAGAAAAATTTACAGCCGGTTCGTTATTCAATCAATCGGCCAAACATGAGGAGGTCACTTGATACCTGAAGGTTTGAAATACTCTAAAGAACATGAATGGGTCAATATCGAGGGAGATACTGTCACTATTGGCATTACCGATTACGCCCAGGGCGAGCTTGGCGATATAGTATTTGTCGAATTACCGAGTGTTGGAACAAAAGTCGAGTATATGCAGCCATTCGGTACAATTGAGGCCGTGAAAGCTGTCTCGGATATTTTTTCGCCCGTAACCGGTGAAATCGTAGAAGTAAATACGGCCCTGGAAGCTGATGCCGGCATTGTCAATTCCGATCCCTATGGCAGCGGCTGGATTATCAAAGTAAAAATCGAAGATGGCTCTGAATTGGATCAGCTTTTGGACGCGGCCGAGTATCAGGAACATATCGGGCAAAATTAATGAATTACATCCCCAATACAAATGCCGAGCTTCAACGGATGCTGGAGAGCTTCGGCATGGCTGATTTCGAGGATTTGCTTAAAAATATTCCCGGATCACTGAGATATCGTCACAGTCTAAATATACCATCCGCCCTTCCTGAACACGAGCTGGTAACACATCTTGCCGGCATGGCGGGAGAGAATACAAAGTACGACGCTTGTTTTGCGGGAGCCGGAGCGTATGACCATTTTATCCCTGCGGTCATCGGCGGCCTGGTATCCCGACCCGAATTTATGACCGCGTACACACCCTATCAGCCGGAAGTAGCTCAAGGGACGCTTCAGGCGATTTATGAATTTCAATCGATGATTAGCAGTCTGAATGGTATGCCGGTAACAAACGCCTCAATGTACGATGGCTCCAGCGCTCTGGCGGAAGCCGCGATATTGGCATCAAGATATACAGGCAGAAATGATATTCTGGTTGCCGCGACAGTAAATCCTCATTATGTCGAAACGATTAAAACGTATCTTTCCGGCACTAACATAAACGTGTTATTGATTCCTGCTTCGGAGGGATTGGTTGACTACAAAGTTTTACGCTCCAGTTTAAATCATAACACGGCGGCCTTGATTATTCAGAGTCCGAATTTTTTAGGGCTGATCGAGAATATTGAAGAAGTAGCCGGAGATGTGAAGGCTTGCGGCGCTCTGCTCGCTTTGGCATATGATCCGATAAGTCTCGGTGTATTAAAAACGCCGGGCGAATATGGGGCGGATATCGCTTGTGCTGAAGGTCAGCCGCTTGGCTTGCCTTTGGCATATGGAGGACCGTACGTCGGCTTATTTTCTGTCAGGCAAGATTTAATTCGCAAAATACCGGGTCGATTGGCCGCTAAAACCGTTGATTTAAATAATAAAACGGGCTATGTACTAACTCTTCAAACTCGCGAACAGCATATTCGGCGGGAAAAAGCTACTTCGAATATTTGTACCAATCAGCAGCTTTGCGCTCTAACGGCAGCCATTTATTTAGCCGTAATGGGCAAAAAAGGAATCAAACGGGTGGCTGAGTTATGCTTGACGAAAGCGCATTATGCCGCCTCCGAGATTAGCAAGATATCAGGCTATCAGCTTAAATTCGCCGCTCCGTTCTTTAAGGAATTCGTAATCCAAACACCGGTATCGCCTAAAAAGATTATCGCTGGATTGAGCAAATTTAATATTTTGGCGGGTGTCGACCTGAGCGGCTTTAAAATGGGTTTAAAGGGTTGCCTGATGATCGCGGTCACAGAGAAAATTACATATAATCAAATCGATGAACTTGTGTTTAGACTTTCAAAGGTGAAATAAATGCCATATTGTCCAAAATGCGGGGCTGAATATCTTCCCGGAAATACCAGATGTCCTGATTGTGATGTGGAGTTGGTAGATTCCGGCCCCAAAGAAGAGACTGAGGATTTTGAGACTGAAACCGTCAGCGTTTTGTTGTGCCATACCAATGACCTTATCAATGCCGAGATTTTAGAAGAAGCCCTGACTGAACAAGGTATACCATGCCTGGTAAAATCAAGCGCCGGATCATACTCCGGTTTTGGCTCGGTGTCACAAGTGATGAAAGGCGTAAGGATATACGTGCCTGAAGCGGCTATGGATAAAGCCATCGAAATCGCTGAAACCATAATCCCTGATTATGAGTTGCCCAATGAAGAAGCTTAAAATTCCGGCCGGCGCTTTTTGTGTTTTTTTCTGTTTGTTGTTGACTGCTTGCGATGAGTCCGAGCAGATACCAACGGCAATCGGATTTTATCACAATCTGGATTCGGCCAGGTTCGCCGCGAATGAAAAAAAACAACCGCTAATCATCGAATTTTACAAACAGGGTTGTCCCTGGAGCAAGATGTTCGATGATTCTACATTTACGCATAAGTTAGTCCTGGCTATGTCTGAAAAAATGATATTCGCCAAAATAAACGTCAATGAGGACTCAACCTCGGCTGAAAAATACGATGTCTCATTTTTCCCGACAGTAATTGTGGCCGGATCGGATGGAGAGGAAATAGACCGGTTGGTGGGTTATTATCCGGCCGCTGATTTTTTCAACGAAATCCAGCTCTATCTGCAGGGCAATGAGACACTCGATGATTACCTTAATCGCCTGGCCGATGAACCGGAAAAAATCGATTATCATTTGATTATCGCCGAAAAGTACAAACATCGTTCGAACTGGAATAATGCTCTGGGATATTACAATAACGTAATCAGTTTCGCCGGTGATGATCATGGTTACGAGATGGAGATGGCGTTAATCGGAATTGCCGATGTTCAGTGCGAAATGGGCCGATATCAGGAAGCAATCGCCTCCTATCAAAATTTCATTGAAATTTTTACCGAGTCAGATAAAACGGAAAACGCTGTCAGAAAAATACCATATTGCCTGACTAAGCTGGGAGAGTTTAAGCAAGCGAAAGAGCTGTACCAAAAATACCTTGAAAATTACCCTAATGGTGAATTTGTAGACTGGGCTAATGAAAACATAAGACAGTTAGATTTGGTTTTACAAGAAGGAACACAAATTGTACGATAAATTACTAATTGAATTGTCAAGTCCGGGCAGAACCGGTTTTTCTCTGCCATCTTTGCCGGATGATTATAAGGGACCGGATGATTATTTGCCGATCGGCGTTTTGCGTAAGGATGAACCTAAACTGCCCGAACTGGCCGAACCGGAGATCGTTCGACATTTCGTCGCGTTATCGGTAAAAAACCATCATATTGATAAGGGTTTTTATCCGCTTGGTTCATGCACTATGAAATATAATCCGAAAGTCAATGAAACAGTCGCGAATTTGCCCGGTTTTGCGGGTACTCACCCGCACGCCCCATCTGAAAGCGTTCAAGGGACATTAAGGCTTTTATATGAGCTGCAGGACATGCTGGCGGCGATATCAGGTATGGATTGTATCACTCTGCAGCCGGCGGCGGGCGCTCATGGCGAGTTTACGGCGCTTCTTTTAATGCGGGCTTACCATAAGAAAAATAAACAGAAGCGTACGAATATTATCATTCCCGATTCGGCTCATGGCACCAATCCGGCTTCGGTAACATTAGCCGGTTGTAATATAGTTAAAGTGCCGTCAAATAACAAAGGTCTGGTAGATGTTGAAAAATTAGCGGCCGTTTGCGATAGCAATACCGCCGGCTTTATGCTGACGAACCCTAATACTTTGGGGCTTTTCGAAACCGAGATTGAGAAAATTGCGGCCGTAGTGCATGACTGCGGTGGATTGCTTTATATGGATGGCGCCAATCTGAACGCGCTTTTAGGTTTGGTGCGTCCCGGCGATATGGGATTTGATATCGTTCATTTCAATTTCCATAAAACTTTCGCGACACCTCATGGCGGCGGCGGTCCCGGAGGCGGCGCGATTGGCGCGAAATCGTTTTTAGAACCATTTTTGCCCGCTCCGATTATCAGCCGGAAAACCGGCAAAAACGATAAGGCAATTTATCAGCTGGAATCCAACCGTCCCGATTCTATCGGTCGAATTCATGGCTTTTATGGCAATATCGGCGTAGCTATCAGAGCCTATACTTATATCTTAAAAAACGGCCCTGAAGGGTTGAAACGGATTGCCAAAACCGCTATTATTAATGCCAATTATCTGATGCATAACCTTAAAGATGATTTTGCCTTGCCTTTCGATTCCACTTGCATGCACGAATTCGTTCTTTCCGGAGATAAGCAGCTTAAAGATGGTATCAAAACAGTAGCTATTGCCAAGCGGATTCTTGATTTCGGCATTCACGCGCCAACGGTTTATTTCCCGCTAATTGTTCATGAAGCGATAATGATTGAACCGACTGAAACCGAAAGCATTCAATCGCTCGATAATTTTATCGCCGTAATGAAGCAAATCGCGCGTGAGGTGAACGAAAACCCTGAAATCATCAAATCAGCGCCGAACAATACTCCGGTCGGCCGTTTGGATGAGGCTATCGCCGCCAAAAACATGGATGTTTGCTGGTAAAATAAATTTTGAATTTTTAACCGCGGCGAATTTCATTTGGCCGCGGTTTTTTATTATATTAATGTAATGAACTTTTTATACTCATTGAAAAATATCTGCTTAAGCTATCCGGCCTTGGGCGTGCCGGATAATCTATTAAGCCAGCCTATTCCCGGGTTGGTTGATATTTCTCTGGATATTTATGAAAATGAATTCCTGGTGATACTCGGATCGAACGGTAGTGGCAAATCAAGTTTGGGAAAACTTTTAGCAGGCTTAGCCGCCAATATATCTGGTGATATTTATTTTAAGGGCAAAAAGGTTGACACGTATCGGCGAGATGTTTTCAATTCCGCTTCAATGATACTTCAGGAACCGCAAAATCAGCTTCTGATGCCTACTGTGGCCAAAGAGCTGGCTTTTCCGCTCGAGAATCGGGGAGTCAATCAAGAACAAATTAATTTTAAAATTGCGGTTATAAACGGCATATTTGGGATTGAAAATTTACTGGATAAAAGCCTGGATGAATTATCCGGCGGGCAAATTACTATAGTGGCTCTGGCGGCGGCGCTCATTACTGATCCGGAAATCATTATCCTCGATGAACCCGATTCGCATTTTGATTTTAAGACCGAGGTTATGGTAAGTCGGTTTTTGGAAAGTTGCCGGGGATATAAGACTATAATTGTAATCACGCAATATCCCGAACTGGCAATGACGGCCGATAAGGTTGTCATACTGGATAGCGGGCGTTTAGCCGCTTATGGCAAACCTGAAGAAATAAAAGACAGAATTTTAAAACTATCCAATAGTAAATCCATAGGCGTTTCAGCAAGCGATATATATTATTCAGATAAGCTCGATAATTCTAAAGTGAAAGCGGTACAACCAGACATCAGCACATCGATGCTTTCACTTGAAAATATTAATTATTCTTATAAAGATGACAAGGAAGTTCTAAATGGGATTAATATCGGCATATCCAAAGGCGAAAAAATCGCTTTAATTGGCCCATCGGGAGCCGGCAAAACTACGCTGGGCTTAATCATGGCCGGTTTGCTTACGCCTAAAAGCGGGCGGGTTAATATCAATAATAAACCATTAGTTGAATATTCAGCTATCGAACTTCGCCTCAAAATAACCATGGCGATTCAGCTGCCGGAACGCGCTATTTTCGAGGAAACAGTCGCAGTTGATATCGGTTTTGGGCCGCGCAATTTAAAGAAGGATAATATCGATTCGATTACTGATAAATATCTCTCATTGTTTAATTTACAAAGTTTGAAAGACCGGCACCCATTCACTTTATCCGGTGGCGAGAAAAGGAAGACGGCTTTAGCCGGTGTCATGGCGATGGATTCGGAAATTGTCATTCTGGATGAACCATCAGCCGCGCTTGATCCCAAGGCGACTAGAGAACTAATCGAGATATTGAATTTATCCATTGACCGGACTTTCATAATAATCAGTCATGATCTAAATTTTATTAGCCGGACAGCGACCAGGGTTATCGGCTTGCGTGACGGCTCTATTGAATTCGATTTGCCTGCCGCCGACTATTTTAGCAAATAAAAGTTACTGTATTTCCAGTATCAATAAAAGTAAAATGTTCAGTCAGTTCGTAGCCCGAAGGGCGTGAACTGGCTGTTTTGGAGCGCAAATTAATATTACTAAATGACTCGGTTCGGGAAAGAGACAGATTGCTTCGCCCCGCTAATCGCGGGGCTCGCAATGACTTCAAATTGTGGTCATTGCGAGGAGTTCGTAGGACGACGCGGCAATCTGTTAATCTTTTGGCACAACCTCACAGGCCTCGATCTATGACCTGTCACAAACGGTGAAATTTAATGAATATTGAACAAAAATTTATGCGAGAATTTTTAGGGAAACTCCTCATATGTCTTTGCTTGACTTGGGCGGCTTAAATCTACATAATAGCCTAAATCGGGGGCGAGACGCAGGAAACTACAACTTGAAGGCGGGAAACTTGATAAGTATTCGCGCGTTAACAAAAGCTTTAGGAGGAAATAGATGGCCGAGCAAGCAGTAATTATATCCGCGTGCAGAACCGCGATCGGTACGTTTTTAGGCGGGCTATCATCAATGAACGGTCCGCAATTGGGCACCGTGGCGATTAAGGGAGCTATCCAGCGCGCCGGTATTGATGCGAACAAAATCGATGAAGTAATCATGGGCCAGGTGGTGCAGGGAGGTTCCGGCCAATCACCCGCCCGTCAAGCCATGATACATGCCGGGGTTCCGGCTACCATTCCGGCTATGACAATCAACAAAGTCTGCGGCTCCGGGCTTAAAGCAGTTATGCTGGCGGCTCAGGCGATAAAGGCCGGCGATGGTCATTGTTTCGTAGCCGGCGGCATGGAATCGATGTCTAATTGCCCGTTTATTCTTCATGGAGCGCGCGGCGGCTTCAAGTTCGGCGATCAGCAATTGCGGGACCTGATGATTCTTGACGGCCTCTGGGATAGTTTCAACAACTGCCATATGGGCATAGCGGCCGAATACACGGCTGAAAAGTCCAAGCTCACCCGCGAGGATCAAGACCAATACGCCGCCAATTCGCAAAACAAGGCGGCCAAGGCTATTGCCGATGGTAAATTCAAAGCGGAAATCGTGCCGATCGAATTGCCGCAGAAAAAAGGCGATCCGATCATATTCGATACCGATGAGGGACCGCGCGCCGGTACCACTGTCGAGAAGCTGGGCAAACTCAGACCGGCTTTCAAAAAAGACGGCAGCGTGACCGCCGGCAACGCCCCCGGCTTAAATGATGGCGCCTCGGCGCTGGTGGTTACTTCCGAAACGTTTGCCAAACAAAACGGCCTGAAACCGATTGCCAAAATTATCGATTACACCTCGGCGCATCGTGATCCCAAAGAGCTTTTCTACGCGCCTATCGATGCCGTCAATAATCTGGCGAAAAAGATGAAAGTCAATATCAACCATTGGGATTTAATCGAAGCCAACGAGGCGTTTGCCGCGCAGTGTCTGGCCGATGGCAAAGAGTTGAACTGGGACTGGAACAAAGTCAATGTCAACGGCGGCGCGATTGCGCTCGGCCATCCGATTGGCGCGTCGGGCGCGAGAGTGCTGACTACTTTGATTTACGCGCTCAAAGATCGCGGCCTGAAAAAAGGCATGGCGACATTATGTCTCGGAGGCGGCGGCGCCGTAGCTTTGGCGATTGAGTTAGTATAGAATTATATCGCATTCGTACGGGCGTATTGATATACGCCCAATAAACCCTTGTGTCGTCGGGTCGCCTGACCAGACGACAATGCGCATGCCACGAATTTAAAAGAGACCCACCCTCCTCACAAGCGGAGGGATAGGGCACCGTGCTGCTGGATTTGTCTGGGATAAAGAAGTAGTCAGAAAGGCAGGTCAAGTCCACTTGGGACTTGACGTTGGAGATTGCCGAAGCGTCCGAAATAAAATAGTCAAGCCGCGAGTCGGCTTGACCTACTGGGCTACGACATGACGGAACTTTAATTGTGGAATTGTCATCGGGTGAGGCCACCCGACGACATGAGGAAAACTGCGCCCATAGCTCAACTGGATAGAGCATCTGACTTCGGATCAGAGGGTTGCGGGTTCAAGTCCTGCTGGGCGCGGGTTTTTATTCGGCCAGGTTGAAGCGGAAGAAGGAATCATCCGCGGAGTAGGATATTCACAATACTAAGCCTCTGAAACTCTATTCAATATGATTAATTTCGTTTTTACTAACCCATAGATTATAAAAAATAATAGGTGATCTCAGCGGCAATATCATATCTTCTGGTAAAATTATAACTACCACTGCCCAACACCGTTTTCGTATCCGGACCCGAACTATAAAAAGCTGTTATTCTTAATGCAACCGGTATAGATATCCTGTAATTAAATCCCGCCCCGGCGGAAAATTCCCATGCGCTATATGTGCTTCTATAAACATCTTCGGTTACTTCTCCATTATAATCTCGATAAGTTGTTTTCTTCCAGTTATAATGGCCATAGCCAAAATTGATCGTCATATCGGTGGAAGTTCGTGAATCCAAGATGTATCGAATATTACCACTTGTGTGAAATAAGTACGCGTCGCTATAATCCCACTTTTCTTCGGTTGTAGAGCTATGTGTTGCTACGGTTCTATCATTCTCGGCATCGATGTAGTAATGCGCATACGATGTTACATCAAGTTGCCATTTATGATCAATCGGATTGAAATAATCAAAACTGACAATAAAGTACGGTGAACTGGAGTTACTTTTCTGTTCATTTTGATAACCGTCTATAGTTGTCGAATTATCAAGAGTATCTATAACATCGGTACTATCCTGGTGGTATGTGGTTTCAAGAGTATGAATTGATCCCCAACGGCTCAGGTTCCAGTAATACTTACGGTAATCGACTCCCGCGCCTGCTCTAAAAAAATAGCCGAATTTGCGGTTAAAGAGGGGGAAATAGCTCCAAACATCATTGATCACAAGTGAATATTTGGGACCTTGATCGCTAATTATTCCCTCCGCGATCAGATAATTCATAATGTTTTCCAAAGATTTAATATTGTGAAGCCTTGAATCAATATAATATCCTAATCTTGCTTGATATATGATATCTGTCAACGCCAGCATCTGGTTTGAAGATGGCTTTTTAATTAATAAGCCATTATTATTCAATTCATCTATAATATATATTGCGGTCGAGGCGTATTGTCCCTCGTAAACTCTTCCCCAGCCGGCCAGGATATTGATATCAGCAGAATAATCTTCTGAGTCATTATCTGATTTTTCATGGCCAACTCTTATCCTTTTATACATAATACCATCCGGTAAGGCCATAGTTCTGATTTCGTATGAATCCCTGTCATTTTTCAGGTAGTCGGAGGAGAGAAATGAAAAATATGATAATGACGATATAAACAAATCATCGAGAATGTAATAACCGGCATCAATAGAAGGTTTGAATGAAAAGTTATAGTAGGTGCTTTCTCGATCCCACTGTTCTTCATTTGCTGATTCCGGGCTATATTCCGTAAAATCTTGAAAATCGCTATTACTACGGGATAAGTACCCATCCGAACTTAATGTAGCAGTAATATATTTCTGTATAGTTTCATAGCGATATATGAGAGAGCCGCTCAAACCGCCTCGCTGACTATTACGGTTATTAGGCCAGCTAGAATCAACACCATCAATACCTGACAGGGATAAATCGCTATTCATTCTTAACTGAATATCCGTGAATTTCTCCGGAATGTAATCCTGAATCCTAAAAGAATTCGATTGAGCTTGAATTATATTCGGGGCGAATATTAAAACGGCTAATACTATTACGAATACTCCGCCGTTTATAAACCTGCAGTTTTCTGAATTCACGTTTCCTCCTTGTTTGGATTTAAAAGGCATCAAAAAAACTCATGCCGAGATCTGATATATAAATTATATTCTATAATAAGATAAAAAGTTCTAATTTAATATTTTTCCCCTCTCCCAGACTCCGTTTCGCTTCAGCTTAATGTGCAAGCCGCTTCGTTTTTCTGGTTTCCCGCCTCCGCGGGAAAGACAATCCTTTGGATTGTCGTATTCGGGTCAGGCGATCCGACTACATGGGCCTTACTCCGCCCTGGTGCCCCATCCGCTTGCGGTGGGCTTGTTTGCTAATAAGCCTTACTCCGCCGTCCAGCCTTCCGGGAAACCGAACATCGATTCGGAATCTGTCGCTTCTTTCAAAATCAAGCGCGAGATGACCAGCCGCTGCACCTCGGATGTGCCTGGTGCCCCATCCGCTTGCGGTGGGCTTGTTTGCTAATAAGCCTTACTCCCCCGTCCAGCCTTCCGGAAATCCGAACATCGATTGCGAATCTGTCGCTTCCTTCAAAATCAAGCGCGAGATAACCAGCCGTTGCACTTCGGATGTGCCCTCGCCGATTTCATCGAGCTTGACATCACGCCATAAGCGTTCGACCGGGAACTTGTCAGTTAAGCCGATTTCACCCAATATTCCAATAGCAGTCCAGCAAACATACGTGCCGGTTTCGGAGGCGTGAAGTTTCGCCATCGCCGATTCTTTGGAGAACCGCTGGCCCGAATCTTTGAGTATCGCCGCGTGATAGACCAGATGACGGGAGGCCTGGATTTGCGTCGCCATATCGGCCAGCTTGAAACCGATACCCTGATGGAAGCCCAGCGGAATGCCCTCGTATTGTTTCAGCGCGGCGTATTTTACGGCCACATCATAAGCGCCTTGAGCCAGCCCCAAAGCCATAGCCGCAATTGACACCCGGCCGCCATCGAGAGTGATCATGAACTGCTTGAAGCCCTGGCCTTCTTCGCCGAGACGGTCGGAATCGGGAATGAAAACATCATCGAAATGCAAAAAACGGGTATCCGAACCGCGCAAGCCCAGCTTGTTTTCCTTTTTGCCGCTGGAAAAGCCCTTGGTACCGTGATTGACGATAAACGATGATATCCCTTTGGTGCCGCCCTCTCTGGAGGTACGGGCCGTAAAGACAACGGTCTTGCTTATGCCGGCACAGGTAATCCAGCACTTGGTACCGTTGACTTTGTAG
>Ga0299912_10000412_pt1 | contig 37134 bp, 34 predicted proteins | sample RVTome_2_FD_207667 | JGI IMG/M metagenome (GOLD analysis project Ga0299912, IMG submission 207667) | Soil microbial communities from uranium-contaminated site in the Upper Colorado River Basin, Wyoming, United States - RVT95D214 (version 2) ... | reverse complement strand
CGCTGTCATCCGGGTGCATGGCATCATCTTCCAGCTTCCGGCGATCATAGGATGGATCAAGCACCTGATTGTAATATTCGTGTTGAATCAGGAGATTCATTATCTCACTGGTGCCGGTCCACAGCATGCCGAGCCGGATGTCGCGCAGAGCCCGCTCGATAGGGTAGACGTCGGTATAGCCGATCCCCCCCATCACCTGCATGGCCTTGTTGACGATATCCCACGCGGCCTCCGTGGCAAACCGCTTGGCCTCACTGACGATGCGGCGGACGTCGGGATAGTTTTCATCAACTGCACGGGCAGCGAGATAGGTGAGGGCACGGGCGGCATCGAGCTGCGTTATCGCATCGGCCACCTTAAAGCTGACTGCCTGATATTCCCTGATCACTTTGCCAAATGTCCGGCGTCTATTGGAATATCTGACCGCCACGTCGAGTGCGCCCCAAATCCCCAGGCAGCCGGCAGCAGAGGTGAGGCGCTCCGGGATCATCATCTGATTAAAACACCCCGCGCCGCCGTGCAGCTCGCCCACTAGATTTTCTTTCGGTACCTTCACATCTCGAAAAACCAGCCTGCCGGTGCCCCCGCCACGGCACCCCATGAGCCCATAAAGGTACTCGGTTTTTACGCCGGGACCAAGGTCCACGATGAGGAGGCTGAGACGATTATATTTGTCTGCGTTCGGGTCGAAATTGGTCTTACAGTAGACGAGAAAAAAATCCGCGCCTTCGGCCCCGACGACAAAGCGCTTCATGCCGTTGAGTATAAAATGGTCGCCGCGGAGCTCGGCCCTGGTCATGGCGCCGAAGAAATCGGAGCCACCGCGCGGCTCGGTCAGTGCCTCGGCTGCCACTAATTTTCCTTCTATATAGGGTTTGAGGTATTTCTCCTTTTGCTCCTCTGTGCCGAAGACATTCAACGCCTCTCCCACGATGGACGGCATGACAAAGGCGCAGCCCAGGGCCATGCCCAGACAGCCGATCTCTTCGGTTGCCGCGACATCGGCAACCCAGCTCATTGCCCTGCCGCCATATTTTTTGGGGAAGCGTATGCCGCGTAATCCCCGCTCGGCAAGCTTCTCTACGAATTCACGGGGGTAGGTGATCTCATTCCTGTCCATTTTCCGCAGGAAATCGCCCGTGACCTCATCGCGGACAAACTGGCGGACCTCCTTTTTGAGCTCACGTTCTTCCGGGGTTAGCATAAAATCGTACATGGCCCTCTCTCCTTTCCCGTTGTGCCTGCGTGGTGGTTGAGCTGTTCAGCGTGGCAGCCTCGGCATACGATAAAGCTACCGGAAGTGGTGCCAAAAAGCAAGGCCTACCCTCCTTTTCCTTATATGCAACGTCTCCGCGTAACAATACCCTTTTCTTTCGTTCTCTCTGGATTATCCCCTTGGTGACGGAAACACGGCACTCAAAAAATCTTTTGACACATCTGGATTTTGCTATTACTATGGTCTGTCATTTTTGCTCGGCATATGCCACATGGAATCCACGGCCAAAGCATATATCATATCGGCGAATATGGGATACGGCCATCAACGGGCGGCTTATGCCCTGAAAGGCCTCGTACAGGACCGCATTATCGCCGCCAACGACGATCCCATTGTGCCGGACTCCGATAAGGCCGTGTGGGAGCGCGCCCGCAGGTTCTACGAAACGGTCACTCGGCTCAAGGAGGTGCCGTTCGTGGGTCGCTTTACGTTCGATATGTACAATAAACTCCAACACATCTCCCCCTTTTTTCCGTTCCGCGACCTTTCCCGCCCCACCTACAGCGTCCGGAGACTGCGGAGATTCATCAAGGAAAAGGGCTTCGGCAGAAGCCTGGTGGAATACGTCGGCGACTCGCAGCTGCCGGTGATCACGACCCATTTCATCCCGGCGCTGGTATTCAACTACCATGGCCGAGAGATATACTGTGTCGTCACGGATACGGATATCCACCGGGTTTGGGCGTCGCGGTATCCGCGGAAGGGCTGCATCACCTATCTTTCGCCGTGCCGGCATGCATCGCTGCGGTTACGATCGTATGGTGTCCCGCACCGTCGGGTCATCGAGACCGGATTCCCGCTACCCAAAGAAAATATCGGCGACGACCGTTCGATACTTCACCACGATCTGGTAGCCAGGTTAGTGAACCTGGATCCTAACGGCGTTTTTTTTGAAAACTATCGGGGGGTTATCCGCGAAAAGTTCTTTGCCGACGATCCAGCGCCACCCTCGTCGTTCAAAGAATTAAAGCGGTACGCCACCCATCCTCTCACCATTACCTTTGCCATCGGCGGGGCAGGGGCCCAGGTAGATATCGCCCTTCGCATGATCAAGTCCTGGGAGCGTCGCTTGAGAGAAGAGCGGATCAAAATCAATATTGCCGCCGGCACGAAACCGGCAGTCAAGGGATTGCTGGAGCGAGAAGTGGACCGGATTGGCCTAGGCAATAACGTGGGCAGGAGCATTACGATTCTTTATGGAGAGATCTACGAAGAATACTACGTAGCCGTGAACCGCGCGCTGCGCACCACGGACATATTATGGAGCAAACCGAGCGAGGTGTCATTTTATACCGCCTTGGGCCTGCCGATCGTCATGGCGCCGCACATCGGCACGCATGAAAGATACAACCGTGACTGGCTGTCCCATCTGGGGTCCGGATACGACCAGGAGGACCCCGATCTTGCAGACGACTGGCTGACCTATTGGTTGGAGGATGGGCAGCTGGCGCGCGCCGCGCTACAGGGGTATCTCTATGCGCCCTGTATGGGGACGTACAACATAGAAAAGTTGATACAGGAAAGGCCTGCCGTTGCCCGGACAACAACCATAGTTTGAACCCCAAAGCCGCCTCCCTGCAGACTGTACCTTGGTTCCCTTGAGAACGCCGGTCCCCGAAGCATGACTTGCTTACGGGCGCGCAGATGGCATCCGGCAGGAATCTAGCTTTAGGCCTTACATCATTGTTTGCGGACCGATAATTGCTGCACGAGGGGCAGGGAAATCCCTGCCCCTCGTGCAGATCTTCCCTATTGTCCTGGTTTATCTTTCGGCTCAGGTGTAGGAGGGGTCTCTGTCTTGGTAGGGGCTTCTTTTGTAGCAGGGGTACTGGGGGTCTCAGTCTTCGTCGGCGCCCCTTTCTTCTCCGGTGTGATGGGGGCCTCCGTGCGTTTCATAACGTCTCTGTTCTGAAGCACGATCTCGATACGCCGGTTTTTCTGCTTGTTTGCCGGCGTGTCGTTCGGGGCAATGGGACGGTATTCTCCGAACGCCGCTGCCGCCAGCATCGCAGGCGGGACCCCGGCGAACTCTTGTAAAAACCGCACCACCGTGGTGGCCCTGGCGGCGGAGAGCTCCCAGTTGGTAGGGTAGGTGGAGCGTAAGGACTTGGAGATCGGCACATTGTCGGTATGGCCTTCCACGCGGATTACCTTATCGGTCAGGCCCTTGACGATATGCCCAACCTTGCTCAGCACCTCCTTGCCGCCGGGCTTTAGTTCCGCGCTGCCGGAGTCAAAGAAGATCTTTTCCGCCACATTCAGGGTGAGTTTATCTTCAAATTGCTGGATAGCGATCTGGCCTTCGCTCACCTCTTTTTGCAGCTGGCCCATGAGCTGCTCATAGGTGGCTTTGGATTTTTCTTCTCTGGCCAGAAGCTCCGCCTTTTCCTTTTCCGCCTGCGCGGCCTGTTCTTTGCAGGCGCTGTACCCTGCCTGAAGGCTGTTGTACCGCCCCTGAAGGTCGTTGTACTCCCCTTCGAGCTTTTTATATTTTCCTGTAGAAGCGCAGCCAGCCAGCATAGCGCTCAAGATCACTACCCCCACCCACACGACAATTTTCTTCATATCTGCACTCCTTTCTACTCCGCTTTTGCATAGCACATTTTTTCTTTCATGGCAATACGTCAGATATACCCATTAAAAAAGCACGCACGCTCCGCATGGCCCTCCTACTCATGTCTGATCCTGAAGAGAGACGTAGCGGCAGCAGCTGCAGCCAGGATTGCTCCGACGAGGTATGCATGTCGTAAGCCGGATAAAAACTCGGCAGCTTCTTTGCCTATGGGTAAGGGCTGTTGTAAGATGCCGGGGGAAACCAGCGCATAGAGCACAGCGCCAGCTGCGGCAATGCCGAAGACCATCCCCACATTGCGCACCGTTGCCAGTACGCCGGAGGCCATGCCCAGATGTGGCCTCGGCGCACTTCCCATGACGGCACGATTGTTCGGAGATTGAAAGATCCCGGCTCCCAGGCCAAATATTGCCAACCGCCACATGATATCAAGGGAGGTAGCAGAGGACGACAATTGGCTCATAAGAAAGACGGCGAAGGCACTGATGGCAGCACCGACACCTGCTAAGATGCCCGTACCGATGCGATCAGAGAGTGCGCCGCTGAAGGGTGCGACCACCATGGCAGCCAAGGGGAAGGCGGTCATGGTGAGGCCTACGCTATGCGGTGCGTAGTGTAGTATTCTTTGCAAATAAAAGGGGGTGATGAATACCAGCACGAACTGGGACATAAAATTCAGGAGGGCGCTTGCATTGGCAAAAGAGAAGGTGAGGTTACGAAAGAGGTCCAGGTTGAGCATCGGCTGGGCAACCCTTCGTTCTATCCACAGAAAGCCGATCGCCGCCAGCATCGCCACTCCCAGCAGGAGGCCGGCAGCCATGCCCAACCTTCCCTGTTGCGCATAGTTGACAAAGAGAAGCAGGGAGGAAAGGGAGATGAAGGAGGTCAAAGCACCTCCTATGTCTATCGTGCCGGGTTGTCCTTTCAAGACAGGGAGGATATGGCGAGCCCAGAAGAACCCCGCACAGCCGAGGGGGATATTGATCATGAAAATGAAAGGCCAGCCCCAGGCGGAGGTGATGACGCCGCCCAGTGAGGGGCCTATCGCCAGACCAACGGCGATGCTGATGGCGTAAATGCCCAGCCCCTTGCCCAGCTCTGTCGGCGGGAAGGAGGCGGTGATAATGGCCATAGATACGGCCATCAGCATACCGGCAGCGAGTCCTTGGATGGCCCGAAAGGCGACGAGCCAATAAATCGTGGGGAGAAAATAGGAAAGGCCGCAGAGCGCAGAGGCGATGACGAAACTGGCAAGCCCTGTCAAATATACCCTTCTGTATCCGAGGATATCACCGAGACGACCGTAGAATAAGAGGAGGCTGCTGATAACGAGAAGATAGATCATCGGGACCCATTGGGCAGCGGAGAGCCTCGCGCCAAAGTATGCCGCGATCGTGGGAAGGGTAACGTTGACGATGCTGGCATCGATAGGCGCCATAATATTGGTGAGCATGACCGCGGCCAGGATGGAATAGCGGCTGGCATACTGTGTGCCTTTCATTCTTTATTAACTCCTATATTTTTTGACATAGTAGCCGGGCCGATAAGCGGCCCTTGCGCAGAAAAGAGGAAAACGCAACCCCCCTCTCTTTTACTATATACCATAGTATCGATTTTAAAGTCTAATCGTCGGTGTAGCGGGAGAATGTGCGGCAGGAAAGATCATAAAGCCCCCCTTGCCCTGTATCGCATAGCGATACATCTGGCCAAAGGGCCACCTTCGGCCGACCTCTCTGATTTATGCACAGCGTCCCGCTCTACTTTGTATAAAAATCTAAGTGATGGGATGTCGCATTGCGACAGTAGGGGACCCCTTTTTTAAAGGGGGGGCAAGAGAATTTGCAAGCTTATTCTCTCAACAATTGGTTTTACCTTGCCGTGTGCTATAGTAGGTGCGTTACCAATGCCATGAAGATCCTCCTGATCCAACCGCCTATCCGCGATTTCTATCGAACATCGATGCGGACGCAGCCGATCGGCCTCGCCTATCTCGCCGCCTCCCTGACGGCGCATGGGCATTCCGTAGAGATCTTTGACTGTCAGACAGAGAAGAAAAGGTCCATCCCTCTCCCCCCTGAGCTTGCATATTTAAAGGATTACTATCCCTTTGATGACCGAGGCCCTTTTAAGCTCTATTCCGGATATTACCATTTCGGCATAGGAAGGGAAGAAATAGGCAGGAGGATCGAGGATGCACGGGCCGATGTCTTTGGGATCTCTTCTTCCTTTACGCCGTATCATGGTGAGGCCAGGGAGCTTGCCAGGATCATCAAGCAAGGGGATAGCAGAAGGATCGTCGTTATGGGAGGGGCCCATGTCAGCGGCGATCCTCACGGCGTGCTGGCAAGCCCTGATGTCGATTATTGCGTTTTGGGCGAGGGAGAACACCGTTTTCCCCTCCTTTTGGCGCAGCTTGAAGAAGGAAGTATACAAGGGCTTAAAGGAATCGATGGCATCGGATATCGCGTGGATGGGGCAGTACACATCAACCCGCTCAAGGCCTTTGTTCAAGGTCTCGACGATCTCCCCCATCCTGCCCGAGGGCTGCTCGACCTCGATCGCTACCGTATCAAGAAGCAGAGGACTACCATGCTGATCACGAGCAGGGGGTGCCCCCATGGGTGCGCCTACTGTTCAACCCATCTCGTCATGGGCACTGCATTCCGGGCGCGCTCGCCCGAGGGCATCACCCAAGAGATGCAGGAGTGCCATCAGTGCCATGGTATTACCGTCTTCGATATTGAAGATGATAATTTCACTTTTGACAAGGCACGGGCAAAGAGGTTGTTGAGCCTCATCATCGATACCTTTGGGCAGGGGTGTCTTCAACTCACTGCCATGAACGGCGTCTCTTTTGCCGCCCTGGATGGGGAGCTTCTCCGATTGATGCGGAGGGCGGGCTTCCAAGAGGTCAATCTCGCCCTTGTCAGCGTCGATCCTGCCATCAAGGAGGAGATGCAGAGACCCCAGGGAATGGCCGGTTTTGATGAGATCACAACAGAGGCGATACGGGCTGGCCTCAACGTGATCGCCTATGCCATCCTGGGGATGCCCGGTCAGACTATCGGAGAAATGGTCACTACGCTAATCTATCTGATGGGAAGGAAGGTCCTGATCGGTCCCAGCGTCTATTATCCCACTCCTGGCACCTCCCTGTTTCAGCGTTGTCAGCAAGGGGATCTTCTGCCGCCGAACATCTCCCAATGGCGTTCCAGCGCCATGCCCATCGAGACAACGGCGTTTAACCGTCTCGATATTGCCACCCTCTTGCGGCTGGCGCGGGTGATCAATTTCCTCAAGGGAAGGATGGACAGGGGCGAGTTGGAAGAGGGGATGACATGGAAGAAGCTGAGTCAGATGTTACAAGATACGGTTAAAGAGAAACGCCCTGGCTGGAGCGAGCTCTTGGCACTACTGATAAACGAGCGGTACTTTTTTAGCTTGCGCCCTGAACGTGCAGGCGGGTCATCTATCGCGCGGGTGGCGACTTCAAGCAGGGTCTTAGACTGTTTCTTTAAAGATGCCTGGGACGCGCCTATCCTGAAGAGCCGCGCAGCTTAAAGGTCGGTGGTCTTTTATTTTCTTAGATACCCTATAATAATCCTTTACTTCGCCGGGGCTGCCGTAGGCGCCGGGGTCTTCGGGGCTTCCTTTTTCGCGGGGGCTTCTTTGGTTACCGGGGTACCGGGGGCCTCGGTCTTCGTCGGAGCCGCTTTCGGCGTCGGGGCGAGGGGGGCCTCGGTGCGCTTCAAGACGTCCCGCTGCTGAAGCACGATCTCGATACGGCGGTTTTTCTGCTTGTTTTCCGGGGTGTTGTTCGGGGCAATAGGCTGGAATTGCCCAAACGCGGCTGCCATAAGCATCTTGGGCGGGACCCCTGCAGACTCCTGTAAGAACCGCACGACGGTGATGGCCCTGGCAGAGGAGAGCTCCCAGTTGGTAGGGTAGGTGGGCTGCAAGGGCTTGGCAATCGGGACATTGTCCGTATGGCCTTCCACGCGGACGACCTTGTCACTCAGCCCCTTGACGATGCGCCCGAATTTTTTCAGCAATTCCTTGCCGCCGGGCTTTAGTTCCGCGCTGCCGGAGTCAAAAAATATCTTTTCCGCCACATTTACGGTGAGTTTGCCTTCATATTGTTGGATCGCCACCTGGCCCTCGCTCACCTCTTTTTGCAGCTGGCTCATGAGCTGATCATAGGTGGCCTTGGTCTGTTGTTCCCTGGCGAGGAGATCGGCCTTCTCCTTTTCCGTCAGCCCGATCTTGCCCTGGCAAGCGTTGTATTTTTCCTCAAGCTTCTTATATCTGTCCTCCGTGACAAAATAGCCCAGCAAAAGAATGATCAGGACCACCGGTACCACCCAGACAATGGTTTTATTCATATCAGTGCTCCTTTCCTTAAAAACTGCATGAGATACCAGGGAATATCATATTTCTTTGCCTATATCAATATTTTATAGCCACCCGTCGATGCCGGCAGCCAGCATTGAAAGATACCCTCAGCACCAAAGTTATCACCATCATGCTCTCAATGATAGGCGCCGAATTCCTTTTCTATCCTTATCTCATCTTTGAAGTCCCAAAACCAGAGGCCCGCCTCTTTCTTTGAGAATCAGAAAGATATCACGTCGCGCATTGGAAGAGAACCAGCATGGAGACGATCGTCAAAAAGCCGAGGCCGATAAGAAATACGATGTCGGCAATCCGCTCATAGATCTCCGAGTGGCGGTAAGAGCGCATCGACGCATAGGAAAAGATACTGGCGAAAAGGAAGAGGACGATCACGACACCAAGGGTCTCATCGATGATCGTCTCCGCTGCAAGCTTGGCAAGCCTGATGTAGCTGAATAAGATGAAGCCGAGGCCCAAGAGGTTGGCAGCGGTCGGAAGAATATGTTTTGCTACGTCTTTTCTTTTTTTGTTTTTCGGCATGGGCAATAGCCTTAGCCCCGACTACTTTTTGAGCAGTCAGTGATCAGCCATGGCATCAGATCCAGCGCAATATCCCGACAAAGAGAACGAGACAGACAATATCCACCGCATAGATGGCCCCCACCGTGGTGATCTTTTGCCGAAGGCTCTTCATATCAAAGACCCAGAACGAGACCAGGAAGAAGGGGAGGTAGCCGATCAGGAATATCAGCCAGGGGGCTTTGGTGCCCCACCACGCATAATCCCAGGTAAGGGCGTTGACTGCGTTCAAAATGATCTCCACGATGACGCAAAAGATCGAACCGGTGATGGCGAAGAAGAGGCGATTCGGTAGCCCCAGGATCTTCAAGCGCTTTTTTGCGGGGAGCATCTTCGCAAAGGCGATGCCGGCAATCGCAAACATGAAGCAGATTTCGATGTTGAGCCCGATCAGGAGCAGGAAGGCGGTCTTGCCCGGTGCGCCCCAGACCGGCGCGTACTGGGTGAAGTGGAAGACCAGGCCGTTCCAGATCTCGTTGAACCAATCCATCCCCCAAAAGGCCAGACCGGCAAGGATCAGGCTCCAGTTTTTCCGTTCGACCTCTGCCGCATAGACGTAGACCGTGAGGGCGAACAGGGTGATGACATACCATTGGAAGAGACTGCCGTCGCGCAGTATGGCCAGGGCCTCTGAAGCAGCTTTTGTCATCTCACACCTCCTTGGTTTGAAGGAAAGATTTGCTTGGTCTTACCTATTACCTGTACGACTGAATCCTTTAATAATTATAGACGATATACCGCCATATCTGGGAACGCAAGGGGGAAAAATCATACTGACCCTATCGCCTCCTGATACTCCTTCCACAGATCCGCTTTTTTGATGCCGTGGTCGATGAATGCCCAAGGAAAGAGCTCTTGCTCTTCTTTCTCTCTGTATACCCAGAATGCGGGGTTGATGTAGGAGTTCTTCAGGGCGGCATTCCAGTCCCCTTGACTCTGAAGGACGTGCAAGAGGATATCCGCCACCCTGCGGTCGCCCATGGAGAGGAGGGTCTGCACATATCCCCACTTGGGCAGCTCGTGCAGCAGGCGCGCGCGGGGGATCCGTGCCACTCCCTTTTTGACTGCCTGGAGCTTCTTCTTGAGGGTCTTTACCTCTTCGAAAGGGTGCCACTGAAACGGGGTCCAGGCCTTGGGGACAAAGGGGGCAATGCTGAGGGTAATCTCACCCACGCTCTTTCCGCCCTTTCCCATATGGTGCCTGATCTTTTTGGCTAGGGTAACGATCCCCTCGCAATCCTCCCAGGTCTCGGTGGGAAGCCCGATGATAAAATAGAGCTTAAGATTGGTGATGCCGTGGCTTGCCAGGGCCTCCGTGGCGGCGAAGATCTCCTCGTCAGTGAGCCCCTTGGCAATGACCTGCCGCAGCCGCTCGGTACCTGCCTCAGGCGCCATGGTTACGAAGCGCAGTCTGCTCGCCGCCAGGAGTTTACCTCGCTCCTCAGTTACCACGTCGGCCCTGAGGGAAGAGATGGCGATTTCCCCTCCCTTCGCCTGGATATAGGCGCAGAGCTGGTTGAACCCAGGATGATCACCCAGGGCAGACCCCACCAGGCCTATCCTGTGACCTCGCTGCAGGCCCTGATCGGCCTCCAGCATCAGGGTTGCCAATGCCCTGTTGCGAAAGGGGAGATAGATGGCCCTGGTCGCGCAAAAGCGGCATTGGCGGGGGCACCCGCGGTTAAGCTCCATGAGGAACATCTCTTTGAACTCCGTCAGGGGGGTGAGGATGGCCGAGCATGAGGGAATCAGGCTTGGGTCCTTGACCCATCTCCTCTTTACCCGCACCGGTGCTGAACCGGTAAGGGGTAAAAATTCTCTGAGATGACCTTCTTCATCGTAACGCGGCTCATACAAGGCAGGGCAATAGATCCCCTCGATGCGGCATGCCTCTTGTAAAAGCGTTGCTCTGTCATCCCCTTGTTGCCGGAAGACGGGCAAAAAATCGAGAAGAGTCTCTTCCCCCTCGCCGATGAAGAAGAGGTCCACAAAGGGGGCTAGGGGCTCGGGGTTGAGGGTTATGGCTGCCCCTCCGGCAATGATGAGGGGGGCTCTGGGGTCTCTCTCCCGTGCATTGAGCGGGATCTTGGCGAGCTGCAGCATGGATAAGAGATTCGGGAAGTCATTCTCAAAGGGGAGGGAAAAGGCGATGATCTTAAACCGGGCGAGGGGTTTGCCGGATTCCAGCGAGAGCAGGGGGGTGGTGGTCCTTTCATACGCCCGCCCTTCACTCGGTTCCGGCAGAAAGGCGCGCTCGCATACCACATCCGGCAGGGCGTTGAGGAGACGGTAGAGGAGCTGGAACCCGAGATTAGACATCCCCACATGGTAGGTATTGGGGAAGCAGAGGCAGATGGGGATCTTTCCGCCCCATGGCTTGATGATGGTCCCCTGCTCCTGCGCGAGGATATCCCTACGGCTGATGGCGATTCTCTGCGTCACCAGTCGATCTTAGCATAGAAAGGTGACCTTGTGCGCCTTGCGCAACCTTTCGCATGCCCTAATCGGGCTGTTTGCGCATAAAGGTCGGGACGTCGTATCGCTCCTCCACCTCGGGAAAGGGGTCTGTGGCCTTGTGGAAGCGGAAGTCGGAGAATTGATCGATGCTCTTTCCCCTCCTCAGGAAGGTGGGGATATCCATGTTCTCCTCCGACCCCTCGGGGACTACCTGCAGACGGCGCTTCCGCTCCTCTTTTTGCTCCTCTGCGCCGAGGCCGGTGGCGATCACCGTCACCCTGATCTCGCCGTTCATCCGTCTATCGATGACCGCGCCGAAGATGATATTCGCGTCTTCATAGGTCTCCTTCTGGATGAGGGAGGAGGCCTCGTTGATCTCACTGAGGGTCAGGTCCGGCCCGCCGGTGATGTTGATCAGGATCCCCTTGGCCCCATGGATGGAGATATCCTCCAGCAGGGGGCTCGATATGGCCCTCTGCGCCGCCTCCACGGCTCGGTTTTCTCCCGAGGCAGTACCCATGCCCATCATGGCCATGCCCATCTCCGACATGACGGTCTTGACGTCGGCGAAGTCGAGGTTGATCAATCCAGGCACCAGGATGAGATCCGAGATCCCCTTGGCTGCCTGGTAGAGGATCTCGTCCGCCTTCCTGAAGGCGTCGAGCAGCGGCATCTCCTTGCCGCTGACGGCGAGGAGCCGCTGGTTGGGGATGGTGATAAGGGTATCTGCATACCTATTGAGCTCAGTCCACCCCTGCTCTGCCTGGAGCTGCCTCCTGCGCCCCTCAAAATGGAAGGGTTTGGTCACGATGGCCACGCTGAGGGCGCCCACCTCCTTGGCGATGTTGGCCACGATGGGAGCGCCACCGGTACCTGTCCCGCCTCCCAAGCCGGCGGTGACGAAGACCATATCCGCGCCCTCCAGGACCTCCCTGATCTGGTCCACACTCTCCAAGGTCGCCTTTCTGCCGATCTCGGGGTCGGCCCCTGCACCCCTGCCGCCGGTGGTCCGTGCTCCCAGTTGGATCTTGAAGGGACTCTGGGAGATCTTTAAGACCTGCGCATCGGTGTTGGCGGCGATGAAATCGACCCCCTCCAGCTTGAGGTCGATCATGGTGTTTAACGCATTGCACCCGCCGCCACCGACTCCTATCACCTTTATCCGCGCCCCCATGTCATAATTCTCATCAAGCTCAAACATCTTTGAAGCCTCCTTTCACATCCCCTTGTCAGAGGATATCAGCCTTTTTTGTTCAATACGCTCCTTCAGCATGCCTAGAAGAACTCCTTAAACCAGCCCTTCATCCTCTTGGTTACCTTGTCGAAGATATTGTTCTCGCCGGGGGCAAACCCGACGCTCACCTGGCCTTTCATGCCGTAGAGGACGAGCCCTACGGCGGTGGTATAGATCGGGTTCTTGACGATGTCCGTCAGCCCTCCTATCTCCCGGGGATACCCCGTGCGCACGGGGAGACTGAAGATCTGTTCGGCGAGATCCGCAACGCCCTGAAGGAGGGCCGATCCGCCGGTGAGGACGATCCCCGAGGCGATAACATTTTCATATCCTGAATTGGCGATCTCCCGATGCGTCAGGGACAAGATCTCCTCCATGCGGGATTCGATGATCTCCGCCAGGGTGTAGCGCGAGATGACCTTGCCCCCCCGCTCGCCCACGGCAGGGACCTCCACCCGTTCGTCCTTGGCCACGAGCGATGTCAAGGCACATCCATATTTCTTCTTTATCTTCTCCGCCTCTTCGATGGGGGTCCTCAAGCCGATGGCGATGTCACCGGTAACGTGATCGCCGGCCAAGGAGATGACGGAGGTATGTTTTATGCTCCCTTGATGGAAGATGGCGATGTCGGTGGTCCCGCCTCCGATATCGACGAGCGCCACCCCCAGCTCCTTTTCCTCGGGGGTGAGGGCTGCCTCGCTGGAGGCCAGCTGCTGCAGGATGATGTCGTTGACCTCCAACCCGGCCCTGTTGGCACACTTGATGATGTTCTGCGCCGAGGTGACGGCGCCGGTAACGATGTGGACCTTGACCTCCAGCCTGACGCCGCTCATCCCCTGGGGGTCCTTGATCCCGTTCTGGCCGTCGACGATGAACTCCTGGGGCAGGATATGGATTACCTCCCGGTCCATCGGTATGGCGATGGCGCTGGCGGCGTCGATAACCCTGCGCATGTCGCTTTCGGAGACCTCATGGCTCTTCACCCCGACGATACCGTGACTGTTAAACCCCTTGATATGCCCGCCTGCTATGCCGGTGTAGACCGAGGTGATCTCGCACCCCGCCATGAGCTCGGCTTCTTCCACCGCCCGTTTGATCGATTGCACCGTGCTCTCGATGTTGACCACCACGCCTTTTCTCAAGCCGTGCGACGGATGCGTGCCGATGCCGATGATATCAACCGCCGTTGCCGTGGGGACCCCGACGATGGCGCAGATCTTGGTCGTCCCGATATCAAGGCCCACGATGAATTCTTCCTTCTTGCCCATCTTGTCACCCCCTTTTCTCAAGCCCGACCACGATGCGGTCAGGGCTTTCGTACAGGATATATTGCACAGGCAGGCGCCTTGTCGCCACACTCTTCCAGACCTCTTCCAAGCGCCTTACCTTGAGCTCCATTTCTCCTCCGTGCATATGGATCACCGCCCCCCCCTGCACCATGAATATGGTCAAATCGCCGATCTCACTCAATTGTATCTCGGAAACCCCCTCTTTGGAGAGGTAGGGCTGATTGCGCACCTCCCTGATGAACCAGAGGGCCTCTTCGATGAGGTCCTGCCTCTTGCCTTGTCTCCACTCGTCTGCCTCCCATCCGGTCACGATAGGGTAGTCGAGAGGCTCGCCTGGTGCGGGCTGCTTAAAGGGGGTGCCGTCTTCATCGACGTAGTAGAGCTTATCGAGGCGGATCAGGGCGATGGGGTTCCTCTCTATGACCTGCAGGGACAGCTTGTCAGGCAAGACCCGACGCACTGCGCACGATCTGACCCAGGGAAGCGCCTCGACCCGCTGGGAGATCTCCTTGAGCCTCAGGTCGAGCATCGGCGTTTCCGGCGACACGGAGGCGGCCTTGATGATCTGCTGGGGGTCTGTGCGCAGGCATCCCTCTACCTCTATCTTATCCAGCTCGAGCTGTGAGGCGAGCAGGAGTCGCGTACCCCGCTCGAGCCCCCAGATGAAGGCGATGAAGGCGATTATCATCCCTACCAACAAGACCTTCTTTCTCTTTTTCATCCCTCACCTTCCTCGATCTTCAAAGAGGCCTCCTCGAGGATGATCTCCATGAGCTTACGAAAGGAGATACCCCTCTGGGCAGCTGCCTTGGGTACGAGGCTTGTCTCGGTCATCCCCGGCAGGGTATTTACCTCGGTGATGAAGGGCTGCCCTTTTTCGCTCAGGAAAAGATCCACCCTGGCACAGCCGCTACAGCCGAGGGCATGATAGGCCTGAAGACCCAATTCCCCGATATCTTTCTCTTGTTGCTCGCTGATCCGTGCAGGCAAGATATAGTCCGTCTGCCCCGGTGTATACTTTGCTTGGTAGTCGTAAAAACCTCCCAAGGGGACTATCTCGATGATCGGCAGGGGCTTTCCCTGAAGGATCGCCGCCGTGAGCTCCTTGCCCTTGATGAAGCGCTCGACGAAGACCTCGTGGTCGTGGCCCCTGGCGCGCCTCACGGCCTGCTCAAGCCCCTTGCGGTCCATGACGATATCTATCCCGATGGTCGATCCCTCTGACGCCGGCTTGACTACCCAGGGGGGAGGGAAGGGCGGCTCCGCCGGTTCTTCTCCTTGCGCAAGGGTGACGAACTCGGGTGTGGGCAGGCCGTGATAGAGGAAGATCTCTTTGGCCTTGATCTTGTTCATGGCCAGGGCGCTGGCCAACACACCGGAGCCGGTGTAGGGGATGCGCAGCAGCTCCAGGAGTCCCTGGATTGTTCCATCCTCACCCCAGCGGCCGTGCAGGGCGATCACCGCCACCTCTATCTGCGCCGCGACGAGGCGTGTGCAGATATCGGCGGATACCTCGATCCCCATTGCCTGGTATCCCCCCTCCTGCAGGGCCTTGAGCATGGCGCTGCCGGTCTTCAAGGAGACCTCGTGCTCACGGGAGAGCCCTCCCATCAGCACACCGATTCGTTTATTACGCCATTGCTTGCTCACCGATGATCAGCACCTCCAGCTCAAGTCCGATCCTTTTCTCTTGATAGACCCGCTTGCGGATCAATTCTATCAGGGCCAAGACATCCCGCGCTTGGGCAGCCCCCATATTGACGATGAAGTTCGCGTGCAGGGGGGAGATCATCGCGTCTCCCCGGCGCGTCCCCTTTAACCCTACCTCTTCGATCAGCCGACCGGCCGGCATATCAGGGGGATTTTTGAATATCGAGCCGGCGCTCGGCTGTGCAAGGGGTTGCGTCTCCCTTTTTTTCCGCAGGAACTCCGCTATCCGATTCGCGATCTCATCCTTCTTCCCTTTGCGCAGGGAGAATTCCCCCTGGAGGATGATCCCGTCAAAGGGGAGGCGGATCCCCCGGTAGCCAAAGGCCACCTGCTCCCGCGTCACCTGCCTGGTCTCTCCTGCGTGGTCCATAACCAGCAGGGAAGAGATGTGATCTCCTATCTCCATGCCCCAGCTGCCGGCATTCATCCGGATTCCACCCCCGACGGTACCGGGGATGCCGGCCAGCGCTTCCAAGCCAGTGAGGGCATGGGCCGCGCAAAAATTGAGCAGCTGCGGGAGTCCGCAACCCGCCCCGGCAATGACCCGCGCACCCTGCTTGCTGATCTCTTGGCAGCCGTGGGAGAGGTTTATCAGGGGTTCGCGAATACCCTGGTCGGCGACCAGGAGATTTGTCCCGTTGCCGAGCAGGAGAACGGGCATGCCCCGGTCCCGGAAGAGGGCCATCACGATCTGCAGGTCCTGCCGATCCTGGGGAAAGAGGCAAAGGTCGGCCGGCCCCCCGATCCTGAAGGAGGTGATTTCGCTCATAAGGACCCCTCGTCGGATTTTCCCTTGGAAGCCCTTTTTTTTGATGCCCCGCTCGAGCGTATTGTTGGTCATGCGGATCTCCGCTGCAAGGCCTCCACCATGCCCTCGGATACCTCCCAGATGTTGCCCGCGCCGAGGGTCATGACGACGTCCCCTGGCCGTACTATCTGGATCACTTCTTCAACCAGCCTTTCCCTCTCAGGCACATAACGGACCTCGATCCCTCCCTTCCGCTCGATCTCCTGGGCCAGGGCCTTGGCCGTCACACCCGGTAGGGGGTCTTCCCCTGCCGGGTAGATATCCGTGATGAAGAGCACATCGGCATCGGCGAAGGCAGTGAGAAACTCATCGAAGAGGTCTCTTGTCCGCGTGTAGCGGTGCGGCTGAAACAGGGCGATGGTCCGCTTCTTGCCCAACCCCTTGGCAGCTGCCAGGGTGACCCGGATCTCGACGGGATGGTGGGCATAGTCGTCGATCACTGTCACTCCGTGACACTCCCCCTTGAGCTGGAACCTCCTCTGGACGCCGGTAAACCCCTCCAGGGCCTCCTTGATCAGGCGAAACTCTATGTCCAGCTTGAGACCGCAGGCGACGGCGGCCAAGGCATTGGCGACGTTATGGACCCCCGGCATCCTGAGCCTCACCCCTCCCAGCGATCGGTCCTGCCACAAGGCCTCAAAGGTGATGCCCCACTTATCCGGACGTATAGCCTGTCCGCGCAGGCTCGCCTCAGGCTCAAGGCCGTAGGTGATGTACCGCTTCTCCACCCAGGGGATAAGGGCCCGGACGTTCTCGTGGTCGAGGCAGAGGATGGAGTTGCCGTAGAAAGGCACCTTGTTGATGAACTCCAGAAAGGTCCGCTTGAGGTGCTCGATGCCCTCGTAGTAGTCCAGGTGTTCGGGATCGATATTGGTGACGATGGCGATAGTGGGGGACAGGGTAAGGAAGCTGCCGTCGCTCTCATCGGCCTCGGCCACCAGAAATTCTCCCTCCCCAAGCCGCGCGTTGCTCCCCAGGCTATTGAGCCGCCCTCCGATTACCATGGTGGGGTCCAGGCCTGCATGGGCGAGCACGGTGGCGATCAGGGAGGTGGTCGTGGTCTTGCCGTGGGTGCCGGCGACGGCGATGCCGTATTTCATCCTCATCAACTCCGCCAACATCTCGGCGCGCGGGATCACCGGGATCATCCGGGCCTTGGCCTCCTTGATCTCCGGATTGTCCCTCTTGATGGCCGAGGAGAATACCACCACATCGGCCCCCAGCACGTTCTCCGGCTTATGGGCATAGGTTATCTGGCACCCCAACTGGCTCAGCCGCCTCGTGATCTCGGTCTCCTTGGCGTCTGATCCCGTGATGTGATAGCCGAGGTTGGAGAGCACCTCGGCGATGCCGCTCATGCCGATGCCGCCGATCCCGACAAAGTGTATCTGCTGGTTTTTCTTCCGGTACATCTCTTTATTTCCCAGTCATCAAGCACATCCTCGCCTTTAGGCGCAGACGCTAGTCCAATCTTTTACCCACCAGGGTTCAAGGGTTCTAGGGGTCAGTCCCACCCCGCAATATGAGTTTAAGGTAGCGGGATGCCGCAAGCGGCAGGGTGATACAAACATGCCGAAGCCGAAGCCGGAGGTGACCCTTTGGCCAGTGGCTCTTAAGCCAGTAACCCTTTGACCATTTACATGCTTTTCACTCGACCCCTTGAATCCTGTCGCTAGCGACATCCCATTTCCTCATATCTACATTGCGGGGTGGGATTGCATCCTAGACCCCTCAAGTCCCGCCCTTGGCGGGATAGTTTACGTTATGCCCAGCAAGCGGTAGCATTCGTCGACGATGCGGGCGGCGGCGTCGGGCTGGCCCAGGGCAGCTGCCTGCTTTTCCATCTCGTGCAGCGCCTGCCGGTCGTGATAAAGAAGCAGGATCTCCTCGGCGAGCCTCTTGCCCGACAACTCCGCATTGGGGATCATCCTACCCGCGCCCTGCCGCACCAGGACCTCGGCGTTTTTGCGCTGGTGATCGTCGGCAGCAAAGGGGTAGGGAATTAAGATCGCGGCCCTGCCCCAGGCGCAGAGCTCGGTGATGGTGGCGGCGCCGGCGCGGCAGATGGCCAGATGGGCCTCTCGATAACAGGGGGCCATCTCATCGATAAAGGGGTGGACCGATGTTTGAAGGCCCTCTTTCTCATACCCTTCCTGGACCCACTGGTAGTCTGCCGCGCCGGTTTGGTGGATGATCCTCAAATCCTTTTTTATCCCCGTGAGGAGAGGTAAGGCCTCTTTCATCGCCCTGTTGATGGCCGTTGCACCCTGGCTCCCGCCGAGGATGAGGAGGGTGAATCCCTTTCCCGATCGCTTTTTCCCCCTGCCCTCGAGGACTGCTCGGCGCAGGGGATTGCCCGTCACCCGCGTCTTTGCCGCGGGGAAGAAGCGGGCACCCTCTGCCCACGAGAGAAAGACCCGCTGGGAGAAGCGGGAGGCCATCCTGTTGGTGAAGCCCGGTTGGACGTTTTGTTCCTGGATCACCCGCTTTATCCCGAGGAGGTAGGCGGCGAGCACCACCGCGCCGGCAGAGTAGCCCCCCAGGCCGATGACTAAGGAAGGGGAGATCCGGCGCAGAAACACTATTGACCACCCTATCCCGAGGAAGAGGGTGGAGAAACTTACAGCTTTTCCCCACCATGACCTCCCCTTTAACGGGGCAGCAGGGATTGTCACCAGCTCGAACCCCCAGCGGGGGAGGATCCTTTTTTCCAATCCCCTGCCGGTGCCGACGAAGATGACCTCCCACCTCCCTTTCCTGCGGGTGAATTCCTCGGCCAGGGCGATGCCGGGGAAGAGATGTCCGCCAGTGCCTCCTCCGGCGATGACGACCTTTCCCGTCATTTCTTCTCTCCGCTGCCCGAGATGCTCAAGAGGAGCCCCACCGCCACGAGATTCGCCACCATGGAGGTCCCGCCGTAGCTGATGAAGGGGAGGGTAAGCCCCTTGGTGGGGAGCAGCCCCAATACCACCGCCATGTTGATGATCACCTGCAAGGCGATCATGCAGCTTAGCCCGATGGCCAGATGGGCCCCATAAGCGTCTTCCGTCTTCAGAGAGATCCTCACCCCCCGCCATATCAGGAGGGCAAAGAGGCAGATGACTACCATGACCCCGATAAACCCCGCTTCTTCCCCCAGGATGGCGAGGATAAAGTCGGTATGGGCAGCAGGGAGGAAGAAGAGCTTTTGCTTGCCGTCGCCGAGCCCCACGCCCCAGGGCCCGCCGGAGCCCAGGGCAACGAAGGACTGGACGATTTGGAACCCTACCCCCTGCATATCCTCCCAGGGATGAAGAAAGGCCATGAGCCGGCGAGAGCCGTAGGAAAAGCGGGTGATAAAGAGGTAGAGCGCCGGTGCTGCGACCACCGGGAGTGCGAGGAGATACGAGAGCCTCGCACCACCGACGAAGAGGATGACCATGGTCAATATCCCCATGAAGACTGCCGTACCCATGTCCGGCTCTAAGATAACGAGGAGGACCATGACGCCGGCAATGGCGATGACGGGGAGAAATCCCCGGAGAAATTCCTTGATCTGCTCCCCCTTTTTGGTCAGGGCATAGGCGACAAAGAGCACGAGGGCGAGCTTCCCCAGCTCTGACGGCTGGAAGGCGAACCAGGGTGTCGCCAACCACCTCCTTGCCACCCCCACCCGGAGGCTCAGGCCGAGGGCGGGGATCAAGACCACGATCAACAAGATGATGCTCAGGGCGAGGATGGGATAGGTCAAGTCGCGCAGCCTGCGATAATCGATCCGCATTATCCCTACCATGCCGATCAGGCCGATCAGGGAGAAGAGGAGCTGCTTTTTCAAGAACTTGAAGCTGTCATGGTACTGCATCTCGGCCACCACGGCGCTGGCGCTGTAGACCATGATCCACCCGATCACCAAGAGGGCCAGGCATATATAGATGAGGATATAGTCGTACCCCTTTTTCATCCTTCTTCCTTGGCAAGCTTGAGGATGATCTCCTTGAATACCCTGCCCCGCTCCTCGAAGTTCTCGAACATGTCAAAGCTGGAGCATGCCGGTGCGAGGAGGATGGTATCTCCCGCACGGGCCAGCCGCCAGGCCAACTGTACCCCCTCTTGCATTCCCGTCACCCGATGGATAGGGACCGAGCCTTGCAGGGCCTCCTGCATCCGCGCTTGTGCCTCCCCCATGAGGATCACGGTCTTGACACGCTCTTCGATGATCTTTCTCAAAGGGGCATATGCGCCCCCTTTGTCACGCCCGCCGGCCAGGAGGATGATCGGTGCCTCGAGGCTCTCAAGCGCCGTCACTGCCGAGGCCACATTGGTGGCCTTCGAGTCGTTGTAGACGGTCACCCCGTTCCATTCGCCGACCAGCTCCAGGCGATGCTCCAGACCTGGGAAGGACTCCAATGCAGACTGTATGACCTTATGGGGCACCGCGCATATCTTGGCCGTGGCGACGGCAGCCATGATGTTTTCGCGGTTGTGCATCCCCTTGATCTTGACCTTGGTCAGGGCGAATCGTTCTTCCTCGGCGGTGTTTTGATAGACGACGGTATCTCTGTATTCCAGCCATACCCCATGCCCCCTTGCCCTTTCCCGGCTGAAGGGAACGAGCTGCGCCTTGATCCGGGGGATCAAGGCCTTGACTGCCGCATCATCTGCATTGACCACCGCCCAATCTTCCCGCCCTTGATTGAGGAAGATCCGTGCCTTGGCAGCTGCGTAAGAGTCGAAGGTGGGGTGGCGGGTGAGGTGGTCCTCGCCCAGGTTGAGCAGGAGGGCAATCCACGGCCTGAACGATATGATGGCCTCCAGCTGGAAGCTGCTGATCTCGGCCACGATGTAGTCCGCCTTTTTATGCCTCAGGAAATACGCTGTCAAAGGGATTCCGATATTTCCCCCGACAAAGACCCGTTTCCCCCAGGCCGCGAGGATGTGGCCGATAAGGGCAGTGGTAGTGCTCTTCCCATTGGTCCCCGTGATGGCGATCATCGGGGCGTTCAGAAACCACGAGGCGAGCTCGACCTCGCTCACGATGGGGATCCCCTTTTCCCTCGCCTGTTCGAGGGGGGGGATACGGGGGTCCACACCGGGGCTCAAGACGATCACATCACCGCTCAAAAAGGTCTGGGCGGTGTGCTTGCCCAGCTCCATCTCCGCACCAAGGGAACGGAGTTTTTTAAGGGAGGGCCCCATTTCGCTCTCGCTCTTTTGCTCGCTCACGATGACTGCTGCGCCCTGTTGGAGCAGAAATTCCGCTGCCGCCATACCCGTTGCGGCCATGCCGACCAGGACGCACCGCTTCCCGGCGATGTTTTTTTTAATGTCATAGAGTTTCTGCGCTCTGTTCATCTCAACTTTAAGGTGCTGATCGCGATCAGGGACAGAATGATGGTGACGATCCAGAACCGCACGATGATCTTCGGCTCGGCCCATCCCTTTAATTCGTAGTGATGATGGATGGGGGCCATCATGAAGACCCGCTTTTTTCTCGTTTGGTAGACCGCCACCTGGATGATCACCGAGAGGGCCTCGATGACAAAGATCCCCCCCACGATGGCCAGGACGATCTCCTGCTTGGCAATGATGGCCACCGTGGCCAGGGCCCCTCCCAGAGAGAGGGATCCTATGTCGCCCATGAAGATCTGGGCCGGATAGGTATTGAACCAGAGAAACCCCAATCCTGCCCCCACGATGGCCCCACAGAAGATACTGAGCTCCCCGCACCCGCTCGTATAGGGGATCTGGAGGTAGCTGGAGAATTGCTTGTGTCCGGAGAGGTAGGTGACGAGGGCAAAGGTGCCTGCCGTGATCATCACGGGCCCTATCGCCAGTCCGTCCAGCCCGTCGGTGAGGTTGACGGCATTCGAGGTCCCCACGAGGATGAAGATGATGAGGATGATATAGAAGAGCCCTAAGTCGGGGCGGAGATTTTTGAAAAAGGGAAGGGTGAGCCGATGATCGAAGTCCAGGACGGTGAAGAGGCAGATGGCCGCTGCCACGGCGATGCTCGTCTGGAAGACCAGCTTGACCTTGCCGGACACCCCCTTGCCCTGCTTTATCTTTCTATAGTCGTCCACAAAGCCGAGCAGGGCATAGGCGATGGTGATGAAGAGGACCAGCCAGATATAGGGGTTGGTCAACACGCTCCATAATAAGGTAGAACCGACAACGGCGATGATAACCAGCGCTCCGCCCATGGTCGGCGTCCCCTCCTTGGCCCGGTGCCTGGCAGGCACGTCCTCCCTTACCCGCTGCCCGATCTGGAGCTCCTTGAGCTTCTTGATGAGCCAGGGGCCGAGGATGAAGGTGATGAGCAGGGCGGTCAAGGCCCCGCAGATCGTCCTGAAGGAGATATATTTCAGGACGTTGAAGGCGATATGGGTGGTATGGAGCGGAAAGAGCAAGTGATAGATCATAGTGCCCCCCTCAACTCTTTGCTGATTTTTTTCATAGGGCATCCCTCAGTTCCTTGATGATTTCTTCCATCCGCATGATGCGCGAGCCCTTGATCAACACCCAATCACCCTTCCTTGCAATCCTGGAGAGGTGAAGGCCGACTGCGTGGTGATCCTTGCCGATAGAAATATTCCGGGGGTCCATCCCTGCCTGTTCGGCCCCCTGGGCAACCAGGGGGGCGAATCGGCCGAGGAGCATGAGGAAATCAACTCCATACTCTTTTACAGAGCGGCCGAGCTCGCGATGGGCCTGCTCGGCGTAGGCACCGAGCTCCCACATGTCGCCGAGCACCGCGATCTTTCTGCCGCCTGCTTGCTCCTGGAGGGCGAGCAGGGCTGCCTCCATCGACCGGGGATTGGCGTTGTAGGCATCGTTGATGACCTTGATCCCCTTGCCGAGGGTCACCAATTCCATCCTCATGGCAGGCGGTGCAAAACCCTCCAATCCCTCTTTTATATCGTCTATCGCGGCACCAAGATGGAAGGCAGCTGCAGCCGCGGCCAGGGCGTTGTAGACCTGGTGACGCCCTAAGAGCTGCAAAGAGACGGATGTCTTGCCGGCCGGCCCTTGTAATTGAAAAGATACCCCGTCTTTCCGTGTGCGGATATCCGTTGCCATCCAGTCGGCACGGTTCTCTATGCCGAAAGATTGACAAGCCCCTTGAAACCCCTTGCTCAGTTGAACTACCCGGGGATCGTCGGCGTTGAAGATGAACCGCCCGCGCGCCCCCATCCCCTTGAGGAGCTCTCCCTTGGCCTCCATGATCCCTTCGATAGACCCCAGCCCCTCCACATGGGCAGGCGCGATATTGGTCAGGATCCCCAGATCGGGTTCCGCTATCTCGGTCAGCCTCAGTATCTCCCCTCTGCGGTTCATCCCCATCTCCAGGATCGCCGCGCCGTCTGTGGAGTTCATCTGGAGCAGGGAGAGGGGGAGACCGATGAGGTTGTTGAGGTTCCCCGCATTCTTCATTACCTTATACTTTTTCCCCAGGATGGCGGCTGCCATCTCCTTCGTGGTGGTCTTCCCATTGCTCCCCACGACAGCCACGACGGGGATGGGGTGTCGCTTACGCCAGTGATGAGCCAGATCTCCCAGGGCCTGCAGGGTATCTGCCACCCTCATGAGAGCAACGGCCCGATCCGCAGGCGAATCTACCTCTTGATCTACCACCGCCCCCGTTCCCCCCCTCTCAATAGCCTCGGCGAGAAATCGGTGTCCATCGAAATGCTCGCCCCTGAGCGCGAAGAAGAGCTCACCCGCCTTGATGGAGCGCGAATCGGTGGAGACGCCGGTAAAAGAGGTCCCTGCATTACCCTGCATCAGGACGCCTTTTGTGACTGCCAAGACCGTTTCCACCGACAACTGGTCCTCCTCCGCCTCGTTCATTGCCCTTTGCCCCTGTTCGCTGCGGCCTGGCGCGCCTCCTCGCGATCGTCGAAGGGCACCCGTTTTTCGCCGATGATTTGATATTGCTCGTGCCCCTTGCCGGTGATGAGCACGCAATCCTCCTCCCCTGCCAGGGTAATCGCCCGCTTGATCGCCTCCCTCCTGTCGGGTATCATGAGGTAGCGGCGCGGGGTGACCTGTTTGGCCCCCTCTTCTATCTCCTCGATGATCTTCAAGGGGTCCTCGGTGCGAGGGTTGTCAGTGGTGATGATGGCCAGGTCCGCGAATTGCACCCCTATTCGCCCCATGGGGGCCCTCTTGCTCTTGTCCCTGTCTCCGCCGCAGCCGAAGACGACAAATACCCGCCCTGCGGCGAGCCTCTTTATCTCCTTGATGCTCTTCTCCAGGGCCTCTGGTTTGTGGGCATAGTCGACGAGGACCCACGGCTTCCCCTCGCCCACTCGCTCCATCCTCCCCGGGACCCCGGAGAGGTCCTTAATCCCCCGGCGAATCGCCGCAAAGGGGATACCGAGGGCGATGCTCGTAGCTGCGGCGGCCATGATGTTGTAGAGGTTATACTCGCCGATCAGTGCAGACTCTATCTCCATGGCCCCGGAGGGGGTGGCGAGGGTGACCCGTATCCCTTGTAACGATATCTCCCGCTGCGTTGCCCTTACCGCTCCTTGGTCGAGGCCATAGGTCATCCGCCGGCCGGGCGGGAGTTCCTTCTCCAGGCCCCTGAGCAGGGGATCGTCGAGATTGAGGATGGCCCAGGGGTCCTTTTCCGACTCCGGCAGGAACTCGCGAAAGAGGCGCCTTTTGGCGGCAAAGTATCTCTCCATATCCGCATGGTAGTCGAGGTGCTCGGGACTGATGTTGGTGAAGACCCCCGCATCGAAGTGACATGCCCGCACCCGTTCTTGATCCAGGGCATGGGAGGAGACCTCCATCACTGCATACCCTATGCCCGCGGTGACCATCTCACGCAGTAATCGTTGCAGATCGTAGGACTGGGGCGTGGTGGTGGGGGCGGGTTGCTCTTTCCCCTTCATCCTATAGTTGATGGTTCCGATCACGCCGGCCTCTTTTCCTGCGGCCTTGATAATGGACTCGATCAGGTAGGAGGTGGTGGTCTTGCCGTTGGTTCCCGTGATCCCCACGAGCGTTATCTCGCGTGAGGGGTGGGAAAAGAATTCAGCCGAGACCTGCGCCAAGGCCCGGCGTGCGTCCCTGACAGCTATCAGGGTGATATCACCAGGGCGAGGGGACATCTGCTCCGCGATGACGGCCCTGGCGCCCTTGGCGATAACCTCCTCGATGAACCGATGGCCATCCTGCTTGGTGCCGGGGATGGCCACAAAGAGGTGCCCCTCCTTTACTCGGTGGCTGTGGTAGGAGATGTCGGTAATATCCAGATCCATGGCACCCCTTGCTTCCATCACGTCCAGCGAGCGGATCAGCCGAGCCAACTGCACCATCGCATCGTTACCGGGGAGGGGCGAATCTGAGGAAGACCTCGCTTCCCTCTTTGAGGGCATCCCCGGGATTCGGTCGCTGCGCGACCAACAATCCGCTTCCTGCTAATCTGATTTGCACCTTTTCCCCATCCAGGCGTGCCAGGGCCTTTCTCATCGTGAAGCCACGCAGATCGGGCATACCCTGGTGCTCGACCCCTTTGCTCTGGCTCTCCCTCTGTTTTTTGCCCTGGGGGAGCTGCGCCAGGATCAGCTTTTTGCTGAAGCCTTCTCCTGTCGGGGGAACACCCATATACTGCATGAGCTCTTCGGCGATCCTCTTGAAGCAAGGCGCTGCCGTTGCCCCGCCGTAGGGGTTGGTCCTGGGCTCGTCTACGACCACGAGGATGGCGATTTGCGGCTCATCGGCAGGGAGGAATCCCATAAAGGAGGCGATGGACTTGTCCATGGCGTATTTGCCGGTTAGGGGATCGATCTTTTGGGCGGTAGCTGTCTTGCCGGCCACCTCATAGCCCTGGATGCGGCCCCGCATCCCTGTGCCGTTCGTCACGACCTCCTTCATGACGGCGGTGATGCGCCGGCATATCTCCGGGGAGAGGATCTTTCTCCTGACCTGAGGAGCGAATTCCGCTATGGTCTTGCCCTCCTCGTCGGTTATGCGCTCCACGAGATAGGGTTTCATAAGCGAGCCGCCGTTGGCGATGGCGCTCAGGGCCGTGATCAATTGGAGGGAGGTAACCGCTACCCCCTGGCCAAAGGAGATGATCGCCAGATCGACGGGAGACCAGGATGCGGCAGGATGGATTTCACCGGCGCTCTCCCCCGGGAGGTTAATCCCCGTTTGCTCGGTGAACCCGAAGGCGTCGAGATAGCGGAAGTACCTCTCCGCCCCCAGCTTTTTTCCGACTTTATAGGAGCCGATGTTGCTGGAGTACCGTATGATGTCACGCATGCTCAACCAGCCGTGGGGGCTCATGTCATGGATGGTGTGCCCCTGGATAGTCTGGGAGCCGTTTTCACAGAATATGACGTCGTTTTCCTTTGTCGTCCCTTCTTTTAAAGCGGCGGCCAGGAGAAATACCTTCATGAGGGAGCCGGGTTCAAACGAGTCGGTCACGGCGCGGTTGCGCCACCGGGCGGCGCCATACTCCTCAAAGAGGTTAGGATTATAGGAAGGTTGATTGGCCATGGCCAGGATCTTCCCGGTTGACGGTTCCATAACTACCACCATCCCCCCGGCGGCCCTCTGAGCCATGACCTCCTTTTTCAGCTCCCGTTCCGCAATATATTGGATCCGGAGGTCGAGGGTGAGATGAAGGTCATACGGGGCATTGCTGTCTTTTTCCCTCTCGGGTATATATATCCAACGGCCCAGGGCATCCCTCTCCAGCACGACATAGTTGCGTGCCGTCTTCAGATCCTTTTCATATGCCCCTTCGATGCCGTCAAGCCCCTGCGAGTCCATCCCGACGAAACCGATAATATGCGCCCCCAAATCGAAGTTGGGGTAAAACCGCCTGCTCTCGGGTATGAAACCTATTCCGGCGAGATGCAAGGCCTCGATCCGCTCCTGCTGGAGCGGGGTTATCTTCCTTTGCAGCCAGACAAAAGGCTTGGGGCTTGATAAGATCCCGGCGATCTCGCCGGCCTCCTTGCCCAGGATGGGGGCGAGCCTGGCGGCAACGGCGCCTTTATTGTCTATCTTGTCGGGTTGGGCATAGAGGGAATTGACCCGCATGCTCACCGCGAGCTCCCTCCCGTGGGAGTCATAGATGGTCCCCCGAGGAGAGGCCAAGTCGATCCTGCGGGCGTAGTATTGATTCTGAGCCACGGTGAGGGATCTTCCCCGTTCGAGCACCTGCATGTGATAGGCGCGAACGGCAATAAAGCCGAGGCAGAGGATAAAGAAGGCAAAGACGATGAGTGCGCGGCCCTTAAAGTGTCCTGTGGCTCGATCCTTCATCTGATGATTACCAGTTGATCCTTGCGGGGAGGGCTCATCCTCAGTTCCTCTCGCGCCCTCTTCTCCACTTGCCGCGCCGAGCGGAGGGTGGCGAGCTCTATGGTTCGCTCATTGTGGGCGCTGATTGCCGCTTCCTTGGACCGCAAGGCCGATGATATCTCATATCCGTACTGCACCACCTTGATCCTCGTCCATACGTAACAGAGGATGCTCACGATGAGGAGGAAAAGGAGGGCAGGCAAGAGGAGGGAGGGATGTCGCGTCTTTTCTTTCACCCTCCTGCCCACCTTCTGTCTCTGCAGGAACGTGCTTCCACCGATCGTGCGGGAGGAGTACGTGGATGCGTTCATAGCCTACCTCGTTGGTCTTCTCGGCTCTCTCTCATCCCCTCATTAAGCAAAAGATCTAGCTTTTCGCAAGGTCCACTCGCGTTCTTTTCCGTTCATCTTTACGTGGAAATAGTGTCTCACGGGGATGGCCAGCTCGAAGATCGCAATACCTTCGGTGGAATCGATCTTCCTCTCCTCCGTCTCCCGGTCTTCCCGGTAGTCCTTTAACGGAGACAAGGCCGCGGAGGCGTTTCTTAATACCTCCTCCGTGGCGGTTCTATAGGCATTCCGAGGAGATAGGCCTTTCTGATAATAGAACCACATGACCTTGACGAGAAGGGCCTCCTTTTCCGTATAGTTCCTGATCTGCTTTTTCCCCACCCCGATTCTGCCGGGGGCAAGGTAGCCTTGGCGCTCCCAGTTGTGCAGATGATCCATGGTAATGCCCGGGATGCTATTGATCAATTCAGAAGCTCTCATGATAAATCCTCCTTTTTCTTTCTATACCCGCTCTGCCACCCTCAGTTTTGCACTGCGCGCCCGGGGGTTATTCCTCAACTCCGCAAGGCCGGGGGTGAGGGGGCGCCTCGTGATGATCTGCAAGATCTTCTCCCTGCCTCCGCAGGCGCACTGCGGGAGAGAGGGGGGGCAGATACAGGTCCTCTCCATCCGCTTAAAATTTTCCTTGACGATCCTATCCTCCAACGAATGGAAGGCAATGCAGGCGATTCTCCCTCCTCGCTTGAGCAGGAAAGGGGCGCTGGTAAGGACCTTTTCTATCTTGTTGAGCTCGTCATTCACGGCGATCCTCAGGGCCATAAAGGTCTTGGTCGCCGGGTGTAGCCGGTGCGGGTGCTGCCGGCGCGGGATGGCGCGGGAGCAGATCTCCGCCACTTGGCCGGTGGTCCTGATCTCCCCGCGCCGCCTCTCTTCCCCGATGGCCTTGACGATCCTTTTTGCCCACCTTTCCTCACCATTGCGTCGTAATATCTTTTCCAGTTCGTCGAGGGGGAAGTGGTTCACGATAGCAGAGGCCGTCAACTTCCCCCTCGTGTCTATCCTCATGTCCAGGGGGCCGTCCGCGTACAGGCTGAAGCCGCGCCCCTGTTGCTGAAAGTGAAACTGCGAGACCCCGAAATCGAAGAGGAGGCCGTCCACCCGCTCGATTTCCAGGCCTTGCAAGAGCTGCGGGAGACGGGTGAAGTCATCGTGCATCAAGGTGACCCGGCCGGCGTACGCTGCCAGCCTCTCCCGGGCCTGCTCCAGGATCTCTTGATCCTGATCGATACCGATAACCCTGTTTTCGCCCGAGGCCCGTAAGATCTCCAGGGTATGCCCGCCTTCACCGACGGTGGCATCGACGAACATCCCACCCTCGCGGCACTTGAGGTACGCTATCACCTCCTCGGCCAAGACGGGGGTATGGAGATACTCCTTCACAGCCCCATCCGCTCGGCTATGCCCTCGCTTATCTCACCAAAGGATTCTTTGTATTTTGCAGACTCTTTTTCCCAAACACCCTTATCCCATATCTCAAAGCGATTCATCATCCCGACGAAGACGATCTCTTTGTTGAGGGTGGCATGTTCGCGAAATTGGGGGGGGATGAGGATGCGTCCATGGTCGTCGATGGCGCACTCCATGGCCCCGGAATAAAAATAGCGCAGGAAGGACTGAGCCTCTTTTTTGAGCTGGGAGAAGTCCTTCATCTTTTCCTCGAATATCTGCCATTCGGCGAAGGGATAGGCAACCAGGCAGCTGTCCAGGATGGTGACGATAAGCTCGTCGCGGCCGTAGTCCCGCTTCAGGGTCTCCCGGAACTTGGCGGGGATGCTGACCCTTCCCTTGCCGTCTATACTATGTTCGAATCTGCCCCTGAACATCTTCTATAGTACCCTATTTGCTCCACTTTATCCCACTTTATCCCACCTTGAATTATATATATGGGCCTATCCATGTCAAGCAAAATCTTTATTTTTTTTAAAAAAATTGGTTCTCCAGGCGGGAACTCGTATAATAATTTGTACTATTTGATGCTAAAAAATGGTTAGGTAGGGGTTGTTCAGCGGTTTTTTCTGCCGCTTTCTTTTTGTCTTCGGCCTTTGGCCGATGACCTTTGGCCTTCGGCCTTTGGCCGATGGCCTTTTGCCGTTGGTTTTTTTCCAAAGATCCGGGCGACCCAGATGCTGGCCTCGTAGAGGGCCACGAGGGGGACGGCCATCATCACCTGCGAGAGGGGATCCGGCGGGGTGAGGATGGCTGCCACAATGAAGATGATGATGATCACATATTTTCTGTTGCGCGCCAGCATCCGGGCATCGATCACCCCCAGCCTGGAGAGGAAGAGCAAGAAGAGGGGAAGCTCAAAGGTGAGGCCGAAGGTGAGCAGGATCATGGCGCAGAAGGAGAACGATTCCTTGAGCCGCGGCGCCGGCTGTATGAAATCCGTGGCAAAATGCATAAAGAACTTGGCAAAGAGAGGAAAGACGAGGAAGTAGCCGAAGGCAGCCCCCCCGACCAAGAGGAGGGTAGAGGAGCAGACAAAGGGTATCACATATCTCTTTTCGTGGCTGTAGAGGGCCGGGGCGACAAAGAGCCAGATCTGATAGAGGACAATGGGAGAGGCGGCGAACACCCCGGCGAGGAGGCCGACCTTCATATAGGTGAAAAAGGCCTCGGCAGGGCTGGTGAAGATCATGGTCGCCCCAGAGGGCAGGGCCCTCTGTAAAGGCATCATGAGGAACTCGAAGATCTCTTTGGAGAAGATGTAGCAGATGATAAAACCGATCCCCACGGCGATTAGGGATACGATCAGTCTCTTGCGGAGTTCTTCCAGGTGTTCTATGAAGGTCTGTTTCTCCTGCACGAGCTATTTGGTCTGAGGGCCCTTTTTGCCTTTGAACCCTTTCCCCTTTTCCTTTTTGCCTTCTTCCTTCCCTTTTTCTTCTTCCTCCCCCCCCATAAACTTCTTCTTGAGGGCCTGTTCCAGCTCCCTTCTATCCGGGAGTTCGTCCTTGATGGGCTTAATCTCCTCGAAGATGGTCTCCTTGACATCATCGGTGGCCTTGCGCAATTCACCGAGGGTCTTTCCCAGGGATTTGGCGAGATCAGGAAGCTTCTTCGGGCCGATCAATATGAGGGCGAGGGCCGCGATGATCAATAGCTCAGGTAATCCTATACCAAACATCTTATTTTCCTTGATGGGAGAGATTTGAACTGATTCGCTTCATACTACCATATATCTGCTTCCTCCACAAGGGCGCGCCGGCTCAGATTGTTATCCTCATCATATCCTCGGCCAGGAGCACCTCGTCTTTGAATACCTGCTGGCTCGCCCCTTTGATGTCGGCATGGTCACAGGGAGGGTAGAAGTGGGTGAGGCAGAGCCTCTTGCACTCGGCCTCGTGGGCAATGCGGCCGGCCAGCGCCGGGGTGAGATGCCCCGGCACCTTCTGCCCATCCGGAAAGGAGCATTCTAAGAGGAGGAGGTCCGCCCCCCTGGCCAGCTCCACGATGTTCGCACAATAGTCGGTGTCGCCGGAGTAGACCACAGCCCGTCCATCGGGAGATTCTATTCGGTAGCCGACGCTTTCCGGGGCATGGTCAAGGGGGAGTACGGTGATCAGGAGACTGCCCACGGCTATCTCGTCATCTGCTACCTCGCTGATATGGATGCGAAAGGTATGCGGTTCGATCCACCTGCCGTGTACTGATCGCAGTCCCTCGAAGTAATCCCGGAGGCCTCTGCCGCCGACGATCAGGAAATCCTTTTTGCGGGGCTCCTCCTGGTACTTGCAGGCGAAGATCAAGGGCACCAGATCGGCGCAGTGGTCCGGGTGGAAGTGCGTGTAGAGGACGGCATCCAGTTCCTTGTACGTCACCCCTGCCTGCAGCATCCTCTGCAGGGTGCCTGAGCCGCCGTCGAGGAGGATCGATTGGTTTCCTGTCTTGACCAAAAATCCCGGGGAGCCCCGTTTCAAGGAGGGGACCCCTGTGCCTGATCCCAGGATGATGAGCTCCATGGTATTGTCCTTGTCCCATTCAGGGAGGGAAGCGCTTTGCCTTTAGACGAAGCCAACTATAGGGTTCAATCCCGCTCCTTAATTTAGATTTTATGGGCTGCGGGATCCCCCAAAGCGGGAGGATTCAAGGGTTCTAGGGGCCAAGTGAAGAAAGAATATGGTTTACTTGAACCCTTGACCACTGGACCCCTTGACCCCTCAAGTCCCGCCCTTGGCGGGATAGTTTACTAAATCTCACCCTAGCATGAGGTAGCCCCCATGGCAAGCATGTCGGCAAACGCGAACAGATAATAAGAGTGCGACGACACTAATCCGTCCCACGATGTGCAGCGGCAGTTTTAGAGGCGATGAAGTTTAGAGGAATTTTTTTTGAGCCAGGAGGCCAGTTGCGCCTTGGTGAGTTTTCCCGAGGCGAGGTCCAGCATCACCGAATATGTCTGCTCTTCGTGGGCAACTATCTCCCACCCGTTTCTTTCGAGGAAGATGTCCATCAGGACCAAGGCAACCCGTTTGTTCCCGTCGACAAAGGGGTGATTCTTGCAGAGATGGTATCCATAGGCAGCAGCTTTTTCGAAGATAGTTTTATGGACGAACCTGCCTTCGATCGTCATTTTAGGTTGAGCAAGTGCAGACTCGAGCAGCTTTCTGTCTCGCATGCCGGCTCGGCCGCCGTAGCGCTGCAATAGATCGGCGTGGATCGTGAGGACGACTTCAAGCGGTACGAAACGAATGGACATTATTCCCCGAGGGCCTTCAAGGTGTTCCGAAATTTCTTGTTTGTGCGTTCATAAACCCTCGCCCATTCGGCAAACTTGGGGTTGAAGGGAGTGAGGACGATGCCTTGATCGGTTTCAATAAGGTGAAGTTCATCTCCCTCGTCGAGGTGATAGTTGTCGATAATTGTCTTAGGCAGCGTTATGCCGAGACTATTGCCCACTCGACGCACGGCGGTTTTCAGCATCATCTTTCTCCTTTCATTTTTCTTACATTATAACAATTGTAATACAAAAAGTCAACGGCCGCCTGATCCAATCCCCCACTCCTGCTCCTCAAATTTTTAGTCTTCTAAGGAAAGCGGGATGTCACTCCCGCTCTCCCGAAGGTGGCCCTTTGGCCACAATATAGAGATAAGGACTGCGGGATCCCTGCCGCTCTGCGGCATCCCCTCATTAAGAATCTAAAGGTTGGGGAGCAAGCGGGAAAAGTGACACCTTCGGATAGTCTTAAGGAGGGGATGTCGCTGTGCGACAGGGCGGGTGTCACTTCGTGACATCCCGTCAGTTAGATTTTTTTCAATAAGGTCCGGGAAAATTTCGCTTGAAAAAAGAAAAAAAGAGGGGTATAAAATGATCCTCTTTTACCCCAGACAAAAAGGACTCATGCGATGACGCCCACGCAAGGGAAAACCCCCCCTCGGACTGACCTCACGCCGTGGTATACGCTGAACCAGGCCTTGGCCTCGGCCAAAGACGCGGGTTCCATCTTCTCCCACACCATGACCTTCTTGGCGGCGGTCTCCAAGGTCAAGAACGGGCTCCTGGGCCTCGTGGATGGGCAACGGGGACGCCTCGTTGTCGAAGCAGCTGCCGGACCGGTGTTGCAGCGGGCCAAGGGGAACAAGTGCAAGGCAGACGAGGGGGCATGCGGCGAGATCATGCGCAACGGATCTGCGGCGGCGATTGCGGATCCCGCGGCAGAACCCTTGTTAAAGGGGGTGACTGAGGATGGTCAGCGCGCGCTCTCCTGCATCTGTGCGCCCCTGCGATGGGGCGACATCCCGCTCGGGGTCTTGCTCATCGATAATCCCCATCCCGCGTCAAAAGAGGGGCTCACCCTGGCGGAGACCGTTGCCTCCTTTATCTCTCCCCCCTTGGTGGTGGCGCGCCTGGGTGAGGAGACGTCCTTGAGCGAGATCCTGCGGAAGAAATTAGAGCGGGCAATCGAGCGTATGGACCTGCAGACCGAGAGTCACGGGCGCCTGATGTCGGATGTCGTCTCCCTGGTGGAGCGGACCCTTATCGTCACTGCCTTGAAAAAGTCGAGCTATGTTCAGCTGACCGCGGCCCGTTTCCTGGGCATCAATAGAAACACCCTGCACAAGAAGATCAAGGAATTGAAGATCCCCCTGCGCTAGGCCTTGACGCAAGAGTCCGCTACCAGATCTCCCACCTCGGCAGTTGTATATCCCATCTCGCCGGCAGACAGCCCTTTGAGGCGCTCCTTCACGACCTGCATGACAGCCTTCTCTATGCGCCTGGCGGCCTTCTCTTCCCCGAGCTGATCGAGCATCATCTGGCAGGCGGAGATGGCGGCGAGGGGGTTGATCACGTTCTTGCCGGTATACTTGGGCGCGGAGCCGCCGATGGGCTCGAACATGGAGACCCCCTGGGGGTTGATGTTGCCTCCGGCGGCGATGCCCATGCCTCCCTGGATCATGGCCCCGAGGTCGGTGATGATGTCGCCGAAGAGGTTGTCGGTGACGATCACGTCGAACCACTCGGGATTTTTCACCATCCACATGCAGATCGCGTCGACGTGGGCGTAGTCGGTCGTGATATCGGGATATTCCTTGGCGACCTCCTGGAAGGCCCGCTCCCACAGATCGAAGGCGTACGTGAGGACGTTGGTCTTGCCGCAGAGCGTAAGCTTCTTCCCTTTGGCGCGCCGGCGGCAAAATTCGAAGGCATAGCGGATGCAGCGCTCCACCCCCTTGCGGGTGTTGATGGATTCCTGGATCGCCACCTCATCGGGGGTTCCCTTTTTCAAAAAACCTCCGGCGCCGGCGTAGAGCCCCTCGGTGTTTTCCCTGACGATCACAAAATCGATCTCCTTGGGCCCCTTGTCCTTGAGCGGGGTGGCGACGCCGGGGTAGAGCTTTACCGGCCTCAGGTTGATGTAGAGGTCGAGCTCGAACCTGATGCGCAGGAGGATCCCCTTTTCCAGGATGCCGGGCTTTACTTTGGGATGGCCGATGGCGCCGAGAAAGATGGTATCCATCTTACGCAGCTCCGCCAGCACGGCATCCGGCAGCGTCTCACTTGTCTTGAGATACCTCTCGCCGCCCAAGTCGTACTCCGTGAGCTCTGTCTTAAATCCCTCGGCCTGGGCAACGGCCTTGAGCACCTTTAACCCCTCTTGCACCACCTCCGGGCCGGTGCCGTCACCCGGAATCACGGCGATCTTGTATGAACGTTTCATTTTGTCACTCCCGCTTCTTTATAATGTATCATGACTTCTTCTTCACTGACAAACCTTTCTGTCGCCCTTCCCGCATTTCTAAATTGGAGAGCGGGAGTGACATCCCCACAATAGAATTATCTAAATGGTAGGGGAGTGCCGCTCTCCTACACCTTAGATTTTAGTATAGTAAAGGTAGGATGTCACTTCTCCCGCTTCGGGATCCCGTAATCCTTATCTCTATATAAGAGAGCGGGAGTGACACATCCCCTCTGGCCAAAGGGCCACCTACGGCATAGAGTTATCTAAAAGGGTAGGGGGATATGCCTCCTCCTTATAGTTCACCCCGTGGGATTTCAATCATGCCTGGCCGCACCATCCGCGGAGGAGTGACAGTCAAATCGATGATGGTTGATCCTATGCCCGGCACCTTGCCTGCGTCGATGATCAGGTCCACCTGATCGCCGAAGAGCTGCGCCAGCTGCCGGCCATCAATAATATCTTCTTTCCCGGCGAGGTTGGCGCTGGTGGCGGTAAGGGGTGCATCCATGGCCTCCACGATCGCTTGAGCAACTGGGTGGGCAGTGATGCGCAGGGCAATAGTACCTGCCTTGCCCCGGAGAGGCGGTTGCAGCCCCTTCTTGGCGCGGAAGATCAGGGTCAAAGCACCGGGCCAATAGCGCTTGATCAGTTCCCTGCCCATAGCAGGAACCTCCTCTACCAGGCTTGCCAGCATCTCCTGGTCCTTGATCAGGAAAGGGATCGGCTTGGCTGCGGCACGCCCCTTGATCGCATATATCCTCTCCATGGCCTCGGTGCTCATAGGATCGGCGCCGAGGCCGTACAGGGTCTCGGTGGGATAAATGATTACCCCTTTGGCCTTTATTACCCTCACCGCCTCGGCGATGAGCTCAGGGGAAGGCTGCTTAGGGTCTATCTGTATGACCTCGGCCATATCTCCCCTTGGGTGATCCCGGCCTTGCCGGGGTGACCAACCTCAAGCAAGTCTATCTCTTGGTCCCCTTTTTCCCCGCCTGCTCCACCTGTTGGGCCAGCTCCTTTTTATATTCTTCGAGCTTCCGCTGCAGCTCCGGCTGATGCAAAGAAAGGATCTGTATTGCTAGGATCGCCGCATTCTTGGCCCCGGCCTTGCCCACGGCCATGGTGGCAACGGGCACGCCGGCCGGCATCTGCACCGTGGCCAGCAGGGCATCCATCCCTTTCAACGGAGAAGAATCGATAGGCACGCCGATCACCGGCAGCACAGTCGCGGCTGCTATGGAGCCGGCCAGGTGGGCAGCGCCGCCGGCTCCGGCGATGATGACCTGAAGCCCCCGCTCCTGGGCAGTGTGGGCGTATTCCCTGGTCCGCTCCGGGGAGCGGTGGGCAGAGGCGACGATCATCTCATAGGGGACCTTGAAGCGCTCCAATATCGCTGCCGCCTCTTCCATAATGGGGCCATCGGATGCGCTTCCCATGACAATGCCTATGATCGGCTTTTCCATTTTTCTCCTTAACTTGTGATGTCCCGCGCCTGCGAGGGACCTTTTTTGACAGCAGAATGTCCCTTGTGACAGTTTCTCCTTAATTTGAGAGGTCCCGAACCTGCTACGTCATATACTATACCCTACTTCAGATACCTCATCACCTGTGAAATGTGCTTTCCCTCTATCCTAATATCTCTTCTCCCCTTTGTAAGGGGAGAAGATGGATGAGGGGTTACAAAAAAACAATATGTTAAATGCTTTTTAGTTGGGCCCCTCACCCCCGCCCTCTCCCCACATCAGTGGGGCGAGGGAGAATATTTGGATTGAGAAACAATCTCGGAGGGGAGAGGAGGTGAAGTTTTTATTTTTTCCGTGTTCTCCAATCGGCGCGCGGTTGTTACGTCTACTCCTTCAACCACGCCAGGGCCTTTTCCCCGATGTCTTTGCGATAGTGCACCCCTTCCCAGGTGATCTCATGCACTGCCTGGTAGGTGATCTGCCTGGCTTCTTTGATCCCCTTGCCCAGGCCCGTCACCC
>Ga0299912_10000411_pt1 | contig 37190 bp, 28 predicted proteins | sample RVTome_2_FD_207667 | JGI IMG/M metagenome (GOLD analysis project Ga0299912, IMG submission 207667) | Soil microbial communities from uranium-contaminated site in the Upper Colorado River Basin, Wyoming, United States - RVT95D214 (version 2) ... | reverse complement strand
GAAGGAGTTTCCCCCTTTGAAAAAGGGGGATTAAGGGGGATTTTATGGTGATTCTTTGTATTTCTTGGAATTTAGAACTCTTTTTCCATAAAGCTAAATTTGGCTAAACAGTTACGGAATTTGTGATCTAGGATTCAGTTATTCGATTAAGAAACTAAGGGATCAAAAGATGAAAATCATTCGGTACCGCGAAGGCAACCTGATCAAATGGGGAGTGATGGAGGAGGATTCGATTCGTGAGATGGAGGGGGATCCTTTCGGCCATTTCCATCTCACTCCGAAAGCAAAGGATCTTCAAGAGGTAAAATTACTTTCGCCCTGTCTTCCTTCGAAGATTGTCGCTCTAGGTTTGAACTATCGGGATCATGCCGAAGAGATGAAGATAGCTCTTTCCAAAGAACCTCTTCTCTTTCTCAAACCCTCCACGTCTGTTATCGGTCCAGGAGAAGCCATCGTCTATCCGGAGATGTCTAAGAGAGTCGACTACGAAGCTGAGTTGGCTGTGGTCATTCGAAAGGTAGCCAAGGCCGTACCGGTGGAGAGGGCGGCTGAATATATCCTTGGATACACTTGCTTCAACGATGTGACCGCGAGGGACCTTCAACCCAAGGACGGTCAGTGGACAAAGGCGAAGGGCTTTGACACCTTTTCACCGATCGGTCCCTGGATTGTGACGGATATCGATCCTCACCATTTAGAGATATCGTCCTACCTCAATGGAGAGAGGCATCAGCATTCCAATACGAAGAACCTTGTCTTTGGCCCTTACCATCTGGTGAGTTTCATCTCGCATATCATGACCTTACTGCCAGGGGATGTGATTGCAACAGGGACACCTTCTGGAATTGGACCGATGGCCGTTGGTGACAAGATCGATATAGTGATCGAAAGGATCGGCACGCTGAGCAATACAGTGGTGGCGGGAGAACGATCTGGAGAATAGATATGAATAGGAAAAAATCGATCACGCTATATGGCAAGGCTCTGAAAATGATTCCAGGAGGGGTGAACAGTCCTGTCAGGGCCTTCAGGGCCATTGGCATCCCACCCTCCTTTGTCGAGCGTGCAAAAGGATCGAAGATCTGGGATGTCGATGGAAATGAGTATATTGACTACGTCGGGTCCTGGGGCCCGATGATATTGGGCCATGCCCATCCAAAGGTCGTGGAAGCACTCAAAAGAGTAATCCCAAAAGGGACGAGTTTCGGCGCACCCACGCCATTGGAGGTCGAACTCGCCACCAAGGTGATGAAGGCCTTTCCATCAATCGAATTGGTGAGGATGGTTAGCTCTGGCACAGAGGCAGTACTCGGTGCGATTCGACTGGCAAGAGGTTATACGCGGAGGGATAAGATCCTAAAATTCGAAGGGTGTTATCACGGCCACGGCGACAGTCTGCTTGTGAAGGCCGGCTCTGGCGCCACGACCTTTGGCATCCCTGATAGTCTCGGAATCCCGGAGGATTTGGCTAAACACACCTTGACTGCACCTTATAATAATCTCGAAAGTGTCAAGGCGTGGGTAGGCCAATATTCCGACCAGATCGCCTGTATCATCGTAGAGCCTATTGTTGGGAACATGGGTGTGGTCCTTCCGGAAAATGGATTCTTAGAAGGATTGAGAAGGATCTGTGATGAGAAAGGGATCGTCCTTCTCTTCGATGAAGTGATCACCGGATTTCGGGTAGCCTACGGAGGCGCCCAGGAACTTTACGGGATCAAAGCGGATCTGACCTGCCTTGGAAAGATCATCGGAGGTGGCCTTCCGGTGGGCGCTTATGGTGGAAAGGAAAAGATTATGGAGCAGGTCTCCCCTCTTGGAGGGGTCTATCAAGCAGGAACCCTCTCGGGGAATCCCTTGGCCATGACCGCAGGAATTGAGACATTGGCACTCTTAAGATCAGGAAAAGTATATGAAGACTTGGAGAGAAAGACTTCCTACCTTACAGAGGCCATTTCAAAAATCGCAGAGGAAAGGGGAATACCTTTCTCCATTAACCACATCACCGGAATGTTTACCCTTTTTTTTACAGAAGGGCCTGTGAGGGATTATCCATCTGCAAAGAAGAGCGACACAAAGCGGTTTGCCAAATTCTTCATCGAAATGATGGAACAGGGAATTTATCTGCCACCTTCCCAGTTCGAAGCCTGCTTTATCTCCCTTGCCCATACGCAGAAAGACTTGGATAAAACCATCGAAGCCTGTGATAACGCCTTCAGGAAAATTTAAGTGACAAAAATAGCTTGTGACAAATGCTAACGTGGCTTCTTAGCCTTGAATATTCTCGGCTGAAATTATCAAAACTACCGGTCTGTGGTTGAGGAAATTTCCATTTTAAAAGTGAGTACATTAAAAGAAAAACCGCTCTCCATCAGCCTTGAAAAGAAGGCCGCCTGAAAAGATAAATATATCTATTGATGAATTCGTAAGAAGTCAAAAACCAGAAAAAATGTCATGCTGAACTTGATTCAGCAGCTAGAATCGAAATGGTTACAAAATGGTACCATTCGGATGAGAGAGTGAGTTTTTTGGAGAGGCACAATTTCTTTCCAATTTCTTTATTCTAAGACTTATCCTTGTTCAGCTCATCCCACTTATAATCGATCAACTCAAGCAAGACACCGTTCATCTTCTTAGGATGGACAAAGGCAAATTCGCAGTCCCGGAAAGGCCTTGCACCACCGATAAACGGATAACCTTTTTCTTTTAACTCGTCCATGGCTTTTCGGGTGTTGTCGACATTAAGACTGATGATCATCACCCCTTCGCCTCTTTTTTCGATAAACTTGGCCACATCCCCGTCCGGGGTGATTGACTCCATCAGTTCAAACCCAAGTTCCCCCAGCCAATATCTCGCCACTCGAATCTTCTCGCGGTCATCGATATAGGCATCGTCTGGTTCTGATTTGCCCAATACCGGTTCCCAGATTTTTCTTGCCTCGTCCAGGTTTTTGACCGCAATGCATATGTGGTCTACCTTCTTCACCTTCATTTTGATCTCCTTGCTAAGGAAGTCCCCTTTTCAAAAGCAGGGGCACTAAAAAGTTATCTTTCCAACGGGAACGGTGATCACTTTGCCAGGGCAGACACTCCCGAATTCATTGCAGTCCTGGCACAGAAATAAGGTAGCAGCTTCATCCTTTATCTCATTTTTTTTGCGATTGCAAGGCATTATCCCGGGGGCGTCCGTGAGCATGGTCCAATAAGTGCTCCATAAGCTCAGAATGTTCTGGATCGCATATTTAAGTGATGTGGCCATAGAGATAGAAACTTCACTATTTTGCTCCCGCTCCCCCGGGTCGTGATGTTTCTTTTCTCCTTCTGGCCAGCTCCTCCCTGCCCAATTGCCGAGAGGTGGGAAGGAATAACCATTTTTCTATCTGCTCTTCCATAAAATTGAGCGTTGTCTCTTTAGAATTTGGAAACCAGTCTAATATAAGGGCCCAACCCTTTCGAGAATATCGAAAAAGTTTGTCCGAATCTTTAACTATCCGGTCGCTTTGGGAAATGGTTTTTTTTCTCGAGTCGTGTCCCCGAATGATCTCGCAGATTTCCTTTAACTTTTCGGGCGGATAATGAAATCCCTTTAGGATAGTTCTAGCAATCTTTGCACCTTCTGCTTCGTGCACCCTATTCAATTTAGGATCAAAATTAGATGGATTTAGACCAAAAGCGGTCAGATGCAAATTTTCTGGAATGACCTCCCAGCCAACATCATGGAGAATGATTGCAGGGATAACCACCCCCTCGTCGCCTTTCTCCTTTTTCAAAATTTTTAAAGCATACTGGAGCGAAATCCTCGTATGGATGAGATTCTTTCGGGTTCGAAGATAGGGTTTTGCCTGTTCAAAAATTTTTTGGTATATCGCTTTCATTTCTATGATGTCTGGATGTTAAAATTCCTCTCTTAAAAACGTTTCATCATCCATTCTTGTTGATTTTAACTAGAGGGATGCGAAAGATATTCAAAGGGATGGAGAACCAAGATCCTTTTTCCTTCATTCTAGTTTTGTCTCTGTTTCTCTTATCTAAGATCAGACGGTGCATTCTCATTTAGCTTTATCTTGACTTTTTTTATCATTACCATACTCAGCCATAATTGAGCTTGTTAAAAGAATTCCAGCTATGGTCTTAGCGTCCTTGATCTCTCCGGTCTTTATCATTTCCAACACCTTAACAATCGCAAATTCTCTCACCTCGAGGATCTCATCTTCCTCAAGATGCTGGGATTTCTCTTTTAGGTCTGTCGCCAGGAAGATATGAATACGATCGTCGGAGTAGCCCGGCGCGGGGACTACCTCTCCAACCTTCTCGAGGTACCCGGCTTCGTAGGCCGTTTCTTCGCCGAGCTCCCTTTGTGCACAGTCCTTTGGGTCTTCCCCTGGGAAAAGAGTGCCAGCTGGTATTTCCCAGATCCAATCCCCCACCGCATAACGATACTGTCGGATGAGGATAATGTGGGATTTGTCTAACATTGGAACTACTGCAGCGGCTCCTGGATGCCGTATAGTCTCAACCCTCGTCAAGGTGCCATCTGGGAGTGCCACCTGCTGCTCTATCAAAGAAAAAACCCTGCCTCGATAAATCTCCCTCTTCTGAAGGGTTTTTGGTTTCACAATGCCCTCAATGCATTATGACACGGCAAGTAAATCCGATAGACCATCGCTTCTATGGTGGACAAGAAAATAAACTACGACATCAACAATCCAGAACACGGGCCCTTTCAAACTAAAGTGGGCAGCTCGCGAGTTTCGTCCGCGAAGAAATGGGCAATGAACTGCAATGAGCAGGTTTCATCCCATTCCCACGGTCGAAACGAAGTCACTGCGAACAAGTCTATCCACTAAAGTTTCAACGTTTATTAAGGTCTGATCTATTTCTGCCCGATCGATCCTATCCACATGAATACCTGCGATAACGCAAACCGGCCTCTTTGTAGACTTGCACACTCTATAGGCTGCTTTCTGAGCTACGACATCGTCCTTGTGCCCTAACCGAGTAATCACAGAGGTGGAAACTCTTCCGCTGTTAGGGTCATATTCTCCTAAAGCTATCGCTCCGATATGAGCATTGTCGTTATAGAGATAGATGACCAGGTCACTACCCAGCCACTGGGCTGACAGCATAACCCTCGTCCTGCCTTCCCCCTGGCTTATTCTGAACTCATTCATCGCCGAATCAGCTTACCGTTTTAACCCTTGCCATTCCTGATAAAGAGTATGGTCTATTTTGAAAATGTCGAGCACCCTTCCTACAGTATGGTCAATGAGGTCTTCGATTGTTTGAGGCTTACCATAAAAAGCAGGAACAGGGGGTAAGATGACGGCCCCAATTTCAGCCACTCTTGTCATGTTTCTCAGATGGCCTAAATGGAGCGGTGTTTCTCTCACTACCAGAATCAACGTACTCCGTTGTTTAAGCGTCACATCCCCGCACCTGATCATTAGATTCTCATCGTAGGAATTGGCCAAAGCAGATAGAGTTTTCATCGAACACGGAATAACCACCATACCATCTCTTTTAAATGACCCGCTGCCGATGGAGGCTTCAATGCTATCAATACCATAGGAGAAATTGGCCATCGCCTTTACATTATCTATCTTCCAGTCAGTCTCATATTTAATGCACAACTCTCCTGACTTGGAAATAATGAGATGTGTTTCAATGTCTTTGATTTCGGACAGGACCTGGAGTAACCTGATCCCGTAGATAACCCCTGTCGCCCCGCTAATCCCGATAATCAGCCTCATCTCCTTTGCCCCTTTCTTCTGCAGGTTGCTATTTATCCACTAATGTTGGTCACGCCTTTCTAATTCGGCACGCCAGGGCTCTCAACTCCGGATAGCCCGTCACCGGATCACGAGGGTCCATTTCGGTCAGGACGTTCTCATTCAGACCCTTTGCCCATCCGTGAGGCACATTGACCAAGTCAGGCAAAAGGTCGTCCGTGATTTTGGCTTTGATGGTCATTTGCCCTTTTCTTGTCTCGACGACGATCAAGTCACCGTCCTGAATCCCATACCTTGCAGCTGTGCCAGGGTGTATCTCAGCCTCCGGATCAGGAGCAAGCTTCCGGAGCTCGGGAATGTATCGCATTTGCCAATGCGTGTATTCGACCATCCTCGCACCCGTATTAAGGATCAGAGGGTATTGCTTAACAAGTTCAGGGGATTGGGCAGGGCTCTGGGTAGGTTCCCTGTAAATAGGGATGGGATCATAACCTAGATCACCCAGTGTCTGGGAATAAAGTTCTATCTTCCCAGAAGGAGTCCTGATCTGGTTTTTAGCATTTATGTCGTAGCAGCGTTCACCAAACCATAACCCTTCAGGGTGCTTTTCCAAATCCTTGAGCGTAATCGAGCTCGCTTTCAGAAAATGTTCTACAATCTCTTCATCACTATTCCATGGGAAGTATTCGCCATACCCCATTCTCCTGCCTAGCTCCGAATAGAACTTCCAGTCGGGCCATGACTCTCCCTGTGGCTCTATGATTTTTTTGCTAAGCATGGCGAAAGGTATACCGCCGGTTAAGCCATAGTTATAGGCTAAGCCGGTCATCTCCAGAGAAGTGCACGCAGGCAGTACAATGTGAGCAAGTTCGGCAGTTTGGCTCATAAACAGGTCCATGACGACAAGCATTTCGAGTTTTGAGAAGGCCTTCTTGAGCTTCTCTGAATCAGGCCAAGAGGCTGCTGGGTTTCCTCCGCTGATGATCATTGCTTTAATCGGATACGGCTTTTCAGTCAATATCACATCAGGCAGAACCATCTGCTGCCCATAGGGTGCGACCATACCCCATAATCGACGGAACAAGGGAAATCGATCTGCTCCGACAGGTTCTTCATCGACTGGAAGTCTTAGATCGGTGAGTCGCATGAAGGGGTTGTTGGCCCAGCCCCCGGGCACATCATAATTTCCTGTGATGGCATGAAGGATCGCCAAGGCCCGGCTGTTTTGAAATCCGTTGATGTGCTGGTCCAGGGCATTGATCCCTTGAATAATCGAAGCACCTTTGGCTTTTGCAAAGGTCCTGCTGATTTCCCGGATGTCATCGGCCGATACCCCGCATATACCTGCAACCCTCTCAGGGGGGTAGGTCTTGACATGCTCTTTTAGCTTATCAAAACCGAGCGTATACTTTTCGACGAATTCTTTGCTGTAGATCCCTTCGTTGATGATCACATTCATCATCGCCAGTGCCAGGGCTGCATCTGTCCCCGGCCTTATTTGAATGAATTTGCCTTTTTTTGCCAGAGGGATTCGCTTCGGATCGACCACAATCAGCTTGAGTCCACGATCCAAGGCCTTATAGATCCTTGAAGCCAGCGGGGGCTCCGAAGCATCAGGGTTATGACCCCAGAGAATAATACATTCTGAATTGTCAGGATCCTCCAATGGATATGTCCCGAACGTTAGAAGTCGGGCCATGATGCGGGTACGGAAACAATGGGCTTCAATTGAAAAGTAGTTCGGTGTGCCGAAAGCGCCCCTGAACCTTTGTGCAAAGGCGGATATTTCGATGTTCTCTGCTCCTATTGAGCCAACCGAAACAGCCAGAGAATGGGCGCCGCACTCCTTTTTAATCTGCAGGAGCTTCTTGGCTATGGTGTCGAGAGCCTCATCCCAAGAGATACGGGTAAACTTGCCATTTTTCTTCATCATGGGGTAGAGTATCCGCTCAGGCGAATAGACATAGGGGATTAGGTTCAAACCCCTCGAACACAATACCCCTCTGCTGAAAGGGTGCTCCATCATTGGTTCCACCCTGGTCAGTTTTCCCTCTTTAACGTATGCATTAATCCCACAAACCTGGAAACACAACATACAGACGGTTTTATTCATGGTTTCATTTGAGCAATCTGGCATGATTTCACCTCCTAACGGTCGTTCTCTACTTACCTTTCTTGGGAAACATTCCGCACTGAAAACATCGATCCGCCTCACCGAGAGCCGCAAGTTCGGTGAAGCCAAGATCCACTTCTTTGAAACTCTGGATTCTTTTATCTACAGGCAGGGTAGGCATCCCTGGTCGCTCTCGTTTGTTAAACCTATCTATATCGACATCCTCAACCTTTATCGTATTAGGCACCGGCTCTTCTGCCCCAAGGCTCTGTCTACGCAGATATTTGTCAATAGAGATAGCTGCTTTCCTTCCAGATGCAATAGCCTCAATGACTGTAGCTGGCCCGATTACCACATCACCCCCAGCAAATACGCCGTTGTTTCCGGTATAAAAAGTATAGGGGTTAACTTTAATTGTACCCTTGTGTGTTACCTCAAGTCTGTAACTGTCTAAGAAAGAAAGGTCAGGAACTTCTCCGATGGCAGAGATAACCGTATCGGCGTCGATAATAAACTCTGAACCCTTAACTGGCACTGGCCGTCTTCGACCCCTCTCGTCTAGTTCCGCCAACTCGGTCCGGACGCATTCTATACTTGCTACCTGCCCATCTTTACCAATAATCCTTACAGGGGCCGCCAAATAGTGAACCTTGATTCCCTCTGATTCTGCAGCCTCCACTTCTTCTTTATATGCTGGCATTTCTTCTTTCGTCCTCCGGTAGACAATGAACACTTCCCTCGAACCCAAACGAAGCACTGTCCTGGCAGCATCAATCGCTACATTACCACCACCCACGATGGCGACCTTCTGTCCTATCTTTACACTTTTCCCAAGGTTGACCTCTTTCAGAAAGGTTGTGCCAGGATACACTCTTTCCATATCCTCCCCGGGGATACCCAGTCTCAAGCTCTGGTGGGCTCCAGTAGCAACGAAAATCGCTTTATAACCTTGTTGCCACAAGCTACTTAGAGTCAATCCATTTTCCCCTATGGGGCTGTTTAATTTAATTTCAACACCACATTTTTCAATATCCTCAATCTCGGTTTGAAGCACCTCCTTGGGTAAACGGTATTCTGGAATACCGATCGTCAACATCCCACCCGAGACAGAGAGGGCCTCAAAAATTGTCACACCATAACCAAGCTGAGCCAAATGAAATGAGGCAGTTAGACCTGCTGGACCGGCACCAATGATAGCCACCCTCTCTTCTTTTTTCCTTGATGGCCGAGTGACATGCTTCCGTCCCTGCCTTGATCCAACCGCATCAACTATAAAGCGCTTAAGACCATTAATGGCAATGGAAGTATCGAGATCACTGCGATTACACTTAGCCTCGCAGGGACGAGGGCATATTCTGCCAATCGTACCCGGTAGTGGAATCTTCTCCTCGATCAAACTCAGTGCCCTTTCGTACCTACCCTGGGCGGCAAACTCAATATAACCCCTAATGTCCAATCCGACTGGGCAGGCAGCCTTACATGGTGGGACAAGGAGCCAAGGTGACGGGGCATTGGTCACTCCCTTAGGCCACTCAATGCAATTTACAACTTCATATCGCTCATCTGCTTCGCTACAATAACCACATGCAGCGCATTTTACAATATCGTCAGCTCTCCCTTCCTTGGCTTTGATGGGCCAATCGGGGTCGGCCAATAAGGGTCTCGCCATACCTATTATATCTGCTTTTCCCTGTTCGAGGATTTCCTCAGCTAAGTCAGGCGTTCGAATCTTTCCGGCGGTCACAATAGGGATATCATATCCTCCTTCTCTGACTGCCTTCCGTACTCCTTCAGCCAGATAGACTTGAGTCCCATCCGGATTCCACCACCGCGGGCTCATCCGGTAGCCACTATAGCCCGTACCAGCAAAAGGTGGAAAATTTGGCGGAGGGGGCTCTGCATCCTCAAACCTCTCACCCGCTGATACGCTGATATAGTCAACACCCAAGTGAGCTAATCGCCTGGCTATCCGTGCACTCTGGAGCAAAGTATTTCCTTCTTTGGTAAACTCCTCCCCATTTATTCGCACACCCATTGCAAAATCATTACCCACTGCTTGGCGAACTGCCAGCACCACCTCGGAGGGCAACTTTATTCTTCCTTCAAAATCTCCTCCGTATTGATCCTTTCTCTTGTTCACCAGTGAGAGAAACGAGGCGAGCGTCGTGAAGTGTGCCATATGTAGTTCAACAAAGTCAAAGCCTGCTGCTTTAGCTCGCAGAGCCCCGCTAGCAAATTGTTCTGGTATGCCTTGTATCTCCTCAGGTTTTAGGTCTTCGACGCTCTGTCTCCATCCACTTCGAGCCAATTTTAAAAAATGTATGAGCTGGAGGCCTATCTTTACATCTGGATTCACCCCGCGTATCTCATTAACAAAATCTTTCAATTCCTGAACAAACTGATCATCACTTACTCGTAGATTAAATGAACTCTTTGAAGGGAGAACTACGGCAGCCTCCACCACCATAGCTCCAAGCCCACCTTGAGCCATCCTCTTATATCTTTCTTTAATGGCATCTGTGACATGCCCATCCTCGGCTGCTAACCTTGTTACCGCCGCCGTCGACATTATACGGTTCGGAAAGAAGCAGTTCCTGACCCTCACGGGTGAAAATAACTTCTCGTAGCTCATGGTTGACATTGTCTAGCTCCCATCATTAATTCATTAAATTCAACGGTTGCTTCGTGAGCGGACAAAGCGGCCTCTCATTATAACCCTGTAAAATATATAAGTTTAAAGTATCCCCAGACGCCTTTTGATGTCTTCTCGCAGAGCCTTTTTATCAGCTTTGCCGACCTTGGTTAATGGCATTTCGTCTATACACTCAATTCTTTCAGGGAGCTGCAGCACGGATGCACCCTTCCCCTTTAAAAACGATATGATTTCATCGAAACTTAGCTTTATGCCAGCCTTAGTCTGAACATAAGCACATATTCTTTCACCCAGTTCCTTATCAGGCATGCCTACTACTGCCACGTCTGCGACACCGGGGTGCGAGCTGATCAACCCCTCAATATCAATAGCACTGATATTTTCACCTCCCCGAAGAATAATATCCTTAATTCTTCCGGTTATCCTTATATTTCCAAAATCGTCAATTTTTGCCAAATCACCCATTTTGAGAAATCCATCCTTCGTAAAGATTTCTTTGTTATCCTCAGGGGATTTGAAATAGCCCGTAAATATTCCCGGCCCCTTAGTGACCAACTCACCTTCGATATTTGATGGAAGCTTATTTCCGTTTTGATCGATGATCTTAAATTCCTCGTAGGGGCAGCATTGCCTACCGACACTAGTACAGACGATCTCAAAATCATCATCCAATCTTGTCATCGCAGTTGTTCCCTCTACTGATCCAAACGCATTGACAAATTTGCACCCCAATTTTTCATAAACTCCTTTGACTAGTTCCGGGGTGCTGGGCGCCCCTCCAGCATATACTTTTCTCAGGGAGCTCAAATCATACTTCTTAAGGTCTTGAAAATTGATTAATCTATTTACTATGGCGGGAACAGTCGGTAAGGCGGTTACCCTTTCCTTCTCAATGAGTTTACAGATATCATCCGGCTCTGTGGAATCTGTTAACACCAGCTTAGCAAAAGTAAAAATGCTACCACCCACTGCACAAAGCATACCTTGACCATGGGAGACGGGGCCTATTCTTAAAACTGTATCTTCGCTCGTTATTTCCCAGGGTCTAGCATGATATTCAATATTACAAATAAAGCTATTATGTGTTCGAGGAGCTGCCTTCGGCAACCCAGTCGTACCACCCGTAGTCATTATCAGTGCAACATCCATGGGATCAGGCCTCTTATCAGCAAGCTTACGCAGGTTACTTTCACTCAGCTCGGCATTTTCCATCAATTTTTCGAGACTTACAGATTGTTCTCTCTCTTCCCTAACCCAAATGACATATTTCAATTGCGAATTCACTTTTCGGACATTCTCGATGATGGGCAAGTAGTCCATCCGCCTATATTTTTTTGGAACTATCCAAGCTTTTGCTTCTGTTAGACGGGAAAAATGACTAATTTCTATCTGCGTATTTCTTGGGATCAATAAAACGGGGATTGCGCCAATTTTCTCCAGAGCAAAAAATGAATAAATGAACTCGTTCCAGTTCGGAATCTGCAACAAAATACGGTCACCCTTGTCGATACCAAGCTGAATCAGGCCAATCGCCAACTTATCTACTTTCTGGCGCAACTGTGAATATGTTAATCGGCTTTGATCATCGACCAAAGCCTCCTTGCGAGGATATAAGTCCGTCGCCTTATCAAGCAAATCTCCCCATGTGAGCCCGAGCCACCACCTATATTTATTGTACTTCTCAGCATCCTCTTTATTGTATTCAGTAAATTCCTCTAACGCCATAATCTCCTTCCACCTCCTTTAAATTTACACCCTAACCACTTGCATTTTATCTATATAGATACCTCAAACAAAAAGTAAATTCATTTTAATAGATATTCATCTTTCCATCAAAAGATCCTTCAATCGTGTTGATCTTACTATTTGATCTGAGGTTGCTTTAGTGGATTGCCTAGTCTTATAACCACCCCCATAAGCATCACTTTCCTTGCTGGCATCCTGTCTTACAAAACATCAGTTCTTTTGTAACAGCATTTTAACGAAGTTCAAAACCTCCGCTTCTTTCTCAAAGGCAGCAAGTCCCGATGCTTTCCGTATTTTCTCCAAATCCTCTTCTTTGGCAGTCTTAGGATCAATCCCCAGTTCCAGGACTACTTTTTTCAGCTTAGCAACAAGTTCATCCATTCCTTTATTGCCTATCTCTTTAACCGCATAGTGGTGGTCTACCCGTCCGCCCTCAGCTTTATCTTCTTTAGGTGTCAACGTAAATACCTTCGCCGAACCGTCTTCGGTAAGAGTGATACTCTCTATTTGGTCTGGCTTACGGCCAATGACCTTAAGGCCGGGATATTGAGCTGTGCTATCAATCGCCAATCTACCAGATTTTTCAATTCGCTCGACAACGTAGTATCTTAAGATCCCTTTAGATTCGTCATCGAGAGCAGCTACCTCTTGATACCCGTCTTTCCATTTTATCAACGCATATTTTCCCATTTCCGCATTCCTCCTTTTAATATTCTTTAAGGGAAAAAGACTTAAATTAACTCCTCAGTGGTCACTTATTATCATAGTATACATATGAGGTGCTGGCTGTTTTCGCTCAGACAAAAATTATTATCAGCAGCACCTCATATTTTAGTTTTATTGTCTCAATCGGCCGGATTAATCCGAGCATAACGTCAGCTAGGTTTAACCGTCGCTAATTTCGCTTTTCTCCTGGGACTAGTTTCTATTACAAAAAACGCTAGGACCATCGCTATGAGTGGAGTGATACCAGCTAAAGTCATAGGGCTGGCTAAACCATAGGCATCTGCCATCATTCCTCCAATGGCTGGAAGAAGGCCTCCACCAAACATCTCTCCTATTCCCGTCACTAATCCAATAGAGAGGCCCGCGAGGGCAAAGGGAACTGATTCGCTTGGAATGAGTGACAGATAGATACCGAATACGCCATTTCCGCAACCGCCGGCGATGAAACTGGCAATGTAGAGTAGGATTGGATCTCCCCCCCATACAACTATCGACAGTGTCGCTACACTGGTTATCAAAGCCCCTAAAATCAAGGTCAATTTTCTTCCCATAATGTCTGAGAGCGCCGGCATGCCCCACTGCCCAATGAATCCACCTAATCCCCATGCTGACATGACAAATCCGGCATGTATCATTGAAAGATTTCGGACTTTAGTTAGATACAAAGTTGCAAACGAAATGTAGACCCAAAGCCATGTCATGAAACAGAGGCTTACGAATACCATCAGAATGACATTGCGAAACCTGAAAACACTCTTCCATGTCAAATGTTCTCCCGTCTCAGAGATAATTTTGTGAACTTCTCCTCTCTTTCTGGCCTCAATTCTTTCTTTCACTGATTTTGGTTCTCTGATGACCATCCAATGAACCGCAGCCAGTATGAGGCCAGGTATCAATGTGAGATAAAAAGCCCATCTCCACCCGTATATCGTTGCGATTTGGGTAGCGTAAATTGCGCCGAAGAATGCCCCTATTCCAGTAAATGCTGTATGGTGAAGTCCGATCATAAAACCTCTTCTCGAAGGCTTCGCCTCCTCCGAAATCATTGAAATACTGGAGGGAATATACGCCCCCTCGGCCCCACCCATAATTGCTCTTACTAAGCTTAATTGTGTGAAACTACGCACTGCCCCACTTACCCAGGACATCAGTGAAAAGATTACTGTGGCTGGGACGATGACAGTCTTCCTTCCGTATTTATCAGAAAGCCCTCCGCCGAAAATTGCCATGATACCCCAAGTTAACCCTAATATTGACATGGTGAAACCGGCTTCGGTAAAATCCATTTTGAGTTCAGGTAAAATCATCGGGAAGAGGTAGGTTGGAAGGAACCTGTCTAAGGAAACAAATCCCAGGATAAACCAATGCATCAATACGACCGTGTATTCATATTGCCATCTTTTTCCCATGAGAGTCTCCTTCCTAAAATATTGCCAAACTGGTAAGAGCTTTCTATATGCCCGTTCCGAGAATCCTTTGGATAACTGTATCGATCTTACCTAACAGCTCTTAAAGTGTATTCTCCCAATTTAATATCCACCTCCTTTCGTGTCATAAACTTACCTGCAATTACAAGCCTACCGTATTTTTTAATTCGCTCGATGATGTAGTAGCTTAAAGGTTGGTTCAAACATGGGTGGCCCAATGGCCCCAACGTCTATAACAATCACTTCATGGCCACGACCTTCTATGAGGTCCTTCATGTATCTAATTTCATCTCCTTTGGTATCTAAAGTCCCAATAATTGCTATAGACTTACCCATATATCATTTCCATTAAATCTTCTTTCTCTTCTCGATCTTCCTCAATAACCTAAAGGAGATAATCAATGCCCTATTAATATACTTCCTCGCTTATACTATCAGTCAGCTTTATATACCCTACAGCAAATCCCTCTCATCACAGGCGACCCCATCTCCCTATTAAATGGCGGTTTGCCGTTAGTGAGGATATTGATATTGCTTTCTGCCCACCCATATAAATCTTCGCTACCCCTCTCTGGAAACCACCAGCCGTAATCTAATCCCACCACACGCGAGTCCATATAATCGCTGATGGCAGCCCTCTGCCTGATTCTGCCGCGCTGAGTTTCAACATATACCCAGCTGCCATCTGTTATCCCCAAGCTTTTAGCAGTATTTGGGTGGATATGAACAATCGGTTCAGGATGGAGGCCACGCAGGGTAGCCAATTGTCTATCGTCGGTGTGGCGGTAGCATTGTCGTTTCCAGCTCGTAAAAATGAGTGGATAGTCTTTCGCTATTTCAGGGGCACTGAAAGGAGTCTCTGGGTTCTCATAATAGGTAGGCAGTGGATCAAAGCCCCATTCTTTGAGGCGATTTGAGCATAGTTCCACCTTGCCGGACGGCGTGTTGAAGCCCTCCTTCTCATAGTGCCTGTAAAGCTTAGGCCCTACCATTATCCCTATTTTCCTGAATTCTTCAAAACTGATACCCGCTGGTGCAACGATGACATCCAGGATTTTGATAATATCATCCCAGAAATATTCCTCTAAGCCGACTTTCTTCGCCAACTCCTTGAGGATATCATAGTCTGAACGACTTTCACCCACTTTGGCCACTTTTTGTTGTATCGACGCTATTTGGTAGTACGGTGGCGCCAAAATACCATCGCACTCAAGGAAGCTGGCTACAGGGAGTACTACATCAGCGAGAGCAGCCGTCGGGGTCATAAAAAGATCAGCCACCACCAAAAATTTAAGCTTTTTCAGTGCATTGAATACTTCCTGAGAATTACTGAAAGTTAAAAGAGGGTTACCTCCTTGAACATAGACTCCGGAAATAGGGTATGGATCACCGTGCAATATAGCTTTGACAATTGTTTGAGGAAGCGCATAAAAAACTATTGGGAGCAGGTTATCTTTAGCGCTAACTCTTTTGTTACGCTGCTCCGTTGATATCTTGTCAACCATACTAATTTGGGGCGCATGGCGGGCCAATATTGGCAGAGATGACCACTTAAGTTCCCCACCCGGAACACCAAGGTTCCCCGTGATGGCCCGGAGTATGTCACTCGCACGGGCGTTTTGGAAACTATTTACCCCTTGATCCAAGCCATTGCCGCACTGGATACAAGCTGGTTTTTTGGTGGCATAGAAGCGAGCTGCGGCTCTGATTGACTCTGCCGGAACCCAGGTGATCTCAGCGGCCTTCTCAGGAGGGAAATTCTGAACGTGGGACTTGAGCTCGTTGAACCCGACTGTCCACTTATAGACGAAATCTTTATCATACAGCTCTTCATTTACGATAACGTTCATCATGCTTAGGGCCAACGCCAAGTCTGAACCCGGTCTCACTCGTAACCACATCTCTGCTCGGTCAGTCAGCTTATGTTTCCGTGGGTCTATCAGTATGAGTTTGGTGCCCCTATCTATAGCTTCGCTGATCTGTCTGTATTCTCCGATACGGCTATCAAATGGGCTTATGCCCCATAGGATCAGACAGGATGGTGGGTACTCATAATCGGGGCGTGCAAAGTATCCATAGGTGATTGTCGAGGCATTACTCCTCGGCACAAAGCAAAGATGAGCCATTGAGGAGATATTCGGCGAACCAAAAAGATTGGCGAACCTAGTCATATAATCTTCTTGCATGCCCTTGGCTGCACCACGGATGAAGGCGATCGCCTCGGGTCCATAACCGTTCTTAATTCTGGTTAATTCAGAAGCCACGTTACTGAGTGCCTCGTCCCATGTTACCTGCCTCCATTTCCCCTCTCCTCTTTTCCCTACTCTCTTCAGGGGGTACTTAAGCCGATCAGGATGATAAAGAAGCTGTAGCGCTGCTTCCCCTTTTACGCAAAGGACTCCCTTATTGACTGGGTGATTAGGATCACCTTCTACCTTGATAGGGTTACCATCCTCGAGATGTATCAACATACCACAAGCCATTTGGCACATGCCACACGTGCTCCTAATTAATTCTTTGCCCACTGTTTCTTCCTCCTTGCTAATGCTAAAATGATAGTTGATGTATCGTACATTAACATGTTATCCCCTCCAACTCAGTGAGTTCGCCCATTACTATGTAAACATTGATTCCACAGTGGCTATGGGGATTACAGATAGAGCAAAAGGTTTTTAGTAGTGTCATTTTATGACCTCTTCATTGCTTGTTTCAAAGGTAAAATTCAAAACCACCATTGTATTATCGTATCTTGGTAGCAGGTAAAGATCCTTGTTCCCTAGACTTTTTCTTCTGTCTTCACCCCTTCCGATTTGGCTATGGCCATTACAATTTCTGTCAAATCCTCAAGAACAGCAGAAATCAACTTTTCTCCTGTCTCCTTCGTTGAAATGGATGGGTCTCCCATATGTCCACCTGCCCTTATCCCGCTTATCCGAGAATGAAAGTATACTGGTCCTGCCCCCATGGGAAGTACATATTTCTCGGGCAGAGAGAATGTCCGGGTACCTAAAATCATTTCATCTAAAGCAACATTTTGAGGCTGGAGCACTAAGCAGATAGCGGTTTCCTTTTCACAAGAATGTCCGCCTCCTGCTTTGCCTCCTTTACGTATTTCAGACCAAGCCTTTGAGGCGAGCTGAAACCAGTTAGTGGCATATAAACCTGCGTTGGGGAATGAAAGGGATACTTTGCGCAAGGCCACAGCAATGAGGCTGGTATTTTCAAGATGTCCATTAAGAACAAGGACATTTTTGAATCCTTGAGTTACAAGACTGCGTACCACATCCTCAACAAGTACCATCGTTGTATCTCCGGAGATGCTGATTGTCCCCGGAAGTAGTTGGCTAAAAGATGGTGTTCCTCTGGCTTCTCCGTATGGGATGGAAGGAGCTACGACAACCCGGATACCACATTCTTTGGTAACCCTTTCTGCAACCTGTTTGGCGAAATAAATAGCAGATAAAGTGTCAGTGTTCAAAGGAAGGTGCCTGCCGTGCTGCTCGGTAGCGCCGATGGGCAAAATGACGACATTTGTCTGAGTTAGCAACTCCTCAACTTCGGGCCATCTCATTTCATCTAATTCCACCTTCATCTCTCCTCCCAACTAATGAATGAATCAATATCCATTAAGTCATCCTGCTTACAAGCCCACGGGTTCCATCCACCCTAATTTTGTCGCCGGTCCTCAATACCTTAGTAGCATAACCGCACCCTACCACACACGGGATGCCATATTCGCGAGACATTATCCCTGCATGACATAGGCTACCACCAACATCCGTAACCACCCCTTTGACTTTTTCAAACACTGGATTCCACATCGGGCTCATTGCAGGACAAATGAGGATGTCTCCAGATTGAACCTCCTTCAGACCTGAGAAATCATGGATTACCCGGGCAACCCCCTCAGCCACTCCTGGCGCAACCGGCAAGCCATCAAATTCCAGAATTTTTTCGGGGGATTCAACTTTTCTTGACGCACGCTCAATATTTTCCGGGGTAGCGCCATAAATGAGCAAGGAGATGGGATCTTTAGTTGCTTCCACAGGCATTACCCCGAGCACGATGGGGAAATCCCATTTAAGCTGCTTTTCTCTAATCTCTTTTCTCTCCTTCACGGTTGATCTGACGCTCATGTGGTTGTTACGATGCTCGAGGTGCTTCATGATCAGATCGTGAAGTAATAGCCTCAATTCGTTGGTAGTCAAGTAGAAAATATCAAAGGGCTCATCAATTATTTCCTCTTTAAGCAACCGGCGGCCCAGTTCCATCATTTTCAAATGAACCAGTGTGTTTAACTTACCTTCGATCAAAACATTGTGATCTTCAATCCAAGGATACACCTTCTGCGTAAGTTTTAGAACTTCATCAAACTTGATTCTTCCCTCCTCTGTTCCTATTTTCTCACGGAGTCTCTTCACGGCCTGTTCTCGATTGGTTTCCAGCTCCTCTTTGGGAAATAAGTCTTCCCCTTTTTCCATTTTTCCCATCAATCCGCGGATAAAAGATATGGGATAGGTAAGATCCTCAAGCCAACTCACATGGGCGATATTCAGACAACCTCCAGCATGTCTCAGACCACATTCCCTTACGACTTGATTGAGCTCTTTGAGCCATTTGACGCCATTATCGGTCTTCCCAAGAGTTGAAATTACTTCTTCTAGTGGTGCATTTTTGACAACATCAGCCAAAGCCATCTCTCTTGCCAACTTCGCACAGTTCAAAAAGGCCATATCAGTCTGCATAAGCTTATTTCCGAAGCCTTGCAACAGATCATCACATTCTCCATCTGTTATTCCCGGAACAAGTTCCTTAAGGGTCCCCCTAAAGAGCAACGCCTGGACTTGGGTAGGAACAAGAAATTCGAAGTGAGCTTCCTCAGCCCGAAAAAGGATGTTAATTATCCGTTCGAAGTACTCCCATAGGTTATACATTTGCGTTGGGTCGCTCAGATCGGGAACCACCTCAAAGTCAAAATTTTGCATCCAGTCCAACCCCTCGTTTATCTGTTTTTCTCTTTCTGCCCAGAGAGATTCCCAGTTGCTAAAATATTTACCCAAACGGTCCGGCATCTTGGCCAGCCTTTGCTGAAGCTCATTGGGATCAGGGATGTCCAGGGGCATAAAATATTTCATCCCATTCACAATTCTAAAAGTTTCTCCATATGACGGAGTGGAAATAACCTCACATGCCCTATTGAGCCCATAGGCACAGGCTTGCACAATAGTTGTTAATTCGAGAGGGTAAAACGCCGAAACGCAGTGACCCGTATCAATCATCCAGAATTTTTTCTCATCACCAGGCTGAAATCTCATTGTAGGTGGCACATATTCCTTGCCCCAATTAGTTATCTCGAGTGGATTGGGTCCCCGTTTTACTTCTCCCATTTTATACACCTCCCATAACCCCAGACCTCTGCCATAGAATCAAGCTAAGCCTTGTATGGACAGGCAATTTATCTACTTTTGTCCCTCTTCATTTGAGCCACTCCATGAGGTTGCTCCTGTTTATAATATCACTTGGTTATGTAGCTTAGTTATGTAACTAACGCAAATTATTTGCTTTTTGATTTGGAGTTAATAAATTATTTGCTTTCTGGTTTATAGTCAATACAATAATTTTTAGTTAGGTATAAGATTTTTTATCATGATCCTTTCTAAAATAACCCAAATAATGCCCTATTTCGCTTAAGATGGGTTCTGTTAACCAATTCCTATAAGCAGCTAATATCTTTCTTTGAAAAGCAAATCGGAAGAATATATCAAGGAGAGATCTGGCAGTGATGATTATTATCAAAATCCTTGACTTTTAACTTCACCTCTTAAAGAACTAAAGGAAAAATCAGAACATTTTGATTAAAGTAAACAGGTATGCAATACCTAATCCTTTAATCTCTAAACCTTTTTTTTCAACAATAGATTCTGCCAATCAACCTGAGGGAAATCCCGAGATATTCTTTTTTTGTCCTCCCGATATTAATAGAATGAAAATATGAGTTAGAAAAAGTATTTAATCTCACTTCATCAATTTGGGAAGGAAGAGAGAAATTTCCGGAAAGGCAATAATCATTCCTAATCCTATGCATAGCATGATGAGGAAGGGAATGATACCTCGGATTACCGTCTCTAACGGCACCTTTGTCACGCCATTAACTATATATAGATTCATCCCCACCGGTGGAGTCAGCAATGAAATCTCACAGAGTATAACCATTATGACTCCAAACCATATAGGGTTGAAACCTAGACGTTCAACAACGGGAAAAACAACGGGCAGAGTGAGCAACACCATAGGCAAGGCATCTATAACACAACCTAAGGGGAAGTATAAAAGAACAATCCCCAACAAAATGTACATGCGGTCCACAGGAAGGGTGACTACCCACGAGGCAAAGTTTCCTGGAAGGCCAGTAAACAGTAGAAAAGTACTAAAAATCATTGCTCCGATTAGGATAGTTAATATGAAGCAGATAATTTGCAGCGATTCCTTGAGGGCATCATTCATGACAGATCTTGTTAACTTGTGTCTAAAAATGATGATCATAAAAGCCCCGAAGGCCCCCACAGTCCCTGCTTCAGAAGGCGTGAAAAGGCCGAAATATAAACCGCCTATAACTAGAATGAAAAGAAACAACATTCCCCAGACACCTCTTAATGAAGAGAACTTCTCTCTCCATGAACAAATTTCCCCAACAGGTGGTCCTAGTTCTGGATTTCGTTTGAACATTATAACTATTATCAGCAGGAAAAGACTGGATATTATTAACCCTGGGAAAATGCCAGCTATGAATAGTTGGGCGATGGATGTCTTTGTCATAATCCCGTAAATGATAAAAATGGTACTTGGAGGAATAAGAATGCCAAGGGTTCCTCCAGCGGCAATACAGCCAGTTGACCACCCATCGTCATACTTGAATCTTTTCATTTCAGGATAGGCTACTGTTCCCATTGTGGCAGCTGAGGCTAAGCTGGAGCCGGTGCAGGCGGCAAATCCAGTACATGCAAGGGTTGTCGCCAACGCTAAGCCACCAGGAAGCCTCCCCAGCCACTTATTCGCGCTTGCGTAAAGATCTTGGCTGATTCCAGAGTAAAAAGCAAACTGTCCCATTAGAACAAACATAGGGATACAAACAAGGGTCCATGAGCTCGCCCATGTAAAGGGAGCAGAGCCTAAAATGGATAACGCAGGCCCAAGACCTTTTAGGATGATAAGGCCGATAAAGCCAACTATCGCAAAGGAAAACGCTATGGGCATGCTGAGAAGCACAAGTAAGAGGAAGACCGCTATCCCGATAAGACCAATGAGAGAGGGTGGCATTCAATCCTCCTTCCGCATTCCCGAGAAGAGATGAACTATCTGGACCATTAAAACTAAGCAAAAAACTAAAGCCCCAATTGGAACAAACAGTTGAAATGGGAACATAGGCACGTTAATAACGGCAATCCATCTATTGGACCGCCAATACGATATTGCTGTTTCTACCCCTTGCCATAAAATTAGACCCATAATGAGGAGCATCAAAAGGGAGTTAGAGAAATCTAATATTACTTGTGCCTTATGAGAAAAGCGAGAAACGATAATTTTGACAGTCACATGTCCCTTGATAGCCTGGGTATAACCCCAACCGAAGAAGGCAACCCCTGCGAGTAGGATCTCACTTATCTCAAGCGCTCCCATGATTGGACTTCTAAAAAAATATCTGCCGATGACATCAACAGCTCCAAGAAACATTAAGCCAAGCAGCATGCCCATAGCTATGTAGCTGAATATGCTAGTTAAAACCCCAATAAGCTTCTCGATTGAAAGGATTTTCTTAGAGGTCATAAACTTCCCCCCCATCTTTTGTTACAATTTAGCTCTAAAAGGTAATTGTTGAACCCTATCTGTTATTACCCGAACCCAATTCAAAGACTCGTAAAGCTTTCAAAACTTGTTACAACAAAGTTTAGGCTTGGCCTTTTCACGGCCGATACCCGATAAAAGGTTCTTTTACCCCTAACCTGTTCAAGATCCTATAAAGGTCCGATGCCTGTTTCTTGGCTGTAAATCCCTTCGCCTCCTGGCTACTTATCCACTCAGTCCAAATAGGAGCAAGAAGTTTATCCATCTTTTCCACTTCACCTGGAAGCAAATTAATTATCTTTCCGCCAGATTTCAGATATATATTTTTGCTTTCCATACAAAAAGCATCCCACGCAATGCCACATTTGATTGAAAGGTTCATCCCATTCTCGTCTATAAAATTCTTAGCCTTTTCCGGTAACCTCTCCCATGTAGCATTATTCATGACTAAGGCATAAATAAAATAAAACGAATTTAATTCTGTAATGTATTTTGTAACTTCATGTAGATTGAAATCTTTAACACCGGCATATGGCATAATAGTTCCATCAACAGTCCCTTTTTGCATAGCTAAATAAGTTTCAGGGACAGGCACGAATACCGGAATACCACCAAAAGCTTTGATGCTCCTTGGCACGTAGTTGCCCGTGGCTCTTATCTTTTTTCCTTTAATGCCTGCTATAGTATCAACCTTTTCCTTGACCCAAAAAAATTGATAAGGGCTAATAGAGTCTAAAACGATAAGCTTCACATTCGCAAATTCCTTAGTGAAATACCCCATCTTATACATTTCTACCAGAGTTTTATCGATAGTTTCAGCCGAAGCACCTGTAATCGGAAGATCAAATATCTCTGCCGTGGGGAAACTCCCTGGAGTATATGAAGTGCCTATATATGCTATATCAGCAATGCCCTTCAGTGCTAGCTCATAATGGTCGGCAGGCTTACCCATAGCACTTGAAAGATGAAACCTTGTCTTAACCAACCCATTGGTCACACCTTCCAAATCACCAAAGAATTTTCGTATTACCTCTAATGATGGCTCACCAGGTGGCAAATAGCTTGCAAATTCTAAAACCATCGGCTTTCCTTGTGCCCACACTGACATCGGTGCTGCCCACGATGCAAAAAAAACGAATATTGCCAGCCCTACTACCGCTTTCTGAAATTGGTTCTCGTTCATTTTTCTCCCTCCTTCTTGGATTTGAATTTGAGACCATACTTCCAGTTATTGAGATTTACCATTTTCCATTAAAACGAACCTTTTCCCTCCGAGTTGGTCAAGTCGGGCTGAAGTATTTTTCTACCTTGAGCTCTTAAGCTCTCCTAAATTCAACTTTCCCCCCGACAATCGTATAATCAACCAACAAATCTTTAGGACGGTTGGAAGAAATATCCCATATCGCTTCTTTAGGTAGGATAGCTGGATTTTCAGACAATACTACAAAATCGGCTAATTTCCCTACCTCAATAGAACCTATTTCATGCTCCCGAAAGAGTGCGTAAGCACCATTGATGGTATATCCTTGAATTGCTTGGTACGGGGTAATTGCCTCCCATGGCTGGCCACATCCATCTAAACAGGCATAAATGCCTGCCCGGACATCGAAGCTTGTTGCCGTAGGGACATCTGAGCCAAAGCATGGAGCTATACCATTGTTAAAAAGAGTTTTTATGGGCAAGCATCTTAGCCATCTTTCATGGCCTAAACGTTGCTCGTAAATTCCACCAGGCATGCCCTTGGCTAATTTAAAAATCGGTTGTGTATTCACGACTATCTTTGAGGCTGCAGTCCGTGCTAAAAGAGATTCGTTATACAGTCCATAATGGGCAATCGTAAGTCGAAGGGTTGAATTATCCTTACCAGTTTCTTTTTGGTACCATTTTAAAGCCTTTTCATAAGCAGTCAGAACCATATCCATCTCACGGTCACCCATGACGTGGGTATGAACAGACCATCCCTTCTTAACGCTATCTAGCACCCATTCCTCTACTCTTTCAGGTGGGTGGAGGAAGTAGCCTCGGTTGCCTGGATCATTGGTATAATCTTCAAACACAGGAGCTGTGGCTGCGCCCAGCGTATTAAGAAGGATTTTCATTTGATGAAACCTTAATTTTTCACTTCCGAATCCAGTGTGGATACCAGAATTGAGATAGTAGCTTCCATACTTTTCAATATCCGGAGACACAGAAACTCTTAAACGGAGCTTCGCCTCGTCATCAAGTGTTTGAAGTGCCATGATCATTTGGGGACTACCAAGAGCCTCATGAACAGAGGTTATGCCGACTGCTAAGAAATCTTCTATTGCTGAGTCTAAGGCTTTGAGGTATTTGTTGAAAGGCAATGGCGGAATCTTTGAACAATTCTCCTTAAATGCCTTCTCACGAAGCACTCCAGTCGGTTCTCCAGTAGGATCCCTGTCAATTACCCCCCCTACAGGAGCGGATGTATCTCTCGTTATATTCAATGAGTTTAGGGCATAGCTATTAACACAACCAAAATGGCCCAGTCCATAAATAAATACAGGATTCTCTGGGGAAACTTTGTCGATTTCCCAGCGGTCCAATTTTATTTTACCGCCCAGAATATCGTACGACAGGTTATAGGCCTCAACCCAATGGCCGGCCTCGGTCTGTTCCACTCTCTCCTTCAACGATCTGAGTATTTCGTCAGCGGTTCGACACTTTAACAAATCTACCATCCGTAAAAATGAAGCGTACGTACAGAGATGAACATGGCTGTCAATAAAACCTGGTAGAACCGTCTTCCCTCCTAAATTTATTACCTCGGTCTCTCTCCCGATTAACGCCTGTATATCTTCATTACTTCCTACAGCAATGATTTTTTTGTCCTTAACAGCGACTGCTTGGGCTGTAGTATTGACTGGGTCCATACAAATAATGTTGCCATCTCGTAATACTAAGTCTGGGGCTAATTTATCTCGTAATGTTCTAATCATCTCTTGCAGTGTCGCAACATTCATGACAATTTCCACTGTTGATATACTAAAATGTTAAGATTTTGTACAATAAATTCTATATAGCTACGTTGTTCAAGCTAGCGAAAAGACTTATCATCACCTGTCTAAACCCCTATACCTCCACAGGATGAGCCGTCAGAACCTAATAATGTCACGTATCTCTCTTGTATCCAGAGGGACCCTACGGTGAGAACGTCTAAAATCTCACCGAAGGGTCTGATCTAGCCAGATGTTATTTATGTTTGGAAAGTGGAAAAATTACCTCAGCTGTCCTTGGGACCTCGGGATGATGTCCATTCCAAATAATCTCCACCTCCCAGGGCCATTTTTTCCCTTTGACCCACTGGCCCATCACCAAACGGGTCTCAGAAACGTGTTGTTCATTGAACTTGACAGGACCTACAATCGTATTCATTTTAGTCTCAGCAATAGCCTCTCGGATCTTATTCTTATCCACACTTTGGGCCCGTTTAAGGACATTGGCTACGATTTCAAATCCAGCATAACCGTAACCTATGGAAGCATTCCACTGTTTTTTGGTCTCTTTGCTCCATGCATCGCAAAGATCTTTAGCCGTCTCACCTGTCAGCGAAGATTTAAAGGGATGGTAGGGAGTCCACCACATCCCAGTGGTTAAACCGTTTGGCAAATCTCCTCCAAGAGCGTAAACGTCTGCAGGGAAGAGAATCGCTTTACCAATGGTTACAATTTTTGGAATAAACCCCTGCTGATGCATTTGTCTCCAGCATGTAATCCAGTCTGGAGGAATAAGCATTGCATGTAGAATTTCCACTTTTTCTTGCTTGAAAAGGTTTATAGTGGAAGTCCAGTCTTGGATACCAAAGGGGAACCTCCCCGGATCAACGATCTTATAGCCTTTTGGTGGGAGCTGCTTCTTGAAACTATCCGCCCATACTGCTCCATCTTCGTCATTAGGCCACAACCCCCCAACAACCTTGTTTGTCTTTTGAGCCAGCGTGTCCCAGAACCCTATATCATTACCACTATCCGCATCAACGTACCAGAATACCAGAAAGGACCATTTATACGGACCGCCCTTCAGCCATGCTTCAGCGGGGTTGATCAGGCAGATGCATGGCACCTTATACCTTTCGCACATTGCACTCACAGGGTTTACTGTGAGCGGTGTGTGCAGTACGAGCATCAGGTCAACCTTGTCGTGGAGGATCAACCTGGATGCGACCTCCCCTGCCTTGGTGGGGTTGCTTTCGGTATCTACCATCTTCATCTTAATAGGGACTTTTTTGCCATACTCTTTAATATAAATTCCTCCCTCTTTGTTGATTGCATCAATGGCCTTCATATCAATCCACGGAGAAGGCTCACCGAACCCAGCAATGGCGCCGGTTGAAGGATTGGGGCGTCCAATAAGGATGTAATCCCGTTTGGCCGCTATGGCCGGTCTTACGAAACGAGGCACCATAGAGGTGAGGCCAACTGCTGCAGCACCTTTGCCAATCTTCTTCACAAAATCACGACGAGTAATGTTCTTTTTTTCTTTTTGGCCCATACCATCTCTCCTTTCTCAATAAATAGTTAGCATCTTCTTGCAAACATTAGTCACTCTTGTTTTTTCTGTAGGCAAAAAGACGCCAAATCCACGAAAATACTTGATTATTCCCTCCTTTCCATCTGATCAGTTTATATTGACTTTTACTATATCATCCGAAACCAGTTTTTTTATTCCTAGATCTTCAGGCTCTGCTATATTCAACCCTTCCCCCAACAATCGTATATTCCACCAGCAGGTCTTTAGGGCGATGAGTAGAAACATCCCAAATTCTTTCCTTGGGCAGTGTTAGCGGATTTTCTGACCACACCACCAAATCAGCTAATTTCCCTATTTCAATAGAACCTATTTCATGCTCTCTGAAGAGTGCATAGGCTGAATTGATCGTATACCCTTGAATCGCCTGATAGGGAGTAATGATTTCTGACGGCTGGCCACATCCATCTAAAAGGGCATAAATGTTTAGTCTCGGGTCAAACCATGGCAATGAAAGGCCATCTGACCCAATGGCTGGAGCTATACCACCATCAAAAAGGGTTTTTACGGGGAAGCATCTCAGCCATCTTTCATGACCTAAGCGCTGTTCGTAAATTCCCCCGGGTTTGGCTTTTGTCAGCCTGAAGTAGGGTGGAATAGCAACGACGATCTTGCTTGCCACCGTTCGCTTTAAAAGCGATTGATTGTATAGTCCATAGTGAGCAATGGTAAGCCGAAGATCTGTATTGTCCTTGCCCGTTTCTTTCTTATACCATTCTAAAGCCTTTTCATAGGCGGTCAGAACCATATCCATCTCGCGGTCACCCATAACATGGATATGAACCGACCACCCATTTTTCACGCAGTTCATCACCCATTCCTCAACTTGCTCAGGGGGGTAAAGGAAATAACCTCTGTTACCTGGGTCATTCGCATAATCGTCAAACAAAGCTGCTGTACCTCCGCTGAAGGTGTTGAGGATGATCTTCATCTGCTGAAATCTTAGCTTTTCGCTTCCGAACCCGGTACGAATACCTGAATCAAGATAGTAATGACCGTAATGTTCAATTTCTGGAGATATATGTACTCTCAAACGAAGCTCTCCTTCATGATCAAGTGTTTGAAATACCCTGACCATTTCGGGATTGCCAAGGGGATCATGGATAGTCGTCAATCCGATTTGCAAGAATTTCTCCATCGCTATTTTTGAAGCCTTGATATGCTCCTTCAAGGCCGCGGGTGGAATCTTAGCCGCAACTTCCATGGCTGCCTTATCTTTTAGTATTCCCGTAGGTTCTCCATTGGCATCCTTTTGAATTGTCCAGCCTTCACGGGTAGGGGTATCCTTATTTATATTTAATAGATTCAGGGCATAACTATTAACGCAACAGGTATGATGTAAGGTCTTTATATACACTGGATTTTTAGGGGATACATCATCAATTTTCCAGCGATTCAATTCGCCCACTGATAGAACACTGGAAGGGATGAGAAGAGAACCTTCAACCCACTCATCGGGTTTTGTCTGTTCAACCCTCTCCCTCAGCAATTTTAGCATTTCATCCACTGTGTTACAGTTCTCTAAGTTTACTTTGAGTAATGAAAGGATAAAAGATCCCGGATGGAAGTGGCTGTCTACAAATCCTGGTAGAACCGTTTTACCCCTTAAATTTATGACTTCAGTATTTTTTCCGATTAATGCTTCAATATCTTCATTCCTTCCGATAGCAACGATTTTCTTGTCTCTAACAGCAATTGCTTGGGCGATTGTGTTCGCTGAATCCATACAAATAATATTGCCATCTCGCAAAACTAAATTTGGGCCCAATTTATCTCTTAACAACCTGATCATATCTTTTAATGGGACCTTTTTCATGGCAATCTCCATATTTTTTTCTTCCCTTTTGAGATTTTTCCTATCTCAGTCAGACCAAAAGCCGAAGATGTCCACCTTGAGATTCCAGCCTTCGTAGACAAAGTTCTCGGCTCTGAAAGTCAAATCTTTGTTACCATTCCTCTGGTGCCATCAACCCTTATCTTATCCCCTGTCTTGATCACTTTGGTACCGTATCCGGTCCCACATACTGCTGGAATCCCATACTCACGAGCGATGATCACGGTGTGGCATAAGCTACCCCCGGTATCGGTCACAACACCCTTAATCTTTGTAAAGACTGGATTCCACAACGGGTTCGTAAAAGCACAAACAAGGATTTCCCCGGGCATCACCTCCCTAATATCCCTTGGTTCGATGACTACCCGCGCAATCCCTTCGCATATTCCAGAAGACCCTGGCAAACCGCTAAACTCTGTAATTCCTTTCACTTTCTCCGCCGATGTCATGGCTCTCTCGATATTTTCCGGCGTAGCCCCATAAATCAAGACTGCAACCGGTTCTGTAGGTGCCTCTTTTGGCATTACCCCAAGCACCGTAGGATAGCTCCACTCCGACTGTCTTTGGAAATCTTCTTTGCGCTTTTTTATTACCGGCCTAACATCAACTAAGTTATAGTCACGGCCCTGAGTATGTTTAAAGATCAAATCATCAAATAGCTCTCTAACCTCGCTCACCAGCAGATAGAATATATCGTTAGGCTCATCGATATACGTCTCGTTTACCAGACGTTTCCCAAGTTCCACCATCTTTAAGTGAGCTAAGGTATTCATCCTACCCTCGACAAAGAAATCGTGATCCTCAATCCAAGGATACAACTTCTGCATCAGGGCCAATACCTCATCAAACTTTTTCTTATCCTCTTCGGCCTTTATTTTCGCTCGAAACTCCCTTATGGCCTGTTCGCGCTTGGCTATCAGCTCCTCCTTGGGAATTAGTTTCTCACCCCGTTTTATTTTATCCATTGGGCCCCGAATAAAGGATATGGGGTAGGTCAGGTCCTCAGGCCAGCTTGGAGCAGCGATAGCAACACAGCCGCCAGCATGCCTCATACCACACTCATGCACTGCTTTCTTAAGCTCCTCAAGCCATTTCTTGCCGTTATCCGTCTCCTGTAGCCTTGAAATTATTTCGTTTAGGGGAGCATCCTTAACTATCTCACCAACCCCAAGACTGTATGCGAGCTCTCCAAGCTTCCAGAAAGCAACGTCGGTCTCCATGATCTTGTTGCCAAATCCCTGGAGCATATCATCACAGTCAGCATCCGTAGTCCCAGGAACAAGCTCCTTAGCTAATGCCCTATACATTACAACTTGACTCTGGGTGATGATAAGGCCTATCCAGTGGTGAAGAGAGATCTTGCACATACGCTCTATGATACCGTCGAAGTAATCATGAAGGTGATGCATCTGCTCAGGATCATTTAGGTCAGGGCCCCTTTCATAGTCAAAGGTTTCAAACCAGTCCAACCGTTCTGTCATATCCTTCTGTGCTTCTGTCCATATTTTTTCCCAATTGGCACAGTGGTAGCCAATTTTCTCCATGAAATTAGCTGCTCTCCGTTTAATCTCTTCAGGGTCAGTGACAGGCATAGGGCTAAAATAATGGCGTCCGTTTAGCGTCCTCCACATGTTGCTGTAACTTGTGGGCGGTGTGAATAAAGTGAAGGCATAACCAATTCCGAAGAAGGTGATAAAGTAAATGGTGCCATATTCGAGAGGGCGCATGGGTTGAGGCATATGCATGACATCGATCATCCAAAACCTATTCTCGTCCCCTGGCCGAAAGCGCAAATAACCAGGAACCCACTCATTACCTATTTGAGGCAACTCTAGGGGATTAAGACCCTTTCTAAACTTTTCTTCCATTTCAGCCTCCCTTCTGCCGGTAAATATTTACTAATATTAATAGCTACCAGCATCTCAAGTCCTTAAAAGTATGGAATACTCCCCCTTCCACTTGTGATGGATTCCAATATATAAACCGTTATATTTTCCAGTTGAACAAGAGTGGTTCTTAAGTATAGAGCTTTACTTTTTTTCCAAAGTAAATTGGCAACAACCATCCCCACGAAAATAAGATTTTGTCCACGAAACTTTAAAATCTGGGTTAAAGCCATTGAGGGCTGCAATGTCATGGCAGCAGCGAGCTTCAGCAACTTGTAATGTCTCTGGGTCCCCATATTTTACTAATGCCTCTCCCAAGTAACATATAGCCAATGGCTCCGAGACATATTTGGTTTCTGTTTTTTCCTCAAATCCCTTGCCCTTGAGTACGTAAGGTTTATCTTTCGTGGCTGCTTGTTTCAAAAAATACCACTCCACTATGCTATCTAAATCTTTCGGATTTCCCTTAGCCTCGGCTGCTTTTCGTCCTTTCTTGTACGCGCTGTCATATCTGGTTTTATAGACGAGCTCTTTTGCTTTCTCCAAACCCACCTCGTCAATGAGAATCCGTGCCATTAAAAGTATATCCTGTGCCCTCGAAGTCGATAGCTCCTCGCACAGCTGCACTGGATCTGCCTCTCTGAGTTGCTGCTCCACCTTTTCCCTTTGATCCTTTGCTACTTTCTCCGAAATTTTCATTCCCATCATCTCCTTTCTAAAATATTCTGTTATGCCTTATATACCTTACAAGCTATGCCTCTCAGATTCGTACAACCCATCTCAAGGTTAAATGGCGGATGATTATCCGTTAAAATGTTTGTATTTGCCTCGGCCCAACCGTACAATTCTGTGCCTTCTCTCTCTGGAAACCACCAGCCGTGGTCAACTATTACTATTCTTGGATCAAGGCTATCCACCAAGGTTGCTTTCTGCTTAATCTTTCCCCGTTTGGTTTCGATATATACCATATCTCCATCTTTTATTCCCAGCTTGTCTGCTGTCTCAGGATGAATGCTAAGAAATGGTTCGGGATGGCGGCCTCGCAGACTCGCCACTTGCCTATATTGTGCATGGATAAAAAAACCTCCTTTCCAGGTAGTAAAAATCAGGGGATACTCCTTTGCCAGTTCTGGGTCACTCCGCGGTGTCTCAGGAAGCTCCTGGTATCTGGGTAAGGGCTCAAATCCCCATTCCTTAAGTTGACTTGAGTATAATTCAACCTTTTTGGAAGGTGTGTTGAACCCATTTTTTTCATAGAATCTGTATTGCCTCGTTCCCATAATTGATCCTATCTTCCTCAATTCCTCGAAGGTCAGGCCGGCTGGTTTCAGAACAGCATCCAAAAACTCCTCATGATTGTCCCAGAAATACTCTTGTAATCCCAATTTTTTGGCTAATTCAATTATAATCTTAGAGTCCGGCCATCGTTCACCGATATCAACCACCTTCTGTCCTATACGGACTTCTGCAGGGAAATTTTCAGTCTGACGAACGTCATCATATTCAAGATAACTAGCCACTGGCAACACGATATCCGCTAACATGGCTGTTGGCGTCATGAATAGGTCAGCCACTGCTAAGAAATCCAACTTCTTAAATGCCTGGTACGTGTCTTGAGCATTAGCCCAAGTTAGCATCAGGTTTCCTCCTTGAACATAGGCAACGCGAATGGGATAAGGTGTCCCCTCTATGGTGCCTCTTTGTATGCTCTGGGGGAGAGCATACGAAGCAAATGGTGCCAATTTATACTCGGCGCCAAGTCTTCTTGCTTGAATCTCCTTAGGCATTTTTGCCTTGAGCAGAAATTCGGGACTCCCACGTCTTAACACTGGTGGGACTGACCATTGAATTTCGCCACCAGGAATGCCGATATTGCCGCTTATCGCTTCCAAGATGAAAAGAGCGCGGTCTGCGTGAAAAGCATTTACGTTCTGCTCAAGGGCGTTGCCCAGCACAATGATGGCTGGTTTGTTTGCTGCGTAAAGTCTGGCTGCCTTCCTAATCGTTTCTTCCGGTATCCAGGAAATCTCCTCAACCTTCTTCAAAGGGTAGTCTTGAACATGAGACCTAAGCTCATCAAAACCGACCGTCCAATTATCAATGAAGGCTTTATCATATAGACCCTCATTCACTAATACATTTAGTATGCCCAAGGCTAACGCCACATCTGAACCTGGCCTCACTCTTAACCATAGGTCTGCCTTCTCAGCAAGCGCTGTTTTTCTGGGGTCCACTACGATGAGCTTTGAACCTTTGCTCACTGCTGCAAGGATCCGCGGATAAATCCTTACAGTACTTGTTTCAGGTGGATTTGAACCCCAGACAACTACACAGGATGGTGGATATTCCAAATCAGGGGTCAGTCTGGCCCCTAAAGTCATCATTGATGCAAACCTGGATGGATGGAAGCAGATGAAACCTTGTGAGGCTGCGTTCGGTGTGCCAAAGGCATTCGCTAACCTTCCTATGACACCATCCTGCAGCCCCTTGGCAAATCCACGCAGAATAGCCACGGATTCAACTCCATACTTATCCCTGGCTTTCATCATCTTACTTGCTACAGTAGTTAATGCGTCATCCCATGAAATGCGCTCCCACTTACCTTCACCCCGTTCTCCACCTCTCCTTAATGGAAAGCTCAGGCGATCGGGGTGATAAAGCAATTCCAATGATGCCTCACCCTTAGGACAAAGGGCTCCCTTATTTACAGGAGCATCTGGGTCTCCTTCTATTTTTGTGATTTTACCATCATTTAGGTAAACTAATATCCCACAGCCGGTAAAACACCCTACGCAGGTACTTTTTATCATCCCTGCTCTAATCATTTTTCAATACCTCCTTATTTGCATAATTCAGTAAAATGTTGATTGTTAATTTATCCTCGTTATGATTCCTTCCCAACCATCTACCCTTATCCTGTCACCTGTCTTTAGTATTTTAGTAGCATTCATAGTACCGACCACAGCTGGAATTCCATATTCACGAGAGACAATTCCGGCATGAGATAAAGTACCCCCAGTATCGGTAACAACACCTTTAATCTTTCCAAACACAGGGTTCCACATAGGGTTCATCCCTCCACAGACAAGAATTTCCCCTGGCTGAACGTCCTTAAGTTCTGATACCTCAGAGAGTACCCTGGCGGTACCCTCACAAACTCCAGGCGCAGCAGGTGCACCTTTGATCTCCTTGATTATTTCCGGACTCTCTACCGTTCCTCTAATCCTCTCAATCCTGTCCAGAGTAGCTCCGTATGTCATTTCCATTTGGGGATCTCTGCTTGCCTCCGTTGGTTTAGCTCCGAGAGCAACAGGGAACTCCCATTCCAACTGCTTTCGCCTATCATCCCTGCGCTGTTTTATTACAGGTCTGACATCCATTCTATTATAGTAGCGAACCTCGGTCGTTTTCATTGCTAATTCAAGAAGCAACGACCTTAGCTCCTCTCTCAGTAGAAAGAATATATCATAGGGTTCATCAAAGGACCCCTCTTTTACCAGGCGCCTCCCCAACTCAACCATCTTCAGGTGAAACAGGGTGTTCATTATACCCTCGATGTAGAAATTATGGTCTTCACTCCAGGCATATATTTTCTGCATATAGCCTAATGACTCATCGAACCTTTTCCTATTCTCATCAGTCTTTATTCTATTTCTAAAATACTTTATAGCTTTTTCTCGCTTTTCCACCAGCATATCTTTAGGAGTTAGTTTCTCACTCTTTGCTGCTTTTTCCATAAAACCACGGATAAAGGATATCGGATAGATGGGCTCTTCAGGCCAACTCGGTTCACCAATATTTACACAACCACCTATATGCCTCATTCCCCAATCATGAACTACTTTCCTAAACTCCTTAAGCCACTCCTTGCCGTTGCCAGTCTTCTCCAGGCTTGGAATAACGTCCTCAAGCGGTGCTCCTGTAACTATCTTACCAAGACCAAGACTATTAGCAAGCTCTCCAAGCTTGCAGAATGCCTCGTCAGTTTTCAAAAGCTTGTTGCCAAACCCTTGCAGCATTTCATCACAGTCAGCATCTGTAGTACCGGATAAAAGCTCCTTACACAACGCCCTATAGCGAGCAGTATGGCAGTGTGCGATATAAAGGAACTCAAAATGGTATTTCTCGATTCGGAAAAGAATGTCTGTCAGGCGGTCGAAGTATTCGATGAGTTTATATATCTGTGTAGGGTCCTTTGGGACAGGATCTTTCTCGTAGTCAAAACTATCCATCCACTTAAGCCCCTTCTCGATATTGCTGAAGGCGTCTCCCCAGAGTTGATCCCAATGGGTCAAATAATGAACCATTACTTGTTCAAATATAGCCGCTCGTTTTTTAATCTCTTCAGGGTCAGTGACGGGCGTCCCTGCAATATATGTCCGTCCATTCAAAGTTCTGTAAGCATTTCCATAAGCTTTAGGGACGGAAGTATTAGCCGCAGCCCAACCAAGGTTAAGGGTGCAAGCTGCACGAATAGTGTCTAAATCAAGAGGCATGGCTGGTCTTGGGTTGTGGGTAGAATCATTTATCCAGAATCTGTTCTCGTCTCCAGGTTGAAACTTCCAGTAAGGGGGAACCCAATCCATACCAATCTGAGGTTGTTCCAAAGGATTGCCTAGTTTTATAACTTCCTTCATAAGCACCTCCTTTTTTGTTGGCATTCAGTTTTAAAAGTTCTCAAAGCTTTTCTAACAACCTTTTAAAGAAGGCTAAAACTTGTTCTTCTTACTCAAAAGCCACAAGCTTCACTTTTTTTTGCTGTTTAAATAGAGGTGTTTAAAAAGACCTCATTGGGGCAAAGGTGATCTCCCTCCCTTCTACTTTGGTTTTTTATATTTTTTCTAAAAATCTTTCTTCCTCTTTCATATTTCGGACTTTAATGATCTTTTAAAGTAGTTATCCTTCTGGACTGAAGAATATACAGCTTGCCCTGTTCATAGGCCCATTCGATATCTTGCGGATAATTATAATGTTTCTCGATGGCCACAGCTAACCTTCCCAATTCTGCAATTTGATCAGCAGTAAGAGTAGGGATATCGGCCTTCTTAGGATCGATGTCAAACCATTCTCGCCCCCCACCTTCGCCTTTAGCAATCATTTTGCTTTTCTTAGCAATTTTCCTGCTTTTGACTTGAATGGTATTCTTATCAAGAACGTAATGGTCAGGTTGTGTTTGTCCGGAAACAACGGATTCACCTATACCCCAGTTAGCTTCAATCATCATCTCTTCTCTCGATGAAGTCACGGGGTTTGCAGTAAAGATTATACCTGCCACATCAGAATTAATCATGACCTGCACTGTTGGGGAGATCAACGCTTTGGCATGGTTTATCCCTTTATTTTTTCGGGCAAAGGCAGCTCGATCCGACCAAACAGAAGCCCAGCATTTCTTAACATATTTAACGATTTCGTTATCTCCCCTGACATAATGGAATGTATCCATCAGTCCCGGGAATGAAGAAATGGTTGAATCCTTTATTGCTACCGAAGACCTTATTGCCACAAGAGAATCAGGCGTACCTCCTGCTGCCAATTCGTGGTACCCTTTTAATATTTCTGATTTGAGATCAAGAGGAACTTCAGAGGTCTCAATAAGCGACCGGATTTGGGTGGTCTTTTTCTCTATATCATCTAAATCTTCAAAGTTGAAGGTCTCGGCGATGTCAAATATGGTATTATATATTGCATTCTGCTCCAGATGGTAAAAAAGGGCTTGAGATATCACACAAAAGCCAGGCGGGACATTGAACCCTGCTCTCATTAATTCACCAAGATGCGAGGCCTTTCCCCCACATTCTTGTGTCATGGCCTTATCTATTTCATTGAATTTACGTATAAATCTATTCATCTCTAACCACTCCTTTCTTTAGTATTATCTTTGGCCCGCCTATCAGTAAATGATTAAGAAAATTCATATCCCTTGTTTTTTCTCATCTTTTGCACTTTTAATTTGTATCAACCTGGGAACCCATAGGACTTGTCTGGCTTTTTTTGAGGACTCCTTTGCCAGTTCTTCTATATCTCCATATTTCATGCAATTAGCCATGCAATGCGCAACACAGGCAGGAGGCTTGCCGGCCCTTACACGAGGAACACATAGGATGCAAAGCTCTGTTGGAAAGGGTATGTAGGCCAAATACATCCGTCCACCTGGCAATTGTTCAAGTACTTCTATCACTTTCATTCCACCTTGCCCTGGCGGGTGATTGTATTCCTGTTTACATGCCACTTCACATGCATGACACCCCGTACAATATTCATAGTCAATGAGAAGACCGTAGGTCAAAACAGTTACCTTCCTAAGCCTTGTAAATCTTGCAAAGCATACTCTTTAACGGAGCCCCGAACCCTGCCTTACCTTGGTACCCAGTCGGGATTAAATGGTTGACGTTGACCTCCCAAACACCATACAGATGAGGCAGCTTGGCCTCTTGTTCTGGAAACCACCATCCGTGGGGGACCATAATGGTCTCCGGACGTAAGGTTGGAGTCAACTTAGCTTTGGCTTTGCATCTACCATATTGGTTTTCTATCCATACGAAATCGCCTTCAGTAATGCTATTCTTAGATGCAGTTTCTGGATGTATTTCCACTATCGGATGAGGCTCGATCTCCCTTAGCCAGGGTATCATCCTGTGCTCAGCGTGAAAGAACGCTGGTGATCTCCTCCCCGTCATCAGGATCAG
>Ga0299912_10000410_pt1 | contig 37258 bp, 35 predicted proteins | sample RVTome_2_FD_207667 | JGI IMG/M metagenome (GOLD analysis project Ga0299912, IMG submission 207667) | Soil microbial communities from uranium-contaminated site in the Upper Colorado River Basin, Wyoming, United States - RVT95D214 (version 2) ... | reverse complement strand
CGACCACCTGGCAGATTTCCAATATCCACGGCGGCACCGGCGCCAGCAACGTCATCCCCGGCGTGGTCGAGATCCAGTTCAACTTCCGCTATTCCACCGCCAGCACCGCCGAAGGCCTGATGGACGCGATGAACGAGATTCTCGACAGCCACGGCCTCGATTACGAGATCGACTGGAACCTGTCGGGCCGGCCGTTTCTCACGCCGCGCGGCCCGCTGTGCGACTGGCTTGCCGAGGCGATCCGCGAAGTGACCGGTCTCACCCCGGAGCTGTCCACCACCGGCGGCACCTCGGACGGCCGCTTCATCGCCGACATCTGCCGCGAGGTGGTCGAGTTCGGCCCGTTGAACAGCAGCATCCACAAGCTCAACGAGCACGTCGCGCTGGAGAACATCGAGCAGCTGGCGGCGGTATATCAAAAGACGCTGGAAAAGCTGCTGACCTGAAAATCGATATCATCCGCGAAGGACGCGAAGGAACGCGAAGAAGAGCAGAACCAGAAAAGAACCTGTCAAAATCGTTTGCGCATTGATGGTCACTGTATTGCATCAACAGTAATCTGGCCTGGATTTTTATTTGCTTCTTGTTTTTTGCTTCGCGTTCCTTCGCGTCCTTCGTGGATAAAGGCACTTGAATGAAACATTTCGACGACACCGAATCTCTCATCACCGTACGCGACTGGCTGCGTTTCGCCGTGTCGCGCTTCAACGAAGCCAAGCTGTTCTTTGGCCACGGCTCGGACAACGCCTTCGACGAAGCGGCCTACCTGATCCTGCACACGCTGCATCTGCCGCTCGACCGGCTGGAGCCCTTTCTCGACGCCAGCCTGACCCATGGCGAATCGGAGGAAGTGCAGGCGGTGATCGAGCGCCGGGTGCGCGATCGCATCCCTGCTGCCTATCTGACGCACGAGGCCTGGCTGGGGGCGCACCGTTTCTATGTCGACGAGCGGGTGATCGTGCCGCGCTCCTTCATTGCCGAGCTGCTGCCGGAGCAGCTGGCGCCGTGGGTGGAAAATCCGGCCGAGGTCACGCGCGCACTTGACCTGTGCACCGGCTCGGGCTGCCTCGCCATCCTGGCGGCGCTGGCCTTTCCGAATGCCGAGGTCGATGCGGTGGACCTGTCGAAAGATGCGCTGGACGTCGCCGCGAAGAACGTCGCCGATTACGGCCTCGCGGATCGCGTGGAATTGATTGAGTCGGACCTGTTCGCGGCGCTGGACGGCCGCACCTACGACGTGATCCTCAGCAACCCGCCCTACGTGAACGCCGAATCGGTGGCCGCGCTGCCGCCGGAGTACCAGGCGGAACCGGCGCTGGCGCTGGGGTCAGGCGAGGACGGCCTGGACGCCACGCGGCAGATTCTCGCTACGGCCAAGACCCACCTCAATCCCGGTGGCCTCCTGGTGGTGGAAATCGGCCACAACCGCGACGCCCTCGAAGCGGCCTACCCTGCCCTGCCCTTTACCTGGCTCGACACCGAAGGCGGCGACCAGTTCGTCTTCATGCTGCGGCGCGAAGACCTGTAGACCATTTCATCCTTTCAGACTGCTCGCGATCATCGCGGCCACTCGCTGCGCCGCAGCATGAACCTCGAGCCCCGCTTCGTCTCCCGGCAGCACCGAACCGATCCCGATTCCGTACAGGTCCAGCCGGGAGGGCAGGCTGCGGAGTTCACGTGCCAGCGACAGCGCGTCCAGCACGCCGAAGCCATGAGTAGACAGTCCCTTCGTGTAGCGCGGCCAGTCCTTCTGATCGAAGCGCTGGATGCCGCCGGCGGGGCCGCTTCCCTGCATGGCGTCGACCAGGATCACCCAGGCGGCGTTGTCCAGCAGCGGAATCAGGCCGGCGCCCGGCCGGTCCAGCTTTTCAATGAGAATCCCTGCATCGCACTGCACGCCAACTGCCCGCAGGGCATCGATGGTCAGCCAGCCTGCCTGGTCGTCGCCGGACGGCGAGCCGATGCCGAAAATGCACACGCTGTTCATCCGCGATCGACGTTCATGCGCAGAAAATGCGTGGCGCAGGAAATGCAGGGATCGTAATTGCGGATGACTTTTTCGCAGTGCAGGCGCAGCGCGTCGTCCGGCTGGTCGAGCCCGAAATTCTGCAGCGACAGCCGCAGGTCTTCCTCGATGCGCGCCTGGTTCTGGCTGGTCGGCGGCACGATGCGCGCGTTGAGCACGCGGCCTTCGGCGTCCATTTCGTAGCGGTGCCACAACAGGCCGCGCGGCGCTTCGGTGCAGCCGGTGGCGACGCCGGCGCGCGGGGTGACCGGCACCCACGGCGAATCCGGCACGTGGTAGGCGTCAAGCAGGCGCAGCGCTTCGTGCAGCGCGAGCAGGATTTCCACCGCACGCGCGACCAGGCTGTGGAATAGGTTGCGGCTGGGCAGCACGACGCCGGTCTCGGCCAACAGGGTCTTGACCCGTTCGGGCAGGCGCGCGTGGTTGAGGTTGAGGCGCGCCAACGGGCCGACCAGATAGGGCTGGCCGTGATAGTGACTGAAAAGCGCAGTGGAATGGGGTTCGTGGTGTTCGGCGAAGTGCGTGTCGAAGGCCTCGGCGCCGATCAGCAGGCCGTCGCTGGCGGCAATGCCGCCGGTCTCGATGGCATACCCGGTCGGGTGCTGCATCGCGACGGAGACAAAGGCCTGTTCGTCCTGCGGCACCGCGATGCCGGCCACCCAGCGGATCAGCGCCTCGGCTTCGGGCAGCGCGGCACGCAGCTTTTCCCGGATCTCGCGAACTCGATCCAGCGACGGTGCGCCATGGAAACCGCCGATGCGCACGCCCACCGGATGCACCGAGCGGGCGCCGAACAGGTCCATCAGCTCGTTGCCCAGCGCCTGGATGCGCAGGCCGCGCCGCACTTCCTGCGGCGCGATCTTCGCCAGTTCGATCGCGCTGCTGCAGCCGAAGAAATCCGGCGCGGCCAGGAGGTGGATGTGCAGGCTGTGGCTCTGGATCCATTCGCCGCAGTAGAACACCCGGCGCATGTCGTGCGCCCACGGACTGAGTTCGACGCCGAACAGCTTTTCCAGTGCCTGCGCCGCGGTGACCTGGTAGGCCACCGGGCAGATGCCGCAGATGCGCGCCACCATGTCGGGGATTTCCGTGTAGTGGCGGCCTTCAAGAAACTTCTCGAAGAAGCGCGGCGGCTCGAAGATGCGCAGGCGCAGCTGGGTGATGGCACCGTCGTCGATGCGCAGGTCGAGCGCACCCTCGCCTTCCACCCGCGCGAGCACGGGCACGTGGATCGCCACGCTTCGCTTCTGCTCAGTCATCGTGGCGCATCCTGATCGTGTCGGCGGCTGCGAGAAATACCGGAGCCTGGCTGTTGATCGACTGGAAGCGCTGGATGACGGCCTGCGGCGTCAGCCCCAGGCTTGCGAACTGCGCCGACAGCGCGTCGGTGTTGGCGTTTTCCGCCGGGCCGTAGCAGCCGTAGCAGTCGCGGCCGATGCCGGGACACAAGGCGCCGCAGCCGGCCCGCGTCACCGGTCCCATGCAGGCGATGCCGCGCGTGACCATCACGCAGGGGTGGCCCTGGCGCTTGCATTCGGTGCACACCTTGTCGGCGTTGTCGCGCGGCGCCACGCCGAGCAGCAGGGCGTTCACCACCGCCAGCATCTGCGAGCCACTGACCGGGCAGCCCCACAGTTCGAAGTCCACCTTCACGTGGCTGGAAATCGGCGTCGAGCGTTCCAGACTGGCGATCGCCTCGGGGTGGCTGTATATCTGCGTGACCCATTGCGCGCCGAACACGCCGTTGCGCAAGGCCTGGATGCCACCCGAGGTGGCGCAGGCGCCGATGGCGATCAAGAGGCGGCTGTGCTCGCGGATATGCCGGATGCGCTCGATGTCTTCCGGTGTCGACACGCTGCCTTCGACAAACGCGACATCCACGCCGGACTCCGGATCGAGCGGCCCGGCTTCGGCGAAATGCACCAGTTCGACCCGCTCGGCCAGCGTGAGCAGATCCTCGCCCAGATTCAGGAAGGCGAGCTGGCAGCCGTCGCAGGAACTGAACTTGTGCACGGCCACGCGCGGCTTGACCGAATTTTCTCTGGGTACGTTCATCCGGGATTGCCCATTAAATTAGACAAAACTTCGTCATTCCGGCGAAGGCCGGAATCCAGCGGATTAAAAATCCCCCGTGCATGCGGGGCGACATCACGGTCCTGTCCGCTTCGCGGAGTTTTTTTCATACTGGATTCCGGCCTTCGCCGGAATGACGGGCTATTGGATAGTCTCGGTTCATCAGAAGCCACGATGTGCCAGCAAGGTCTTGACCTCGCCCCAGTTGAACACCGGACCGTCGCGGCAAACGAAGGCGCCGCCGAATTGGCAATGGCCGCAGCGGCCCACCGCGCACTGCATGTTGCGCTCCATGCTCAGGTAAAGGCTCGATTCTGGCAGGCCGCGCGCCAGCAGATGTTCGGCGGTGACGCGCATCATGCCTTCCGGCCCGCACATCATCGCCACCGCGCGCGCCGGGTTGAAGCGGGCGAGATCGAACAACCCGGTCACCCGCCCGACATGCCAGGGCCACAGCGCAGCGCCCTCGTCGGCCGCCACCAGCACCTGGGTATCCGGCAACTTCGCCCAGCGGTCGTATTGCTCGCGCCAGATCAGGTCGTCGGCGTGCTTCACCCCCTGGATGATGACCAGCTTGCCGAAGCGCTCGCGCCGCTTGAGGACGTAATGGATCACCGACACCGCCGGCGCGCAGCCGAGCCCGCCGGTTACCAGCACGACGTCGCGCCCGCCCATCTCCTGGAGCGGCCAGCCGCGCCCGAACGGCCCGCGCAAGCCGACGCGGTCGCCGGGCTGCAGTGCCGCCAATCCGCGGGTAACGCGCCCCACCGCGCGGATGGTGTGGCCGATGCCATCCCGGTCTTCCGGGTCGGACATGATTGAAATCGGCACCTCGCCGACGCCGTAGAGATACAGCATGTTGAACTGGCCGGGCGCGAAGCGGTAGGCCGCATGCGCCGCCGCATCGTCGAGGCGCAGTCCAAGCGTGAAGATGGTGGGCGATTCCTGGGTGCGCGCCACCACCGTGGCGGCGTGCGGCGCGCCGGAATCGATCGTGTGCGGCGCATTCATGGCTGAACCCCGCCTGCCGTCAAGGCGGCGACTTCCTCGGTCAGATCGATGCCCACCGGGCACCAGGCGATGCAGCGGCCGCAGCCGACGCAGCCGCTGCGGCCGAACTGGTCGTGCCAGGTGGCAAGCTTGTGGGTGAGCCACTGCCGATAGCGGCTCTTGATGTCGGACCGCACGTTGAATCCGTGCAAATGGCCGTGTGTCTCGCCGAAGCAGGAATCCCAGATCCGCTCATGCTGGCTGGTCTCGCCGTCGAGCGCGGGCACATCGACCTCGGCATGGCAAAAGCAGGTGGGGCACACCGCGGTGCAGTTGCCGCAGGCGAGGCAGCGCGCCGCCACCTCGTCCCAGCGGAGGTGTTCCAGCCGGCTCATCAGGGCGTCGCGCAGATTGCGTGCAGGCAGGCCGCGCGTCTGCGCGGCGGCTGCGGCCTCGCCCTGACGGCGCGCCGCCTCGATCTGCTGCGATGTGGCGGGCGACAGATTCAATGCATCGAGCACCGCCTGGCCCTTGTCGCTGCCCGCCTCGATCACGAAACCGTCCGCCAGTTCGGCCAGCGCCAGATCGTGGCCCGCAGTCGGAGTCGGACCGTCGCCGGTGGAGGCGCAGAAGCAGGTCGCTGCCGGCTCGGCGCATTGCACCGCAACCAGAAACAGCTGCGCGCGTCGTTGCGCGTAATGCGCGTCGCGCCTGCCTTCGCGCAGGAAATGGGCGTCCTGCAAGGCCAGCGCAGCGAGGTCGCAGGCGCGCACGCCGATGATGGCCTGCTTGGGAACAACCGGCAGCATGGCGGCAAACTGCAGCCGGCCCGCCGCGTCACGCTCAACGCGCCACAGCGATTCCTTCGCTGCAAACACCTGCGGCTTGATGGCCTGCGGGCCATTGGCCCAGGCGAAATAGCGGTGATGGGGGTCCTGCGTCACCCTATAGCGACCCGGTTCCTGTTCGGCCTGCAGGCCGCGCTGCAGTCCATCCGGCGCGTCGAGTTCGCGCATGACGATGGCACCGTTCTCCAGGGCCGGCCCCAGACATTGATAGCCCAGTTGCATGAGCCGGTCCACCAGCTCAGGCAACTGGGCAAGCGGTAGAAATCCGGCGGGGTCGGAATGGGGACGCATGCTTGACAGTGTATGCACAAAGACACGCAGCGAACAGGCCTTGGCTTTGTTCCCGCACGGAGCGTCATTCCAGTGAAAAAATCCCTGCGGGGGTGTTCGCTATAATGGCGCTTTCTGCAGAGATGAAGGAGCATGCAATGCAGCAGCAACTCGATGTGTTTATCGCCTCCCTGAGCACTTTCTGGACACAGCTCGCTGGCTTTGTACCGCAGTTGCTGGCAGCCCTGCTGCTGCTGTTCGTCGGCTGGCTGCTCGCCAATGTGGTGCGCACCGGCGTGATGAAGCTGCTCGACGTGCTGAAATTCGACACGCTCGCCGAAAAGACCGGAATCGAGGCCTTCCTCAAGCAGGGCAATCTGGACGTGTCGCTGTCGAAACTGCTCTCCAGGCTGGCCTACTGGGTCATCATCTTCATCGTCGTCGTCACCGTGGCCAACAGCCTGGGCCTGCACATGGTCGCCGAGTTGTTCAACAAGGTGGTGCTCTACATTCCCAACATCATCGTCGCCATCCTGGTGCTGGTGTTCGGCGTGCTGGTGGCGCGCTTCGTCAACCGCATGGCCTTCGCCTACCTCAACAACATCGGCGTGCAGGGCGCGCTGACCATCAGCACGCTGGCGGAATATGGCGTGATCATCTTCGTGGTGTTCGTTGCACTGGAACAGCTGGAGATCGGCACCAACCTGCTCACTGCCGCCTTCCAGATCGGCTTCGGCGCTATCGGCCTGGCGTTTGCCCTGGCGTTCGGGCTGGGCGGCCGCGAATGGGCCGCCGGCGTGATCAAGAAAATGACAGAGAAGTAAGCCGGAGCCAGCGGGCACGCCTGCTGGCTTTTAAGGAGGCCATGAACAAGTCGTCACCCCGGCGGAGGCCGGGGTCCAGGTGCTTGATTTAACTGGATTCCGGCGTGCGCCGGAATGACGACTGTGGACTTGTTCAGGGTTTCCTCAAGGCATCAACGCATGCGCGGCTTGCGGGTGTGCTTGTCCGGCACGCCGCGCATCTGGCGGCGCGGGGTCGGCGCCATGCCCGCCCATTCCATCACGCGTGCCACCAGATCGTCGTCGAGTTCCATTTTCTGCCCGCGGCGCAATTGCGGCGGCAGCACGATCGGGCCGAAACGGATGCGGGTCAGGCGCGACACCGTCAGGCCGAAATGCTCGAACAGCCGCCGCACTTCGCGCTTGCGGCCTTCCTTGATCACCACGCGATACCATTTGTTAGCGCCCTCGCCGCCTGCGGCGAAGCAGCTTTGCAGCTGCGCCGGGCCGTCGTCGAGTTCCACCCCGGCCAGCAGCTGCGCAATCATGTCCTCGGTCAGCTCGCCCAGCACCCGCACCGCATATTCGCGCTCGACTTCGAAGCGCGGGTGCATCAGCTGGTTGGCCAGTTCGCCGTCGGTGGTGAAGATCATCAGGCCGTCGGTGTTGTAGTCCAGCCGGCCGATGGAAATCCACTTGGCGCCACGCAGCTTGGGCAGCGCGTCGAACACGGTGGCACGGCCCTTGGGGTCGTCGCGGGTGACGATTTCACCTTCCGACTTGTGGTAGATCAGGATGCGGGTGCGCTTTTCATCGAAGCGCAGGTAGACGCGGCGGCCGCTGACCTTGACGATGTCGCGCGGTCCGACCTTGCTGCCGATCGTGGCCGTCTCGCCGTTGACCTGCACGCGGCCCTCGGCGATCCATTCCTCCATTTCGCGGCGCGACCCGAGGCCGGCCGAGGCCAGCGCTTTTTGCAGGCGTTCGCTTGCGGGCTCGGGGGCGATCGCCTGTTGCAGGCGGCTCGCTGCACGCCCCATGGGGGCGGTCGGCGAACGGCGGATGGGAGAGGACGGGGGGCGGGCCATATTCAGGTGATCTCGGTTGCAGCAGCGACGCGGGCGGTTTCGATCACCGCGCCAAACGTCTGGGGGACGTCATTGTCCAGCAATTCGCCGCGCAATTCAGGAATTAATGCAGTTTCATCGGGGGTGACCAGGTTGCCGAGCTCTTCCAGCGGCGGCAGTTCGGACAGCGTGACCAGCCCCAGATCGCTGAGGAAGTGCCCGGTGGTGCCGAACAGCGTCGGGCGCCCCGGCACGTCGCGATGGCCGATGGCCTCGATCCAGCCGCGCTCTTCCAGGGTCTTGATGATGTTGGGGTTGACCGAGACGCCGCGGATATCCTCGATGTCGCCGCGCGTGACCGGCTGGCGGTAGGCGATGATGGCCAGCGTTTCCAGCACCGCGCGCGAGTAGCGCGGCGGCTTCTCGTTCTTCAGCCGCGACAGCCAGGGCTGCATCTCGGCACGCGTCTGGAAGCGCCAGCCGTCGGCCACCTGCACCAGTTCCACGCCGCGGCCGTGCCACTCTCCGCGCAGTTCGTCCAGTGCGCGGCGCAGCACCTCGTTGGCCAGGCTTTGTTCGGACGACTCCTGCTCGAACATGCGCTTGAGGTCGGCCAGCGACAGCGGCTCGACCGCCGCCAGCAAGGCGGCTTCCAGCACCAGCTTCAAATCGTCGGGATGGTCATTCGGTTGCAGATTCATGGAGCTTCACGTAGATGGGGGCAAACGGCTCGGCCTGCGTCACGTCGAGCAGGGTTTCCTTGGTCAGTTCCAGCACCGCGAGGAAGGTGACCACAAGTTCATGCACGGTCGACGCATCCGGGAACAAGTCCTTGAATTCCATGAACTCGCCCGGGGTCAGGCGCTTCAGGATGCGGCTCATGTGTTCGCGGATCGACAGTTCCTGGCGGCCGATGCGATGGTGGGTGCGGTTCTTCGCCCGCGACAGGATCGCCAGCCAGGCGGCGGCCAGTTCCTCGGGATGGATGCTCGGCAGGTGCCTGGCCGCCGCCGGCAAAAACACGCTGACCGTGTCGAAATCGCGCCCGGCCTGCGGCATGGCGTCGAGGTGCTGGCCGGCAAGCTTCATCTGCTCGTATTCGAGCAGGCGGCGCACCAGTTCGGCACGCGGATCATCACCCTCGCCGGCTTCCTCGGCCTGCTCGCGGCGCGGCAGCAGCATGCGCGACTTGATGTCGATCAGCATCGCCGCCATCAGCAGGTATTCCGCCGCCAGCTCCAGCCGCGTCGCCCGCGCAGCCTCGACATAGGCCATGTACTGCTTGGTCAGCGCCGCCATCGGAATGTCCAGCACGTCCAGGTTCTGGCGCCGGATCAGGTACAGCAGCAAATCGAGCGGGCCCTCGAAGGCTTCGAGAAAGACCTCGAGCGCATCCGGCGGGATATACAGATCCTGCGGAAGTTCGGTCAGCAACTCGCCGCGCACCTTGATGACAGGTGCGGGGGGCATATCGGGGAACGGTGCGCTAATAAGCTCGACAGCATTCATGGCATCATTTTACCTGATGGTGCCTCTACCCCCTCGTTCCCGCGAAAGCGGGGATGGCCCACCCGGGAGGCACTGATTTAACACCAGTGCAAAACACCACATATATCAGGCGTTGCCGCATAGCGGGCCACAGAAGCGTCGTGCCCAAGCATGACTCGCCGGAACGGAGGGGATGCAAAGCGGACGGTGCGTGTCGAAAATTTTTACACCCCAATATTGAGACTCGACACAAAGCATTGATTTAATAGATATTTATTTTCTGGAACAGAACATGCTTTTAGATAAATACCATCAGCCACGTAAGGGAATTAAAAATGAAACGCACTTTACTCGCGGTTCTGCCGTCTTTTTCCAACGCCAGGGCGATTAGCTACGGGGCGGCTCTATTCCTTGGCTTGCTGGGGAGCGCTACATCAAGCTCAGCCACTGTGCTGACTGCGACAAACTCATCCTGGAAAATAACGGCGAGCGCGCCCAGTGCAAGTGACTGGAATAGCAACGCCGCCTTCGACGATTCCGCGTGGCAATCCGCCACCGAGCTTGCCAGTTGGCCCGGTTACGCGGCAAAAGTCATTTGGAGTTCTGGCGGGCAGTATTCCACGACCGAAACGCAGGTTTGGGCCAGGGCCATTTTCAATCTCGGCACGCTCCCGTTGTCCGCTTTCCTCAACAACGGCTTCGATGACGACGGCGACATCTTCATCAACGGCGTCCAGGTGGTTAGCGACCATAACGGATACGCCAGCAATTCATTCGCCGATATCACCTCGTACCTGACCCTTGGCAACAATCTCATCGCGTTCACCGCCACGGACAACTACCCCGTTTGGGGATACAACCACGGTGCTGCCGTACAGGTCGACGCCACTTTCGCGCAGGTACCCGAACCAGCCACCCTCGCCCTGCTGGGGCTGGGCCTGGCCGGCCTGGGTCTGATGCGCCGCCGCACAGCTTGATCGCGCTGCGCGCAGGGTAAAACCGGCGACTTCGGTCGCCGTTTTTTTTGTGGCCGCATCATGTGCCATGCCCATCTGGCGTGACCCGATTTCCGGGCATCGCCTGACCCGGAGTCCGTCACGACCAACATTTCCAACCAAAACCTCGAGCTCATGGTGCGGTCGCTCTGGCCGAGTGACACGATGGCAAGCCTGTGGTTACCCGCATTCCCCGGCGTGGAAGAGATGCGGCTTTCCGTCATGATGATGCTGTTTTTCTTCTATGTTCTTTGTGCCTCTGCGGTTCAACTGCTTTTCTTAGGTTAATTGATCCTGCCCGAACACCACCGCCGCCACGTCCTGGTAGCGCCCGGCGAAATGCACCGTCATCCCTTCGCGGATATGATCGGGCAGCTTGTCGAAGTCGCGCCGGTTGGCGTCCGGCAGGATCAGTTCGCTGATGCCGACGCGGCGCGCGGCAATGACTTTCTCGCGGATGCCGCCGACCGGCAGCACTTTGCCGGTCAGGGTCAGTTCGCCGGTCATCGCCAGCGGACGCGGAATTTTCCGGTTTTTCGCCAGCGACAGCAGCGCGGTGGCCATGGTGACGCCGGCACTGGGGCCGTCCTTGGGGGTGGCGCCTTCGGGCACATGCAAATGGACGAAGCCCTTGTCGAAGAAGGTGGTGTCCGCGCCATAGGCTTTCAGGTGCGAGGCGACATAGCTGTAGGCAATCTCGGCCGATTCCTTCATCACCTCGCCCAGCTTGCCGGTGAGCTTGAAGCCGCGGTTGAGGGTGTGGACACGGGTCGCTTCGACCGGCAGCGTGGCGCCACCCATCGAGGTCCACGCGAGACCCGTGACCACGCCGACGCCGCTCATCGGCTTTTCGCGGCTGAACACGGGCTTGTCGAGATAGGCCTCGACTTCCTTGACGCCGATCCTGATCGGCGTTGCGGCGCCGCCGAGGATCTTGACCACGGCCTTGCGCGCCACCCGACCCAGCTGCTTTTCCAGGTTGCGCACGCCGGCTTCTCGCGCGTAGCCCTCGATCACATGGCGGATCGCGCCTTCGCTGATGCCGAGCTGGCTCTTCTTCAGCCCGGCCCGCTCCAGCACGCGCGGCCACAGGTGGTGCCTGGCGATCGCGATCTTTTCCTCGGTGATGTAGCCCGACAGGCGGATCACCTCCATGCGGTCGAGCAATGCCGACGGAATCGAGAAATCGTTCGCGGTGCAGATGAACAGCGCCTTCGACAGGTCGAAGCGCACGTCGAGGTAGTGGTCGAGGAAATCGGCGTTCTGCTCGGGGTCGAGCACTTCCAGCAAGGCCGATGCCGGGTCGCCCTGAAAGCTGGCGCCGATCTTGTCGATCTCGTCGAGCATGATGACCGGATTGGCCGAGCCGACTTCCTTCAGCGCCTGCACGAACTTGCCGGGCATGGCGCCGATGTAGGTGCGGCGATGGCCCTTGATTTCCGCCTCGTCGCGCATGCCGCCGACCGAAAAACGGTAGAACTTGCGTCCCAGCGCCTCGGCGATGGATTTGCCGATCGAGGTCTTGCCGACGCCAGGCGGTCCGATCAGCAGCAGGATCGAGCCCGCCATTTCGCCGCGCATGGCGCCGACGGCGAGGAACTCGATAATGCGCTCTTTCACATCATCCAGCCCGTCGTGGTCGCGGTCGAGGATGAGGCGCGCGCGTTCGAGGTCGATCTTGTCCTGGGTGTGCACGCCCCACGGCAGCACGGTCAGCCAGTCAAGATAGTTGCGGGTGACGGTGTATTCCGGCGAGCCGGTCTCCAGCAGGGAAAGCTTGTGCATCTCCTCGTCGATGCGCTTTTTCGCAGGCGCTGGCAGCGTCAGTTGGGCGATGCGCTCGCTGAAGGTGTCGAGTTCGGCGGTCTTGTCGTCCTTGGCGATGCCCAGTTCTTTTTGAATGGCCTTCAACTGTTGGCGCAGGAAGAACTCGCGCTGCTGCTCGGTCATCTTCTCGTCGACCTTTTCGCGGATGTCCGACTGCAGGCGCGCGACGTCGAGCTCCTTCTTCAGCAGCACCAGCACCTTTTCCATGCGCTTTTTCAGGCTGAAGGCCTCCAGCACATCCTGCAATGCCTGTTTGGAAGCCGTGGTGAGGCTGGCGGCAAAGTCGGTCAGCCGCGATGGCTCGTTCGGCCCGAAGCGGTTGAGGAAGAACTTCAGCTCCTCCGAATACAGCGGATTGAGCGGCAGCAGGTCCTTGATGGTGTTGATGATGGCGATGGAATAGGCGCGGATTTCCTCCGAATCCGGCTTTCCGGTCTCGTTGGGATACTCGACCCTGACCTTGTAGGGCGCCGTCTCGGACAGCCACTCGACGATGCGGAAGCGCCGCGTGCCTTCTGCGATGAACTGCATCTTGCCGTCGGTCCGTACCGGATGATGAATCCGCACCACAGTGCCAATGCTGCGGAAATCCGCCCGCTTGACGTCGTCGGTGTTGTCGGGCTTGACCACCACCAGACCGACCATGTGATGCGTGGTGTCGCCGACGGCCTCCACCGTCGACAGCCACGGCGCCTCGTTCATCAGCAGCGGCAGGGTTTGCGCCGGGAAAAACGGCTTTTCGGTCAGCGGCAGCAGGTACAACTCGTCCGGCAGTACCGGCGCAGCCGGAAATTGGCGATTGTCAGAAATGACTTCGCCTTCCAGTGCAGAATCATTGGGCATGGTTCGGGGTTCTAGATCCGGAAGTCAGGACTTAGGAGTATCGGGGCTATCCGCCCGATTTCAAGGCGGGCCGGGTTTGGGCGGGACGGGTATTTCCTCAACCGTATCCGGCAGGCCGGACAGGATCATCAGCTCGACCCGGCGGTTGCGCGCACGCCCTTCGGCGGTGTCGTTGGGCGCAATCGGCACGCTCGCCTCGCGCCCGATGGCAAGCAGCCGCTCGGGCGCGATGCCGTTGTCGGCCAGCAGGCGCACCACGCTGCTGGCCCGAACCGCCGACAATTCCCAGTTGGAGGCAAACAGCGAATTGCTGATCGGCACGATATCGGTATGTCCGGTGACTTCCAGCTTGAACGGTTCGTTCTTCAGGGTGTCCGCCACTGCACGCAGCACCGTCAGAGATTGCGGCTCCAGTTCGGCGCGACCCGGTTCGAACAGGACATTCGCGTTGATCTCGATGCTGACGCCGCGGCGGCTCTGCGTCACCCGAACCTTGCCCTCCTTGACCAGCGGCCCCATCACGTCGAGCAGGCTGCTCGCCACCTCGGTCATGTGCATCTGCTCTTCGATCGCCTGCTGCTGTTTCAGGGTGCGCTGCCTGACTTCGGGCGGCAGCGTGTCTGGCGTCAGTTGCGGCACCGGGGCCTCGCTCGAAGACGCCTTGCCGAAGGCGCCTTCGAGCGAACTGGCGAGCACGCGGTATTTGCTTTCGCTGACGGCCGAGATGGCGTACATCACCACGAAGAAGGCGAACAGCAGGGTAATGAAGTCGGCATAGGAAATCAGCCAGCGATCGTGGTTTTCGTGGTCGGAGGCGATGCGCCGGCGTCTGCGCATCAGAGATAACCCTTGAGGCGTGCCTCGATGATGCGCGGGTTGTCGCCCTGGGCAATGCCGACGAGGCCGTCGCAGATGATTTCGTGCTCGGCCACCCTGCGCGCGATGGAAAACTTGAGCTTGTTGGCGATCGGCAGAAAGACCAGGTTGGCCAGGCCGACGCCGTAGATGGTGGCGACGAAGGCAACCGCAATGCCCGCGCCCAGCTTGCTGGGATCCGCCAGGTTCTCCATGACGTGGATCAGGCCGATGACTGCGCCCAGGATGCCGAGCGTGGGCGCGTAGCCGCCCGCGGCTTCCCATACCCGTGCAGCCTGGCGTTCGGCCGTTTCGAAACTGACGATCTGCACGTCGAGCGTGTCGCGCAGCTTGTCCGCATCGGCGCCGTCGATCAGCAATTGCAGCCCGGATTTCTGAAACGGGTCGCGCGTCAGGTTGACGTATTTTTCCAGCGCCAGGGCACCGTCCTGGCGCGCCGTGTGCGACCACTGGATGACGCGGCGGATGATCGCATCCGCCTCCGATTCGGGTGGGCGGAAAGCCCATTTGGCCATCCGCACCCCCTTCATGAAAACGGCAAACGGGTGATGCAGCAGCACCGCGGCCAGGGTGCCGAATACCACGATGACAAAGGCTGCCGGCTGCAGAAACATGCCGAGATGCCCGCCTTCCAGCGCCTGGCCGCCGAGGATGGCGACCAACGCCAGCACAAGTCCGATCAGACTGCCGCGATCCATGCGTCTTCCTTGAGTTTGGTGCGCATCCGCGCAATGGCCTGGCCGTGAAGCTGGCAGATGCGGGATTCGCTGACGCCGAATACTTCGCTGATTTCGCGCAGGTTGAGTTCCTGCTCGTAATACAGCGACATCAGCAGCTGTTCACGCTCGGGCAGGTTTTCGATTGCGGCAATGATGCAGGCGCGCAGGTTGGCATCGAGCAATTGCGGCAAGGGCATGCTGGCCTCGTCCGCCGACTGCTTGTCGAGAAAGGAGTCGTCCTCGCCGGATTCGCCGAAATCCTCGAAATACAGCAACTGGTGGCCACGCGCGTCGCCCAGCATGGCCTGGTATTCGGCCAGCGGGATTTTCATGAACCCGGCAATTTCGGTTTCGCTGGGTTGTCGCCCCAACTGATGCTGCAGGGCACCGATCGCCTGTTCGATCTTGCGCATCGACTGACGCGCGCTGCGCGGCAGCCAGTCGGACTGGCGCAGTTCGTCGATCATCGAGCCACGGATGCGCTGGATGGCATAGGCTTCGAACTGTGCGCTCTGCGCCTCGTCGTAGCGGCTGATCGCATCGAGCAGGCCGATCATGCCGGCCTGCACCAGATCGTCCTCCTCCACGCTGGGCGGAAGCCGCCCCATCATGTGATGGGCCAAGCGCTTCACCATGGGCATGTATTGCGCCAGCAGATCGTTTTTTTCGCTTTTTTCGCTTTTGCCGGTTGCGGTGTACATGGTTTCTAGGATTACCCCCTTCTATAGGATTCCACCAGGCGCCCACCCTGAATCACGCGCTGCATGAACCCGCCAACGCTGCCCAGGCTGGACGGCTGCGGCCAGCGCAGCAGACCGTCGGCCAGTTTGCGAAACTGCGACGTGGACTGCGCCACCGGGAAGGCCTCCACCACCGAGGTCCGCATGTCGCCCGCACGGGTCAGCCGCTCGTCCATCGGAATATACCCCAGGTAATCGATCGACACCCCCAGATATCGCTCGGCCGTGTAGGCGAAATTATGCGCCACGGCCTGTGCCTCCTCCGGCGAGGTCATGCGGTTGAGCAGCAGGCGAAAGCGGCGCTTGCCGAAATTGTGCACCAGCCGTTTGACCAGCGTGTAGCCCTGGGTGATCGCTGCATTGCCGGGCGGCAGCACCACCATGATCTCGGAAGCGGCCAGACCCAGCGGCAGGGCATCGGGATCGGTAGCCTCTTCCATGTCGACCAGCACCACATCGACTCCGCATTGCAGGCTGTTGAAACTCTGCGCCAGCCATTCCTGATCGCGTTCGGACAGGCGCCCCAGACGATTGAAGCCGCCGCCGATCGGCAGCACCTGCACGTTGTCGGGACCATTGAGAATCAGCGCTTCCAGGGTGCAGCGACCTTCGAGCACATCCGACACTTCGAAACGCGGCGTCAGCCCCAGCGCAGCGCAGGCGCCCCGGCCGTGGCGGTCCTGATCGATGATGAGCACGTCGCGCCCGGAGCGCGCCAGGGCGACCGCCAGATTGACGGTCGCGGCGGTCTTGCCCGCGCCCTGCTGGCCCGACATCACGGTGATGACCTGGAATCCGGTCTGCCCAAGCAAACGGCGCAGTCCGGCGGCCTGGTCGCCGACGAATTTATCCATGCGCCACCGCGCTTTCACGCTGAATGGCTTGAATGCCGGAGAGGGCGAATGCCAGTTCGCTGTCGTCCAGTTGCCACGGCGAGGCCTGGATGCGCGACTTGAAGGCACGGTGAATCAGGTACTGGCGATTGGCCAGGTGCAGGTCTTCGGGCACGCGCTGGCCGGTGGCCAGATAGTGCACGTTCAGCTGATGGCGAATCGCGCAATCGAGCGCGGGGCCGAGGCTGGCCGCCTCGTCGATTTTCGTCAGGATGCAGCCGTCGAGCCCGCGCGTCTGATAGGCCTGCACCACTTCGTCCAGGGTGTCGCCGTGGCTGGTGGCGTTCAGCATCAAGAGCCGCTTGATCGGCTTGCCGGCCTGGCACAGCATTTCGACCTGTTCGGAAACGGCACGGTCGCGCTGGCTCATGCCCACGGTGTCGATCAGCACGGTGTGCTTGTTGCGCAGTTCGGACAGCGCCAGGCGCAGGTCGGCGGCGTCGCGCACCGCATGCACCGTCACCCCCAGGATCTTGCCGTAGATGCGCAACTGCTCGTGGCCGCCGATCCGGTAGCTGTCTGTGGTGAGGAGCGCCAGCTTGTCGGCGCCGTGGCGCACCACGAAGCGGGCGGCGAGCTTGGCGGTGGTGGTGGTCTTGCCGGCGCCGGTCGGTCCCATCAGGGCGAACACGCCGCCTGATTCGAGCAACTCGTTTTCGCTCTGGATCACCTGCAGGCGTTTCATCAGCGTGTTGCGCATCCAGGCCCGAACCTGCTCTTCCTCGCCTTTCGGCTGGTTTTCCAGCAACTCGCGCGCCAGGGTGGCGGAAAAGCCTGCCGCCAGCATGTCGCGCATCACGGTGGCGCCCGCAGGGTCGCGTCCCGGCAGGTCGCGCCAGGTCAGATCGGCGAGCTGGCTTTCCAGCCGCATGTGCAGGGTCTTGATTTCGCTGATCACGCTTTGCGCCAGCTGGCTGCCGTCCTGGCTGGGCACGGCGATGCGTTCGATCAGGCGGCGCTTGAAGCTGACCGCAGGCTCGGGCTCGGGCCGATATTGCGCCCGGGGTTCCGGGGCCCTGGCCGGAGAAACTGCCGCGGGCGCCTCCATCACCGGCGGCGCCATCGCAGCGATGTCTTCGGCCGGCATGGCCAGCACTTCGACCCCGCCGTCCACGGCGCGATTGGAGAGGATGACAGCATCGGGCCCGAGCTCCTCGCGCAACTGGCGCATGGCCTCCCGGGATGTTTTGGCGACGATTCGTTTCACGTTCATGCTGCTCCTCCTACCAGTGAAGTCACTTTGATCTGTTTGCCTTCGGGTACTTCAGCGTGCGAAAGCACCTTGAGTTGCGGCACCGTGCGCCGCAGGAAACGTGCAAGTAGCGGACGCAGCACGGCCGGCGTCAGCAATACGGGGGGATGACCCAGCGCTTCCTGGCGCTGCGTCGAGGTCTGGGTGCGCTCCAGCAGGGTGTCGGCCAGGCCCGGCTCCAGGCCCACGGCGTCTTGGCCTGCCTGTAGGGTCTGCAGCAGCAGGCGTTCCAGCCCCTGATCCAGCGCGATGACCGGCAATTCACTGGCCGATCCGTAAATCTGCTGCACGATCGAGCGTCCCAGCGCCACCCGGATCAGCGCGGTGAGTTCGTGCGGATCCTGGACGCGCGCAGCGTTCTCCAGCAGGGTGTCGATGATGGTCCGCATGTCGCGGATGGCCACGCCCTCGATCAGCAGGTTCTGCAACACCTTCTGCACGGTGGACAGGGGCAGCATTTTCGGCACCAGGTCTTCCACCAGCTTGGGCGCGCTCTTGCCCAGGTGATCGAGCAGCGCCTGCGCTTCCTGGCGCCCCAGCAGTTCGGCGGCGTGCAGGGTCACCAGGTGGTTCAGATGGGTGGCGACCACGGTGCCGGGATCGACCACGGTGTAGCCCATGGCCTGCGCCTGCTCGCGCATGCCGGAATCGATCCATACCGCCGGCAGGCCGAATGCGGGATCGCGTGTGGCCACGCCCGGCAGGCTGGCGGTGATGTTGCCCGGGTCGATGGCGAGGAACAGCCCGGTGCGCACTTCGCCGCTACCGATCTCCACGCCCTTCAGGGTGATGCGGTAGCTGTTCGGGTTGATCTCAAGGTTGTCGCGGATATGCACGGCGGGCGGCAGGAAGCCGATCTCGCGTGCGAATTTCTTGCGGATGCCCTTGATGCGGCGAACCAGTTCGCCGTCGGCGGCGGCGTCCACCAGAGGGATCAGGCGGTAGCCGACTTCCAGCCCCAGGGTGTCGATGGGCGCGACGTCTTCCCAGCTGGCTTCCTGGCTTTCGACCGGGGCGACAGGCGCCGTCTCCGGCACTTCAAGCTGGACTTCCTGCTGCCGCTTGCTGCTCTTCCAGGCCAGCCAGACCATGCCGCCGGCCAGCAGCAGGAAGGCGAAGTTCGGCATGCCGGGAATCATGCCCATCAGGCCGATGATCGCGGCCGTGATGTACATCGCCTGCGTCTTGTTGAAGACGTTGGACATCATCTGGCCGGTGATATCCTCATCGGTGCTGACGCGGCTGACGATGATGCCGGCAGCGATCGAAATGACCAGCGCCGGAATCTGCGCAACCAGGCCGTCGCCGATCGCCAGCAGGGTGTAGTTGCGGGCGGCGTCGGCCAGCGCCAGATCGTGCTGGAATATGCCCACGAGCAGGCCGCCAATGATGTTGATGAACAGAATCAGGATGCCGGCGATGGCGTCGCCGCGCACGAACTTCGAGGCACCGTCCATCGAGCCGTAGAAGTCGGCTTCCTGGGAGATTTCCGCACGGCGGCGGCGCGCCTCGTTCTCGTCGATCAGGCCGGCGTTGAGGTCGGCATCGATCGCCATCTGCTTGCCCGGCATCGCATCCAGGGTGAAGCGCGCGCTGACCTCGGCGATGCGGCCGGCGCCCTTGGTGATCACGATGAAGTTGATCACCACCAGAATGATGAACACGATGATGCCGACCGTGTAATTGCCGCCGACCAGGAAATGGCCGAAGGCCTCGATCACCTTGCCCGCGGCATCCGGGCCGGTATGGCCTTCCAGCAGCACCACCCGGGTCGATGCCACGTTGAGCGACAGGCGCAGCAGGGTGGACAGCAGCAGCACCGTGGGGAAGGCCGCGAATTCGAGCGCCTTCTTGGTCGACAGGCTGACCAGCAAGACCATGATCGAAAGCGCGATGTTGAAAGTGAACAGCATGTCCAGCGCAATTGGCGGCAGCGGCAGCACCAGCATCGCCAGAATAAGGACGATGAAGATCGGCGCGGCCATCGCCCGCGCATTGGCGCCGCTGAACAGGCTGGACAGGCTCAGGGTGCCGTTCATGACGCCAACGGATCAAGCTCGGGCGGAACCGGCAAGGCGGTCGGTGCGTCCGGGTAAATTCCGCCCACCTGCTGGTAATGGCGCAACTGGAATACGTAGGCCAGCACTTCGGCCACCGCTGCGTAAAGCTTGGCCGGGATTTCATCGCCGAGTTCGGTGTGGCGGAACAGCGCGCGCGCCAGCGGCGGCGCTTCCAGCAGCGGCACTTTGTGCTCGGCGGCCAGTTCGCGAATGCGGGCGGCGACGGCATCGGCGCCCTTGGCCACCACGCGCGGGGCGCGCATCTTGCCTTCGCTGTACTTGAGGGCGACGGCGTAGTGGGTCGGGTTGGTCACCACCACGTCGGCGGTGGGGATCTCGGACATCATGCGGCGGCGCGCCACTTCGCGCTGCTGGGCGCGAATGTGCGCCTTGAGATGCGGGTCGCCTTCCGATTCCTTGGCTTCCCGGCGCAGTTCCTCCTTGCTCATCCTGAGCTTCTTGAAGTGGCTCCAGAGCTGATAAGGCAGATCGATCGCGACGATGAAAATCATCGCGCCCGAAACCAGCAGGAAAATCCTGCCGATGATGTCGCCCATGTGCTGAATCGCGACGGACGGCGGCTCCATGCTGAGCGAAAAAATCGAGCCGACATTGCTCCAGATCAGCCAGGCCGCGACCCCGCCCAGCAAGCCCACCTTGGCCAGCGACTTGACCAGCTCGATCAGGCCCTGGCTGGAAAACATGCGCTTGATGCCCGAGAACGGGTTCAGACGATTGAATTTCGGGGCCAGTGCCTTGCTGCTGAACAGCCAGCCGCGCAACAGCAGCGGGGACGCCAGGGCCGCAACCACCACCAGCAGGAAAAAAGGCGCCAAGGCCAGCGCGGCCTCGAAGAACTGGCTCGACAGCTGCGCCATCACGTGCGCGCTGTCGCGGGCGATACCCGGTTCGAACTGCAGCCCCCCGCGCACGATGTTCGACAGGGTCTGGCCCAGGTTGCCGGCCATCGTCCACAGGGTTGCACCGCTGGTCATCAGGACTACAAAGGTGGCCAGCTCGCGCGACTGCACGACCTGGCCTTCTTCACGCGCCTTCTCCAGCCTTTGTGGCGAGGCTGGTTCTGTCTTATCCTGATCGCTTTCTTCAGCCATCCCTGAGTTCACCTGTCGTGGAGACCGCCGCTTCAGACGGTCTTTCTTCAGGCTGAATTATTGGCCATGCCCAGCGCGGGCAATCAGGGGAATAAGGGTGGATTTGGCCTGCTATTTCGCGCCTTGCGGCGCGGGGGTCAAGGCGCGCTGCCGGCTTCCCCGGCTTCGCTGCCCGCCTCGGTCTCGTCGGGGATTTGGACCCCGGAGGCTTCCTTGGTGACGGCCTCCTCGGTGCGCTTGTTCATCACGATGATGCTGATGCGGCGGTTGACCGGGTCAGTGGGGCCGGCGTTGTTGAACGGCACCGAGGAGGCCAGGCCAACCACCCGCAGCATTTTGGCATCGTCCATGCCGCCGGCGATCAGTTCGCGGCGCGATGCGTTGGCGCGATCCGCCGACAGTTCCCAGTTGCTGTAGCCGCGCCCGGCATTGGCGTATTGAATGGCGTCGGTATGACCCGACAGGCTGACACGGTTCTTCACGTCGTTGAGCATGAGACCGATCTCGTGCAGGATGATCTTGGTGTAGGGCTGCAACTCGGCGCTGGCCAGATTGAACATCGGCCGGTTCTGCTCGTCGACGATCTGGATGCGCAGGCCTTCGCTGGTGATGTCGATCAGCAATTGCCGCTTGAACTGTCGCAGGGTGGGGTTGGCGTCGATCGCCGCTTCCAGGCGCTTTTTCAGATGCTTGAGATTCTCTGCCTCGATGCGTTCAAGCTCGGCCTGGGCGGCCTTCAGGTTATAGGATTTTTTATCGGCCTCGGTCTCGCCTTTTTTCACCTGCCCCGCCTTGCGCGTGAGGTCAGTGCCGCCGCCCTTGATCACGCTGGAACTGTCGCCGCTGCCGGAACCGCCCTGCATGGCGACCTTGAGCGGCGTCTTGAAATAGTCCGCGATGCCTTCCAGGTCGCCCTTGGCGGTCGAACCCAGCAGCCACATCAGCAGGAAGAAGGCCATCATCGCCGTCACGAAGTCGGCATAGGCGATCTTCCACGCGCCGCCATGGTGGCCGCCCGCAACCTTCTTGATGCGCTTGACGATGATGGGCGGCTTTTGATCGCTCATGGCGGCTTATCGGGTTGACGTGAAGAGGTCCGGACTGCCCGACACCGTGATCAGCGCGACTTCGCGCCCTTGACGTGTTCTTCCAGTTCGCTGAAGGAAGGACGCTCGGTCGAGTACAGCACCTTGCGCCCGAACTCGACCGCAATCGCCGGCGCATAGCCATTGATGCTGGCCAGCAGGGTGACCTTGATGCACTGGAACATCTTGGTCGACTCGTGAACCTTTTGCTCGAGCAGGCTGGAAAGCGGGCCCACAAAACCGTAGGCCAGCAAAATACCGAGGAAGGTGCCGACCAGCGCATGCGCAATCAGGATGCCCAGTTCCGCCGGAGGGATGCCGACCGATTCCATGGTGTGCACCACCCCCATCACCGCCGCCACAATGCCGAAGGCAGGCAGACCATCGCCGAGCTTGGCCACGACGTGCGCGGGCACCTCGCCTTCGTGGTGATGGGTCTCGATTTCATTGTCCATCAGGTTCTCGATCTCGAAGGCATTCATGCTGCCGCTGACCATCAGGCGCAGATAGTCGGTGAGGAATTCGACGATGTGGTGGTCGGCCATGATCGTCGGGTATTTCATGAACAGCGGGCTGTTTTCGGGTGAATCGACATCGGCTTCGACCGACATCAGGCCTTCCTTGCGGATCTTGGTGAGCAGTTCATACAGCAGCGCCATCATGTCCATGTACAGCGCACGGGTGTATTTCGATCCCTTGAAAACAGTGGGCAACGCCTTCATGGTGGCTTTGATGGCCTTGCCGTTGTTGCCGACGAAGAACGCACCGAGCGCCCCGCCAGCAATCATCAGGATTTCCACCGGCTGCCACAACGCCGCCAGATGCCCCCCTGCCAGCGCGAAACCGCCGAACACGCTCAGGGCCACCACAATATATCCAACGATGACTAACACAACCGTCTATTCCTTTTGATTGATTCACCAGGCGGAAACGGCCCCTGCTCCACCCGGTTTTTTGATACTCGAAGCCCAGCCCTTCAGAGTTAGGATTCGACCAAACCGGGGGAAACTTGATGGCAGCGCGCGAGTATTTCCACCTGCTGCGGCTTTACATGCGCCACATATACAGCGTGTGACGCGCGCCTTCGGCCAGCGCCACCACCTGGTCCGGCTGCCACCCATCCACCGTGAACGAAAGACTGATGAACAGGCTGCCGCTGCGCATCTGGGCCTGCGCCTGCTGCCACAGGCCGGGCATGGCCGCGGGCGACAGAAAGGCAAACACGACGTCGTAATCGGCCAGGTCAAGCGCCGCATAATCGCGCCGCATGAAACCCACCCGGCTGCGTTTGAGCCAGGCGCGCACACGGCTGATCAGCCAGGGTGCCGGTGCAATCTCAGTGCCGTAAAAGCGGCCGTGCGGAAAACGGGATTCCAGATGGAAAGGCACGTCACCCAGGCCGCTGCCCAGGTCGATGAAGCTGAAAGGGTGCGTCTCGGGCAACAGGGATTCGACGGCCCGCCAGGCCTTGCGGTCCGACAGGTACAAGGGTACCCGGGTGCGGAAGGTGCTCCAGTAGAACAGCACCAGCAGCAGGAATGCGGCGAGATAGACCCAGGCGGGCGCGTCGAGCTCATGGGTCAGGAGAATGGCCGGGAAAAAACCGAAATGCAGGGGTGGCCACCAGGCAGGCTGTCTCCAGGCAAGGCTGAATACGGCAGCGATTCCCCCCTGGATGAGGACGAGTTGCCACAGGGAAGGTTGAAACGAAACAGGGGTTTGCAGCAGGCGGTACAGCAGAAGTACCAGCAACCAGGCAGCGCACTGGATGGCGAGTGACTGGAGGCCTACCGGCAGGCGGGTGATCACCGGATCGCCGGGGTCAGTGTGTCAGGCAGCGGCAGTCAGTTCAGCCTGGGCATCGGCCTTGGCCTTGGCCTTGCGGGTTTTTCCAGCGCGCGCCGGCATGTTGCACAGGCCGCACACGTATTTGCCATGCAGGTCGTCCGGATGCACCACAAAGTGCCCCCCGCAGCCGCAACAGGTGGCGGTATCAAGCATGCGGCTTTCGAAGAATCGGTTCAGGGTCCAGGCACGGGTGAAGCTCAGCACGGCTTCGATCTGATTGGTGTGCAGGTATTCCTGATACAGGCGATAGCTTTTGAGCACGGCTTCGATGCCGCTGCAATCGCTGTTTTTGGTGATGTAGCGGTGAATGTTGATGAACATCGAGGAATGGATGTTCGGCAGCCAGGTCAGGAACCAGTCGGTCGAAAACGGCAGCATGCCCTTGGGCGGCGAGACGCCTTTGACTTCCTTGTACAGCTTGAGCAGGCGTTCGCGCGACAGCGTGGTTTCGGATTCCAGAACCTGAGGGCGGGCGCCGAGTTCGATCAGTTCGATGGCCAGTTGGGTGTCGCGCATTTCGGTCAGCAGACTTTTCTTGCTCATTTCGACAATCCCTTGTTTTATCTTGATTTTTACAGGCGGCGCAGGTCGGCAGGTTCAGGCAAAGGCCTCCACCGCCTGGCCCGCCATCAGGATGGCGGCGTGGGATTGCGCCAGGGTGCGATCCCTGGTGTAGCTGGTCAGCATGTTCAGCACCAGGCCGTCATCGAAACGGAAGCGCGACACCAGCATGCCGGAACCGGCCAGCTTGAGAATCTGTGCAGGGGTCAGGGCCTCGATCAGGTCGGCAACGTCCTGGCTGATGCCCAGACGAAAGACGGCGGTGGTCTTGTCGTGTTGGATCATGTTTTGCGCCAGCATCAGATAGTTCAGATTGACGTCGCGCATCTCGTCCAGCATTTCGTCCATTTTCATTGGCCTGTCCTTCTTTGTTGAATTTTTTTCGAATTCACACTTAAGTCTGCGTGGTGAATTCGTTTTCGGACGGCACAGGGGAAAGTTAATGTGGAGTAGCGCTGTATTGGTGGTCGGATATAAGTGATACTACGTGTGAGTGTTTGTCCTACAAGATGGGCCTGAGCACCTGGCTGAACGCCGGCTGGCAACAGGGAGTGTCAGTTTATGAATTCAATAACAAGCAGTTACACGAAGTATTGAACGTGCAGTCGTGCTGCGGGAATGTCACCCGCTGCACGGACCGCAGACTTAGCTGCGCTGGTAGATATCCTCGAAGCGAACGATATCGTCCTCGCCCAGATAGGTGCCCGACTGCACCTCGATCATGTGCAGGTCGATCTTGCCGGGATTTTCAAGACGGTGGGTGGTGCCCAGCGGGATGTAGGTGGACTGGTTCTCGGTCAGCAGCAGGACTTCCTCGCCGCAGGTGACACTGGCGGTACCGGACACCACGATCCAGTGCTCGGCACGGTGGTGGTGCATCTGCAGGCTCAGTTTTTCGCCCGGCTTGACCATGATGCGCTTGACCTGGAAGCGCTCGCCCTCGTCGATACCTTCGTACCAGCCCCAGGGCCGGTAGACCTGCTTGTGGACCAGATGCTCGCAGCGCTGCTCGGCTTTCAGGCGGTCGACCAGCTTCTTCACGTCCTGCACCTGGTCCTTGTGCGCCACCAGCACCACGTCGGCGGTTTCCACCACCACCAGGTCGGATACGCCGAGCATCGCCACCATGCGGTTCTCGGCGCGGACGAAGTTGTTGCGGGCGTTTTCCAGCATGACATCGCCGCGAACGGCATTGCCTGCTTCATCTTTCTGCGCCACATCCCACAAGGCCGTCCAGGCGCCGATGTCATTCCACCCGATGTCGGTCGGCACCACGGCAGCGCGGCGGGTGTGTTCCATCACCGCGTAATCGACCGAGTCCGATGGACAGGCTTCGAATGCGGCGGGATCCAGCCGCACGAAATCGAGATCCAGCGTGGCGGCGTCGAGCGCCGCGCGGCTGGCATCGAGAATGTCGGGGCGCAGGGCCTGCAACTCGTCGAGGAAATCCGACGCGCGGAACAGGAACATGCCGCTGTTCCAGAAATACTCGCCGGAATCCACATACTGCTGCGCCGTGTCCAGGTCGGGCTTTTCGACGAAGGCGGCCACCTGATGTACGCCTGCGCTATCGGCCAGCGGCGCGCCCTTCCTGATGTAGCCGTAGCCGGTCTCGGGGGTGGCCGCGACGATGCCGAAAGTGGCGAGGTGACCCTTCTCCGCCGCCTGCGCCGCAGTGCGGATGGCCGCATGAAAAGCGGCGACGTCCTCGATCAGGTGGTCGGCCGGCAGCACCAGCATCAGGGCATCGGGGTCGTCGCGCGACAGCATCAGTGCGGCCACGGCAATCGCCGGCGCGGTGTTGCGCCCCACCGGCTCCAGCACGATGGCGCGCGGCTGCGTTTCGATCTGGCGCATCTGCTCGGCGATCATGAAGCGGTGCTCGACGTTGCACACCATCAGCGGCGCGGCCATTTCAGGTATGTCGGCCAGGCGGCTGACCGTGTCCTGCAGCAGGCTGCGGTCGCTGGCGAGCGGCAGCAACTGCTTGGGCAGGGCCGCGCGCGACAGGGGCCACAGGCGGGTGCCGGAACCACCGGACAGGATGACAGGATGAATAGTGGTCATATCAAGTGCTCTGCTAATCAGTTGTTTCGACTATTACGGCAAATCCGGGTCCAGGCACAGGCCCAGCGCGTTTTCCCAATCGGGCAGCCGGACGCCGAACGTCGCAGCCAGCTTGCCGCAGTCCAGCTGCGAGTTGGCCGGACGGGCCGCCGGGGTGGGATAGCCCGACGTCGGAATCGCGCTTAATTTCGCCAGCTTCGTATCTGTCTGCGCCAGGTGCGCCAGAATGGCCGCGGTGAAGCCATGCCAACTGGTGCGTCCGTCACAGCTTAGATGATATAGCCCTGATGTTGCAGTTTGATCGGTCCGCTCCAGCCAGCGCGCAATCGTCAAAGCCGTCGCCTCGGCAATCAGGCGCGACCAGGTCGGCGCGCCGAACTGGTCGTCGACCACGGAGAGGCTTTCGCGTTCGCGCGCCAGCCGCTGCATGGTCAGCAGAAAATTGCGCCCGCGCAGACCGTAGACCCAGCTGGTACGCAGAATCAGGTGCGGAATGCCCGCGCGCACAACCGCCTGTTCCCCGGCCAGCTTGCTCGCGCCATAGACTCCCAGCGGGTTCGGCGTGTCGTCTTCCGTGTACGCGCCGGCCTTGCGTCCGTCGAACACGTAGTCGGTGGAAAAATGCACCAGCGGGATGCCACAGGCGGCCAGTTCGCCCGGTGCGTCGGCGTTGATGGCGTGCGCCAGTTCGGGCTCGGATTCGGCCTTGTCGACCGCCGTATAGGCGGCCGGGTTGACGATGAGGTCCGGCGCGATCGCGGCCACGCGGCGGCGGATGCCTGCCGTGTCGGCAAGGTCGAGCACGCTGCGGTCGGCGGCGATCACCTCGCCCAGCGGCGCCAGCGTGCGCTGCAGTTCCCATCCCACCTGGCCATTGACGCCGGTGAGCAGGATTCTCAAGCGAACACCTCGCACTGATCGAGCGACAGGCCGGCCTGGTCCTTGGCGGACAGCAGCGGCGCGCCGTCCAGCGGCCAGGCGATGTCCAGCGACGGATCGTCCCAGCGCAGACAACGCTCGAACTGCGGCGCGTAGTAATCGGTGGTCTTGTAGAGGAACTCGGCGTAGTCGGACAGCACCAGAAACCCGTGCGCGAAGCCGGGGGGAATCCACGCCATCTCGTGCGACTCGGCCGACAGATGCATGGTGGCGACACGGCCGAAATCCGGCGAACTTCGGCGCAGGTCCACCGCCACGTCAAACACCTCGCCCGCCACCACCCGAACCAGCTTGCCCTGCGGCTGGCTGATCTGGTAGTGCAGTCCGCGCAGCACGCCTTTTGCGGAGCGCGAATGGTTGTCCTGCATGAACTCGGCGTCGATGCCGAGTTCGGCGAAGGCCTTGCGGTTGTAGCTTTCGAAAAAGAAGCCGCGCGCGTCGCCGAACACCTTGGGACGCAGCAGCAGCACGTCGGGATGTTGGGTGGCGATCACCTGCATCAGAACACCCGGTCGTTCAGCACGTCCATCAGGTACTGACCGTAGCCGTTCTTCATCAACGGCTTGGCCAGCAGCTGCAGCTGGGCGGCGTCGATGAAGCCCTGGCGATAGGCGATCTCCTCCGGACAGGCGATCTTCAAGCCCTGGCGCTTCTCGATCGTCTGGATGTAGAGCGCCGCCTCGATCAGCGAATCGTGGGTGCCGGTGTCGAGCCAGGCCTGGCCGCGTCCCATCACCTGGACGTCGAGCTCGCCCCACTCCAGATACTGGCGGTTGACGTCGGTGATTTCCAGTTCGCCCCGCGGCGACGGCTTCAAGGCCCGCGCGACGTCGATCACCCGGTTGTCGTAGAAATACAGGCCGGTGACGGCGTAGCGCGACTTGGGCTTGGCGGGCTTTTCCTCCAGGCTGACCGCGTGCCCGGCGGCATCGAACTCGACCACGCCGTAGCGCTCGGGATCGTGCACCGGGTAGGCGAACACGGTGGCGCCATGCGTGCGCTTGCCTGCTGTCAGCAAATCCTGGCCCAGCTCGTGGCCGTAGAAAATGTTGTCGCCCAGCACCAGGGCGCAGGGGTCGTTGCCGATGAAATCGCTGCCGATGAGGAAGGCCTGCGCCAGGCCTTCGGGCGCGGCCTGCACCGCATACTGGATGTTGAGCCCCCACTGCGCGCCGTCGCCCAGCAGCTGCTCGAAGCGCGGCGTGTCCTGCGGGGTGGAAATCAGCAGAATGTCGCGGATCCCGGCCAGCATCAGCGTGGTCAGCGGGTAGTACACCATGGGCTTGTCGTATACCGGCAGCAACTGCTTGGAAACGGCCTGGGTGATGGGGTACAAGCGGGTGCCGGAGCCCCCGGCGAGGATGATGCCCTTGCGTGTGCTCATGCGGGAGTGTCGGCGTAGTTTTTGGATACCCAGTGGCGGTATTCGCCGCTGGTCACGTGGTCCACCCAGTCCTGGTTTTCCAGATACCAGGCCACCGTCTTGCGGATGCCGGTCTCGAAGGTTTCACTGGGCGTCCAGCCGAGCTCGCGCTCGATCTTGCGGGCGTCGATCGCATAGCGCTGGTCGTGGCCCAGGCGATCCTTGACGAAGGTGATGAGGCTGGCGTGCGGCATTACCGGCGAGCCGGGGTGCAGATCGTCGAGCATGGCGCACAGCGTCTTCACCACGTCGAGATTGGTTTTTTCGTTGCAGCCGCCGATGTTGTAGGTCTCCCCAACCCGCCCCGCTTCCAGCACCCGCCGGATCGCGCTGCAATGGTCGCTGACGTAGAGCCAGTCGCGCACATTGCTGCCGTCGCCGTAGATCGGCAGCGGCTTGCCCGCCAGCGCATTGTGGATGACCAGCGGGATGAGCTTTTCGGGAAACTGCAGCGGCCCGTAGTTGTTCGAGCAGTTGGTCGTCAGCACCGGCAGGCCGTAGGTGTGATGGTAGGCCCGAACCAGATGGTCCGACGCGGCCTTCGATGCCGAATACGGGCTGTTCGGCGCATACGGCGTGGTTTCGGAGAACGCCGGATCGGTCGGGCCGAGCGAGCCGTACACCTCGTCGGTCGAAACGTGCAGGAAGCGGAACGCCGCCTGCTCGCCCGCGGGCAGTTGCGACCACCAGGCGCGCACCGATTCCAGCAGGTTGAAGGTGCCCACCACGTTGGTCTCGATGAACTCGGCGGGGCCGTGGATGGAGCGGTCGACGTGGCTTTCGGCCGCGAAATTGATCACCGCGCGGGGGCGATGCTGCTGCAGCAAGGCATCGACCGTGGCGCGATCGCCGATGTCGCCCTGCACAAACACGTGCCGCGCGTCGCCGCGCAAGGACCTCAGGTTCTCGAGGTTGCCCGCATAAGTCAGCTTGTCGAGGTTGACGACGGCTTCATCACTTGCCGCCAGCCAGTCCAGAACAAAATTGGCACCGATAAATCCGGCGCCCCCCGTCACCAGAATCATAGAGGCGCTCAGTTGGCTGGTTTTTCGTCGACTTTTTCGCTGTCGGCTTTCTCTTCCGGGGCTTTTGCCTCGGCAGCCGGTGCGTAACCGCTGGTGTATTCGATCTTGGCCGCTTCACGCAGCTTTTTCAGATCCGCTTCCATCAATTCATTGCGCTTCTGGACCGTCAGGGCTCGCTCGATGGCGCCCTGCGACTGTTCCAGCGAGACCGGCTGCATCTGGCTTTCCAGCAGTTGCTGGATCACCACATGGCCAGGCCGCCCCGGTAAAATCGCAACCTGGCCGTCCTTCATCTGGCTCAGGCGGGCCAGCAAGGGGGTGGGGATCTGTTCAGCCGGCTTGACGGCCACCGCGGACTTGCCCTCAATACCCTGTTCCTTGACCCAGTTGACGAAGTCGCCAATGGAATGGCTGCTCTTGAGTTTCTCCTCCACTTCGGCCATGCGCGACGCATCGACCGTCAAATCAAGTTCCTGAATGCGGTAAATCCTGCGCTGGGAGAAGAGTTCGGGATGCTGGCTGAAGTACTCGGCGATTTCCGCATCCGAGGGTTTTGCAACATCCTTGAAGTTGCGCTCAGCATAGGCTTCCGCCAGCACCTGGCGGCCCGCATGCGCCACCGCGATCTCCACCGCGGGTTCCTTGTCGAGCCCGGCTTTTTTGGCGGCCTGGGCAACCAGACGCTGGTCGATCAAGGCCTGCAGCAACTTGCTTTTCGCTTCGGCGGTCTGCGCCTCGCTGAGTTCGCCCAAACGGGAGACGGCCAGGTTCAATTCGGCTGCGCTGATCTTGTCGCCGGCAACGGTCGCCACAGTTTCGCTTTTGGCTGAACCGGCGGGTTTTTCACAGCCCGACAGCAGCACAACAAGCGCAGTCAGGGCGATAAATGATGCGTGGTGGGATTTCATGGGCACTCCAGTTATCAAGACGCGGCACGTATGGTGAGGGATTAGGCCGCATTCAGCAAGTTTGGGTAAGGCCGGATTGGATGACCCAAGGCGGAATGGCGATTGGCCGCGTCGAATTCACTGGATGGACACGAATGTTACGCGGACGCTGAAAGCGTTATAGGGTCGATATTCAGCGCGTATCAACGCCCCACGAGCATCTCGATGTGCGCGCCCATACGCCATGGCACCGGCAGCGCCATGAGTCCGCTTTGCTCTGTTCGGGAGTGTTAGGCGGGGCGGAATGCCATGGCGCGCGAACCTGTCATCCTGACAGACGCGATCCAGCCATCACCGCCCCCGATAGGGATGGGGGGACGCTTGTGAGAGGCATGTTGGCAGTACTGGCGGGCAAGCTTCCAGGCCGTTATATCCCGCTGGCGTCACGCCCTGGCTGCTTGCTTTTCTGTCTGCGCCCGAGACGGGCAGCGCAGTTCATCCATCCAGGACTTACGCGCCATCATTCCATCGCTTTTGGGCCACTCAATTGGCGGGCCGCTGCCAGTGCCCTGGCCGCTCTTTCCTTCTTGCTTTCCGCGGAGGTATCACCCCCCATCGCGCTTGGACCGACCGACTTGCGGGCCGCCGCCAGTGCTTTGGCTGCCCGCTCCCGGGCTGCCTGCTCATCCTTCACCCGCTGATTCGCCAAGGCAATTTGACGTTCGCGTTCTGCCTTTTCCGCCTTCAGCGCAGCTTCCTTGCGGGCTTGCGCCTGCGCAGCTTCCAGCGCTTGCTGTCGTTTGGCCTCCTGGATCGCAGCCTTCTCGGCTGCTTCCCTGGCTGCCTGCTGCCGCGCCCGCTCGGCTTCCCGCTTGCGCTCTGCTTCCTCTCGTGCCTTCTTCGCTTCAAAACGCTCCCGCGCTTCCTTGAGGTCGGCGCGAATCTGCTCGCCCGTCTGACGGATGCGCTCGCCAACAACGGCCAGATCATCAGTAGCCGGCTTGTCGCCGGCTGCGTACGTGCCTACAGGCAGCAAGCTGGCCAGCGCTACCGCCAAAACACTCAATACTTGGTGGGTTTTCATGGTTGTTCCCCCTTCTAGATGATTGATCCACAGGCACTGCCATTCCCGGGCATTCCACAGGTTTCATCAGCAATGAAACCGGAAACACCTGGGGGAACAGCGAACTGACCTGTCTCTAGAACGGTTTACGACCGTGCATGCAAAATCTTTATGGGGCGCATCACTGATGCGCAATTTCACTGATGCGACATTACGCCGGTACGGCTTCCTCGAATTCCAGGCAGACCTTTCCGCTGGCATCGACATCGATGGTCACCCGCCCGCCGTGTGCCAGCTTGCCGAACAGCAGTTCGTCGGCCAGCGCCTTGCGGATGGTGTCCTGGATCAGGCGCGCCATCGGGCGGGCGCCCATCAGCGGGTCGAAACCGTTCTTGGCGAGATAGGCCTTGAGCGCATCGGTAAACACCGCCTCGACCTTCTTCTCGTGCAGTTGCTCTTCCAGTTGCATCAGGAACTTGTCCACCACCTGCAGGATGACCGGCTCGGTCAGCGCCGCGAACGGGATGATCGCGTCGAGACGGTTGCGGAATTCCGGCGTGAACATGCGCTTGATCTCGCCCATTTCGTCGCCACTCTCGCGCGAATTGGAGAAGCCGATGCTCGCCTTGTTGAGCATTTCCGCGCCCGCGTTGGTGGTCATGATCAGCACCACATTGCGGAAATCCGCCTTGCGTCCGTTGGTGTCGGTCAGCGTGCCGTGGTCCATCACCTGCAGCAGCACGTTGAAAATGTCCGGGTGTGCTTTCTCGACTTCATCAAGTAAAACAACGGAATATGGTTGTTTATTGACAGCTTCCGTTAACAATCCGCCCTGGTCGAATCCGACATAGCCGGGCGGCGCGCCGATCAGGCGCGACACAGCATGGCGCTCCATGTATTCCGACATGTCGAAGCGGATCAGCTCGACGCCCAGCACATAGGCCAGCTGACGCGCGACCTCGGTCTTGCCGACGCCGGTGGGCCCGGAGAACAGGAAGTTGCCGATCGGTTTTTGCGGATTGCCGAGCCCGCTGCGCGACATCTTGATCGCTGTGGCGAGCGCATCGATCGCCGCATCCTGGCCGTACACCACGGACTTCAGGTCGCGGTCCAGTGTCTTCAGCGAGTTTTTGTCGTCGGACGACACCGTCTTCGGCGGAATCCGCGCGATCTTGGCGATGATGTCCTCGATCTCCTTCGGCGTGATGGTCCTTTTCTGCTTGGACTTCGGCAGGATGCGCTGCGCCGCGCCCGCCTCGTCGATGACGTCGATCGCCTTGTCCGGCAGATGACGGTCATTGATATAGCGCGCCGACAGTTGCGCTGCCGTGGTCAGCGCGGCCGCCGTGTATTTCACCCCATGGTGATCCTCGAAACGCGACTTCAGGCCACGCAGGATCGCCACGGTTTCGTTGACCGAGGGCTCCGGCACGTCGATCTTCTGGAAGCGCCGCGACAAGGCGTGGTCCTTCTCGAAAATGCCGCGATATTCGGTGTACGTGGTGGCGCCAATGCAGCGCAGGTTTCCCGACGACAGCGCCGGCTTCAGCAGGTTGGACGCGTCGAGCGTGCCGCCCGACGCCGCCCCGGCGCCGATCAGCGTATGGATCTCGTCGATGAACAGGATCGCCTTCGAATTGTCGGCGAGCTGCTTCAGCACGCCCTTCAGGCGCTGCTCGAAGTCGCCGCGGTACTTGGTGCCGGCAAGCAAAGCCCCCATGTCCAGTGAATACACCGTGCTTTGCGCCAGGATATCCGGCACCCCGCCTTCGATAATGCGGCGCGCCAGGCCTTCGGCAATGGCGGTCTTGCCCACGCCGGCCTCGCCCACCAGCAGCGGGTTGTTCTTGCGCCGGCGGCACAGGGTCTGGATCACGCGTTCCAGTTCCTGGTCGCGCCCGATCAGCGGGTCGATCTTGCCGGCCAGTGCCTGCGTATTCAGGTTCTGCGCAAAGCTGTCGAGCGGCGAAGCGGTGGGCGCATCGGGGCCCGCTTCGGCCGGCTCATCCGAGCGCGGCGCAGGTTCGCTCTGCGGGGTCTTGGTGATGCCATGGGAGATGAAATTGACGATATCGAGCCGCGTCACCCCCTGCTGGGTCAGGAAATACACCGCATGCGAATCCTTTTCGCCGAACACCGCCACCAGCACGTTGGCGCCGGTCACTTCCTTCTTGCCGGACGACTGCACGTGCAGGATGGCGCGCTGGATCACGCGCTGGAAGCCGAGCGTAGGCTGGGTGTCGACCTCGCCTTCGCCCTCGACCTTGGGCGTGTGTTCCTCGATGAAGTTGCCCAACTGTTCGCGCATGGCCTCGATATTGGCGCCGCAGGCGCGCAGCACTTCCGCCGCAGACGGATTGTCCAGCATCGCCAGCAGCAGATGCTCCACCGAAATGAATTCGTGGCGTTTCTGGCGCGCATCCATGAAGGCCATGTGCAGCGTGACTTCGAGTTCCTGGGCAATCATCTAACTTTCCTCCATCGTACATTGCAGCGGATGCTGATGCTGCCGCGCGAAATCCACAACCTGCTCGACCTTGGTATGCGCGATATCCTTTGGATACACCCCGCATACACCCACGCCCTCAGTATGCACTTTGAGCATGATTTGCGTCGCCCGTTCTTGGTCGATGCCAAAAAACTTTTTCAGGACAAGCACCACGAACTCCATTGGAGTGTAGTCGTCGTTCAGCAGCAGCACCTTGTACAGGGGCGGCGGCTTCACTTTCGCCGCAATCGGTTCCAGTAGGGTACTGCCTTCTCGCTTGGTTGCCATAGCCGGAATATGCCTGAATTACTGGCCTTATTTTGATGTGATGGGGGGAATTTTCAAGCCCGCTGAAAGTAGGGCCAAAGCCCAGGCGAAATAAGCGGGGAAAAGGCGGACAGGGCGGGAATGCCCTGTACGCAGCAGTTTTATTACATTTCAAAGGCTTGCTGATGTTGTTACACCGCTGCGCACACGCCAAGTGTAACGGCAATCTTCCACATCCATCGATTCCCGGAGCAAGATAAAGGCTCGCTTTATCAAGCCCCCATCCCGTTTGCAAATCCCCACGTGGCCATAGGGCCAGTCCGCGAAAATTCCCTCGCCCCGGCAAGCCCCGAAACCTCAGGTAATGGATGGATCAGGTTGGGGCAGGTTCAGTCTTGTCCGCCCGGCTCATGCCTACAACCCCTACCCCCGCGCCGCACCGCACCACGCACCGATTACAATCCGGCCATCAACCCGTTTACACCATGCCGCCCATCACCTTCTCCCTCATACTGCTAAATGTCCTGATTTACGGATTGGGGCTGTTCACCGGTCCCGAAATCGTGCGTGTATTCGGCCTGTGGCCACCGGGGTCGGGGGGCGCATTTCATGTCTGGCAGCTGGTCACCTACAGCTTCCTGCACGGTTCGCTGTTGCACCTTGGATTCAACATGGTCGCCATCTGGATGTTCGGCGCCGCGCTGGAAAAGCGCTGGAACGACCTGCGCTACCTGCTGACCTATCTGCTCAGCGTGGTGGTCGCCGCCATGACGCAGATCGCCGTCAGCGGCTACTTCCTGCACGCGGCCGGCCCCGTCATCGGCGCCTCGGGCGGCGTGTTCGGCCTGCTGCTGGCTTACGCGATGTATTTCCCCAGCCGGGTCGTCAGCTTCATCTTCCTGCCGTTCATCCAGATCCCTGCACGCACCTTCGTGCTCGGCTATGGCGCCGTCGAACTCCTTCTCGGCGTCACCAACACTGCCGCGGGCGTCGCCCACTTCGCACATCTGGGCGGTTTGTTTGGCGGCTGGCTGGGGGTGCAGTATTTCCGCGGACGCGGGGTGTTCGGCAGGCGTTGAGACGCGTGGGCTCCACCCACCCTACCTGGTAGTCAACACAGTGATTTTTGAGTCGTCACACCGGCAAAAGCCGGTGTCCAGTTAAACGGCTGGATACCGGCCTCCGCCGGTATGACGATTCAAGACTTGCCGCGTGGGTTCCACCCGCAAGGGGCAGGCCGCGGTTGTAAGTTGCCAAAGCGGCAACAACCACGCTCCGCCCCCCAGCTTGTAACTCGCCTCAGACGTACCCCTCCGGATTCCCCTGCTGCCAGCGCCAGGCATCAGCGCACATGCGCGGCAGATCGTACTCCGCACGCCAGCCCAGTTCCTGCGCCGCGCGCGACGGATCGGCCCAGCATTGCGCGACATCGCCGGCGCGCCGCGCCACGATCTGATACGGCACCTTGCGCCCGCTGGCCGCCTCGAACGCACGCACCATGTCGAGCACGCTCACCCCGCGCCCGGTGCCGAGGTTCCAGGTCTGCACCCCGCCCAGTTGCTGCAGCGTGTTCAGTGCCGCCACATGCCCGCGCGCCAGGTCGACCACGTGGATGTAGTCGCGCACGCCGGTGCCATCGGGCGTCGGATAGTCACCGCCGAACACGTTGAGATGTGGGCGGCGGCCCACCGCCACCTGCGCCACATAGGGCATCAGGTTGTTGGGGATGCCGCGCGGGTCTTCGCCGATCAGCCCCGATTCGTGCGCTCCCACCGGGTTGAAATAGCGCAGCAGCGCGATGTTCCAGCCGCCGTCGGCGTGGGCGATGTCGCGCAGCATCTCCTCGATGAAGAGCTTGGAGCGGCCATAGGGATTGGTCGCCGACAGCGGGAAACCCTCGGTGATCGGCACCGTCGCCGGGTCGCCGTACACCGTGGCGGACGACGAGAACACCACCGATTTCACCCCGGCCGCGGCCATTTCCTCGAACAGGGCGATGCTGCCGGCGATGTTGTTGTCGTAATACAGGAGCGGCTTTTCCACCGACTCGCCCACTGCCTTCAGCCCGGCGAAATGCACCACCGCATCGATCGCATGATCGGTAAACAAGGTGCGTAGCGCCGAACGGTCGCGGATATCGCCCTCGACGAAGTCCACCGGCCTGCCCGCAATCTGCGCCACCCGGTCGAGCGATTTCACGCTGCTGTTCGACAGGTTGTCGAACACCACGACATCGTGCCCCGCCGCCAGGCATTCCACTGCAGTATGCGTGCCGATATAGCCCGCGCCGCCAGTCAACAGAACCTTCATTTCCTCTCCCCCCGTGTTTTTCTACAGGCTCAGTCGTGAACCTTGAAACTTGAATCCTGAAATTCACTAGCCCAGCAACTGCCGAGCCGCGCCCACAACGAACAAGGTATTCGTCACCAGATACCGCTTCCACAACCGCCGCTGCTCGCGCCTACCGAGTAGTTCATGCGGCCGCTCACGTTCGATGATGCGGAGGGCGATCAGGCAAGGCGGCGCCGCATCGCCGCGAGCAGGCCCGCGCCGAGCAGCAGCAGCGCCCACGGCGGCATCGGCACATCGCCGTCGTTGCCGCCCTCGCTGGCCGCTGCCACGCTGAAGGTCTGCATCGCCGAGGGCGCGGCGCTGTACTGGCTGTCGCCCGGCTGGGTGGCTTCGAGCGTGCACAGCCCCGCCGTCAATAGCGTGACGGTATTGCTGCTGGCGCCGCACACCGC
>Ga0299912_10000409_pt1 | contig 37271 bp, 32 predicted proteins | sample RVTome_2_FD_207667 | JGI IMG/M metagenome (GOLD analysis project Ga0299912, IMG submission 207667) | Soil microbial communities from uranium-contaminated site in the Upper Colorado River Basin, Wyoming, United States - RVT95D214 (version 2) ... | reverse complement strand
TTTTCGAAGGTCCGAAGATCCTCAGCTTCCGCCGCTCGAACTCGTCGGCGATGCCCATGGTCAAGGGGATCTCGGGGCCGACGACCGTCAAGCCGATCTTCTCCCGCTCGGCGAAATCGGCCAGGCCGGCGATGTCCGTCTCGGACAGGGGGACGTTTTCGGCGACGAGCCGCGTCCCGCCGTTCCCCGGAGCGCAGTAGACCTTCTCGGCGCGGGGACTCTGGGCGATCTTCCAGGCCAGGGCGTGTTCGCGGCCGCCGGAGCCGACGATCAGGATCTTCATCGTCTCAACCTCCGTTCACATCCGCAAATTCCCGTGTTCACGCCCCGGCGGCCAGGCGGAGGTTCTCCGCGAAGAGGGCGGCGTAGCCGGGTTCGGGGATGACGCTCGCGAGGATCCGCGCCGCGAGCGGCAGGGCTTCGGCGGGCGGGAGCGTGAAGCCCATGGTCAAGAAGTTCTTCCGGTACCGGGCCACGTCGTCGCCGGCGGGCTTGTTCCGGACGATGATGTCGCTCATCAGGCCGGCCAGTGTGTCGAAGTCTTTTTCCTTCATCCCGAAGCGGGTCATCTCTTGGACGCCGAGGCGGATGCCGCTTGACTCGAGGAAGGTGGCGTCGCCGGGCAGGGCTTGGTAGTTGGTCAGGATGTTGTTCGTCTCGAGGCGCCGGGCGATCTCCATGCCCGGCCCGAAGGCCTTGACCCGGATGATGACCTGGTGCGTTTCCGTATAGCCGTCGGCGGGGTCCCCTTCGACCGGGATGCCGTGGGCGTGGAGGGCCCCGGCCAGGGCCTTGGCGTTCGCCCGGACCTGGTTCTGGAAGGCCTCCCTGAACGCGTTCATCTCGTAGGCGGCCATGAGCAGGCCGAGGAGGGTGCCGAGATGGTGGTTGCTCGTCGAACCGGGGAAGGCGCGGCCCTTGATCTCGAGCCAGAGGTTCCTCAGGGGCGAGCCCTTGGGGAAGTTGCCGGCGACGACGCCGCGCTGCGTCCCGAAGAAGGTCTTGTGCGTGCTTCCTGTGACGACGTCGGCGCCCTCGTCGAAGGGGTCCTGGAAGGCCCCGTAGAGGCCGAGAACATGGGCCATGTCGAACATCAGGACGGGCCGGTCCTTCCAGCCCCGGACGATGTCGGCGACGAAACGGACCGGCTCGCGGTAGAGGAACATGCTCTTGCCGAAGACGACGAGCTCGGGCCGGTACGACTCGAGGAGTCCGCCCAGCCTGTCGAGGTCGGGCTTGTAGGGATTGTCCTTGAGGACGGGGAGATTGACCACCCGTTCCTTGCCGGTCGCCGGGTCCTCCTCGACGTAATTGAAGAGCGCGCCCATGGGCTGGGAGCTGAGGTGCCCGCCGTAGATGAGGTCGTTGTTGAGGACGAGGCGCATCCGGCGCGAGGGCTGCCCCTCGGCCCGGCCGCGGTTGATGAACTTGACGAGGCCCTTGAAGACGACTTCGTTGGCCATCTGGCCGCTGACCGGCCGGAGCTCGACGTCGGTGCACCCGAAATAGGCCGCCAGCTCTTTTTGGGCTTCGACCTCGACGTCGCGGATGAAGTCCGTGCCCTGATAAAAGTAGACCTCCTCCCCTTTCATCGTCCGGTGCTCGGCGTAGCGGCCGGCCGGGTCGGCGATCTCGCACATCTTGACGAGCAAGGACGGCGTCGACTCCGACGGGATGAGGTTGAAGCAATCCTTCTGGCGCCAGGCGCTGTTCCGCTCGGTCCGGGCGGCCAGGTCCTGGGCTTTCTCTGCGAATGGGAGCATGTGACCGTTCCTTATTTGAAATTCTCGTCTTCGAGGTCGCGGATCTTCTGGACCCGCCGGCCGTGACGGCCGCCCTCGAAGTCCGTCTCGAGCCAGACCCGGACGATGCCCAGCGCCTGTTCGAGGCCGTGCGTCCGCCCGCCCAGGGTCAGGCAGTTCGAATCGTTGTGCTTGCGGCTCATCTCGGCCGCGTATTCGCTCGAACAGGGCGTCGCCCGGAGGCCCTTGAACTTGTTGGCCACGATGGCCATGCCCAGGCCGGTGCCGCAGATGAGGATGGCCCGGTCGCAGACGCCGGAAACGACGGCCCGGGCGCCCTTGGCCCCGTAATCGACGTAATCGACGGATTCGCCGGGACCGCAGCCGAAGTCCTCGAAGGCCACGCCCCGGGCGCGCAGGTAATCGGCCACCCCGGTCCTGAGCTCGAAACCGGCGTGGTCGGAGGCGAGCGCGATCTTCATTTTTCGAGGAGCCTGGCCGCTTCGGGCATGACCTCGACCGCCTTCTTGACGATGGGATCGTTCTTGCGCGCGGCCCGGACTCCGGCGTCGACGCCCCAGATGGCGCCGGCGATCTCGCGTTCGAGCTCCCAGCGGATCTCCGGCTCGGCTTCCCGGAACGTCTTCTCGTCGTATTCGACTTTGCGCATCCCGAGGAACTTACGGAAATCGGCGACGACATCGGCGTTGACGACGAATACCGTGCCGACCTGGATCTTGCCAACCGCGGCGGCCCCGGCGTCCTTCGCGTCCTGGGGGAAGACGAAATTCCGGCCGAGGTCGGTCTGGTGCTGGACGAGCCGTCGGGCGTAGGAAAAGAACGCTCCGCTCAGGCGGAGCCGCCCGGTGAACGGCTTGAGCAGGGAGTTGACGGCGTAATCGGGCGTGATGCCGCCCTGGCCGAGGACCTTGCGTCCGCGGTCTGTGTAGCGGACCTCGCGGCTGTCGTCGGGGGCGCGCTTGCTCATCATGTAATCGTCGATCTGGCTGTAATCGCGCTGGATGGACCGGCCGCTCGGCGTCAGGTACTTGGCCACGGTCAGGGCCACGGCCATGTTCGGGGCCAGCGGGAAGACCGTCTGGACCAAGCCCTTTCCCCAGGAGTCCTCGCCGACGATGAGGCCCCGGTCGTGGTCCATGACCGCCCCGCTGACGATCTCGGAGGCGCTGGCCGTGCCCTGGTCGATGAGGATGACGAGCGGGAGCTTCTCGTACTGGTTGTCCACAAAGGCCGGGAACTCCCGGTTGTAAGCCGGGTTCCGGCCCTTCATGGAGACGATGAGCGACCCTTTCGGAAGGAAGAGGTCGGAGATCTCGACGGAGGGGGCCAGGGCCCCTCCCGTGTTCAGGCGGAGGTCGAGGATGAGGCTCTTCATGCCCTGCGCTGTGAGCTTGACCAGCCCGTCCTCGAGCTCACGGGGCGTCTCTTCCCCGAAATTCCGGATGTAGATGTAGCCGATCCCGTCGTCGAGGAGGAAGGCATAGGGGACGCTCAGGAGCGGGATCTCCTCGCGGATGATGGTCAGCTCGAACGGCTTGTCGGCGCCGTCGCGGACGACGGTGATGGTGACCTGGGTCCCCTTCTCGCCGCGGAGCTTCTGCATGGCGTCGTAGCTCGAGATCGGGACCGTCGACTCGCCGTTGATGTGGGAGATGACGTCCCCGGGGAGGATGCCCAGGCGCCAGGCCGGACCGCCTTCGATCGGCGCGATGACGACGATGTTGTCGCCCTGCTTCTGGATCTGCATGCCCACGCCGAAGTACTTGCCCTTGTATTCCTCGCGCATGCGCGAGAAGCTCGCCGGGTCGAGGAAGTACGAGTGGGGGTCGAGCGTATCCAGCGTCCCCTTGATCGAGGCGACGGCCAGGTCCTCCTCCTCGAGAGGCTTGTAGTAGCTTTCCTCGAGGATGGCGGCGATCGCCCGGGCCTTGGTCAGGGAAGCCGCCCAGAGGTCCTCGTCGTGGGAGGGGGTCTGAAGGAGGAAGAGCGCCGCCAGGGAGACGAGAACGATGCGTTTTTTCATTGACCTCACGTCCTTTCGATTTTATCACCGCCGGCCCTCTAAGTAAAGAAGCCGACCCCGCCCTTCAAGGAGAGGTTGGACGCTGCCATAACGGGCGGCGTCCCCAAACCCATGGACTTTGGCGCCCGGAAGAGGCCGTGCTATAATACCGCAGCGAGACGGACATGTTCGGGAGCATCGGACCGGCGGAACTCATCCTCATCTTTGTCATCGCCCTGCTCGTCTTCGGCCCCAAGAAGCTCCCCGAGATCGGCCGGTCGGTCGGCAAGGCCCTCCGGGAGTTCAAGAAGACGTCCGACGAGATCAAGGGCCGCATCGAGGAGGAGATCGAGGCCTCCGAGCTCAAGGACATCCGCAAGGACATCCAATCCGGCGTCGACGACATCAGGTCCGGCGTGAAGGACCTCACCTCCGGGGTCACGGACATCAAGAAGGAAATCCAGAAGGACATCGAGGCACATGAGACTGGGGAAGGGCCGAAAGTCACCTGACGAGATGACCTTCCTCGAGCATCTGGAGGATCTCCGGAAGCGGCTGTTCTATTCCTTCGTCGCCCTTTTCGTCGGCTTCGTCCCCGGCTGGATCTTCTCCAAAGAGCTCTACGAAATCCTGGCCCGCCCCGTGACCCAGTACCTGCCCGAAGGCACGAGGCTCGCCTTCACCACCCTGACCGCGCCCTTCATGCTCTACATGAAGGTGGCCTTCCTGGCCTCCCTGTTCTTCATGTCGCCCTTCGTCTTCCTCCAGCTCTGGTATTTCGTCGCCCCCGGTCTCTATCAGAAGGAGAAAAAGTACGTCGTCCCCTTCGTCCTGATGACGACCTTCTTCTTCTCGCTCGGAGCGGTTTTCGCCTATTTCATCGTCTTCCCCTGGGCCTGCCGCTTCTTCCTGACGCTCGGGCGCGATTTCCAGCCCGTCATCACCGTCGACCAGTATTTCGGCTTCGCCCTGAAGGTCCTCCTCGGCATCGCCCTCGTCTTCGAGCTGCCCACGCTCGTCTTCTTCCTGTCCAAGATGGGCCTCGTCACGGCCCGCTGGATGGTCCGGAACTTCAAGTACGCCGTGCTCCTCGTCTTCGTCGTCGCCGCCGTGATCACGCCGACCCCGGACGTCATCACCCAGAGCATCGTGGCCATCCCCATGCTGGCCCTTTACGGACTCAGCATCCTGATCGCCCTCGTCGTCGGCCGCGGCAAAGAGAAGGCCCGCCGGACGGGGACGGATCAGGCGGGATAAAGGGGTCGCCGCCAAGGACGGACGGCTGATCAAATGAAAAAGCCCGTGCGACTCATCGGACTGACGGGGACCAACGGGGCCGGCAAAGGCGAGGCCGTGGCGTATTTCGTGGCCAAGGGGTACGCTGACTTCTCGCTCTCCGACATCATCCGGGAGGAGCTCCAGGCAAGAGGCGAGGCCGTCACCCGCGACAACCTGATCCGGACGGGCAACGAGCTGCGGGAGCGCTTCGGGGCCGATATCCTGGCCCGGCGGACCATGGCCAAGGTCGGGAGCGGAGAGCGGGCCGTCATCGACAGCATCCGCAACACATGGGAGATCGCCTTTCTGCGCCGGCAGGAGGGTTTCATCCTGCTGGCCATCGACGCCCCGATCGAGGTGAGGTTCGCCCGGGTCGCGGTCCGGGGCCGGGACGAATCGGCGGCCGACCTCGCGGCCTTCCGGAAAAAGGAAGCGCAAGAGCAGGCCGGAGGGGCGACGGCCCAACAGCTCGAGGCCTGCATGGCCGCGGCCGATCGTCTCATCGTCAACGACGGAACCCTACCGGACTTTCATCGAAAACTGGAGGAGGTCGCATGACGCCGCCGAGAACGTCCAAGGACCTTTATTATCTGGGTATCGCCAAGGAAGTCGCCATGCGAAGCACGTGCTTCCGCCGGTCGATCGGGGCCATTATCGTCCGGGACGACCAGATCATCTCGACGGGCTACGTCGGCGCGCCGCGCAAGACCCGCGACAGCCTCGAGCACGGTTTCTGTTTGAGGGACAAGCTGGGCATCCCCCACGGCCAGCGCTACGAGCTCTGCCGGAGCGTCCACGCCGAACAGAACGCCATCATCAACGCCGCCCGGGCCGGCGTCAGCCTGCTCGGCGGGGACATGTACATCTTCGGCAGCGCGCCGGGCGGGACCGCGCCGATCAACGCCTTCCCCTGCTATATCTGCAAGAAGATGTTGATCAATTGCGGGCTCGACCGGATCGTCTGCTCGACGGCCGACGGCGGGACGATGGTCTTCCGGGCCGAGGAATGGATCCGGGACTGGCAGGAGCGCGACATCCTCGACGACGAACACCAATACGGGAAAGAGGGATGAGCGGAGGGGGCAGGCGCGCGGACCGGAAAGGCATGATCCGGCGGGGCGGGGCCGTCGCCGTCATCGCCGGCGCCGTGCTGTTTTGCGCCGCGGTGTTCGTGCCCACGGAGGCGTGGGAGCGGGAGGCGCGGCGGGCCGGGGCGCAGGAGGAGGCGGCGACGGACCCGGCAACGGGCTTGCTCAAGCTCCTGGGGGTCGAGCCTTCGGCGGAATCCGTCGACTACGTCAGGACAAAGACCCAGTTCCAGCTCCATACCCTGCTCACCGAACAGCGCCACCAGAAGACGTGGCCGCTCGGCGAAAGGGTCCGGGAGGACACGCTCGCCGGCCTGAAGATGCTCTCCTCGGTCGACGACGACATCCGGGCGAAAATGGACGAGCTCGCGGCGGCCCCAGAAGCCCTCGAGCAGGCGGCCCGGGCGGTCGAAGCGGCCATCCTGTCCGGGAAAAAAATATACGTGTACGGGTGCGGCGCGACGGGCCGGTTGGCCAAGCAGATGGAAAGCGCCTTCTGGCGCCCATTCTGGCGGAAGGTAAAGGCGGAGGGGAGGATCTGGCGGCGGCTGGCCGGCCGCATCCCCGCCGGGATCGAGGAGGGCTTGATCGGCGAGATGACGGGGGCGGACCGGGCCTTGATCAGCTCCCTCGAAGGCTTCGAGGACCTTCCGCTCATCGGCCGGCTGCAGCTCCAGGACAGGGGCGTCAAGAAAGGGGACGTCGTCATCTGCGTCACCGAGGGCGGCGAGACGTCGTCGGTCATCGGGACGGTCCTGGCCGCGCTCGACCAGTGGCGGAGCGAGCCCGGGTACAGCCCCGAGGAGAGCCGCAAGAGCCTCTACTTCGTCTACAACAATCCGGACGAGAGGCTCCTGCCCTTCGACCGGAGCCGAAGCGTGCTCACCGAGCCGGGCATCACCAAGATCAACCTGACGACGGGAGCCCAGGCCATCACCGGATCGACGAGGATGCAGGCGACGACGATCGAGACCTATGTCGTGGGGACGGTCATCGAGACGGCCGTGGGGCGGGCTCTGGCGACGATGCTCGGAAAGCGGGAGCTGGCCCGGCTCGGCTTCGAAGGCGTCGGCGGAGTGGAGCGGACGGGGATCGCCGGGACCAGGATCGCGGCCAAGCTCCGGGGATTCGGCGGCGTCCTCGACGGCGCGCGGGCGGCCCTGCCGGCTCTCGCGGCGCTCACCGATATCGAAGCGGCGGCCTACGCGCGTGGTCGGTTCTCCACGTATTACGCCGAGAAAGGGCTGATCACCGTCTTCATCGACAGCACCGAGCGGAGCCCGACGTTCAGGCTTTTCCCGCTGGACACGGTCAAGGAGCCGGGGAGGAAATGTTGGATCCAGGTCTGGACGAAGGCCGGGGCGCCCGGAGAAGCGTGGCAGGCCTTCCTGGGACGGCCGTTCCGCGGCCTGGCGGCGGAGATGTATAGGCGGCCCTTCGAGACGGGCGTCGATGATCCTTACCTGCGGCGGGCGGCCCTGGAGAGCTTGAAGAAAGCCGGCGACGACCAGGCGGACCTCTACGATTTCTCGCTGTCGAAGGCCAACACGGAGGGGCGCGGGCCGAAGAAGGGCGACCTCTGCGTCCTGGTCGGTCTGACGTCCGAGGAAGCCGAGTTCGAGCGGGAGGGATCGTCTTTCGGGAAGGTCCTCCGTCTGGCCGGAGAGGGCGGCGCCGACGCGGCCGTCCTGCTCGTCACCGACCGTCCGTCCAAGGAGTTCCCCCGGCTCACGGAGCGCATCCGGCGCCGCTGGGCGGAACGGGACGGACGCCTCGTCGTGGTGCCCGTCCCTGTCAGGGCGGCGGGCGACCCGTTCGGCATCAGGCAGCAGATGGCCGCCAAGATGCTCCTCAACGCCCACTCGACGGCGGTGATGGCCAAGCTCGGCAAGGTCGTCGGCAACACGATGACGAACGTCAGCCCTAGCAACCTCAAGCTCGTCGGCCGGGCCACGTTCCTCATCCAGTCCCACGTCAACGACGTCCTGGGGCGGGCGGAGTGGGTCAAGGCGAACGGCAGGCGCGGGCCGATCACGTACGGCGAGGCCAACGCGGTCTTGTACGACTCCATCGCCTACCTCAAGGACAGGCAGGCGGAGGCGGGGCAGACGGCCGAGGTCGCTTTCTCCATCATCCGCATCCTGGAATCGCTGAGGCAGAAACGCGGAATCAGCCGCGAAGAGGCCTTAGGGATGGTGAAGACCACCGGCCTCAGCGCCTACCTGTCAAGCATCAAATAAGAAGGGGTCAAACCTTAATTCTTATAATTTTCCCCGACATCTGAAAATATTTCCCTCCATCCAGCGTCTTTTATTATGAACGAAAATCCATTGCAGGCGTTTTTCTTATGGCAAGGCATCTCAGGATTGAATATCCCGGCGCCTTTTATCACGTCTATTCCCGAGGGAACCAGAAGCAGGCGATCTTTCTTTCCGATGATGATCGGTATTATTTCTTAAAGATCCTCGGCGAAGCCCATGAACGGCTTTTCGCCAATTTCCATGTTTATTGCCTGATGCCTAACCACTATCATCTCGCTTTGGAGAGCCCCGAAGGTAACCTTTCTCAGATCATGCACTTCATAAATACCTCGTATTCTATCTATCTCAACCTCAAGCATGACAGATCCGGGCATCTTTTCCAGGGCCGTTTCAAGGCCATATTAGTGGACCTGGAATCCTACGCCAGAATATTGACGATGTACATTCATGGGAATCCTGTCCGGAAGGCCTTCGTCGCGCGTCCGGAAGAATTCGAGTGGTCTAGTGCAAGAGCGTATTTCGGACTCGTTAGCTCGCCTTCGTGGCTGAAAACGAAAGCGATCTATCGCTGTTTCGGGGGCGATTTGAAGGTCTTGCGGGCCGAACACGAACGGTATCTATACTTGAAGGAAGCCTGGCCCCCAGGCCCCGAATTCGCGAGGGCGCCGCGTGTCGGCATCCTGGGAGATGATGAATTCATCGGGAGGATCCGTAACTCGCGCCTGAAACAGATAATAAGCCTCCCTGACGGCGAGGTAGCAGAGATCCCCAGGCTTCGGAACAGACCGGCGGTTTCCACCATCCAGTCAGATGTCGCTGCCCGTTTGGGGACGACCAATCGGCTCGTCAAGAAGGTCACGATCCTTATCGCCCACAAGAACACAAACTATAGGCTCAAGGAGATCGGAGATTTCTTCGACATCGGCCCTGTCGCGGTCGCCGTGGCCTTCCGGAAGATGCGGGTTGAACTTGCCTCGAGCGAACCCCTCCGTCGGGCTGTTGCGGAGATCGAAGCGGGACTTTTTGAGGAAGACTGCGCTGAAAGAAAATTATAAGAATTAAGGTTTGACCCCTTCTTTATGGCATTGGGGGGGCGCCGTCGAAGCTGTAGCTGGGGGCGATCGCCGGGCGCGGCTTGCGCTTCGGCTTGGGCTTCACTTGCGGGTAGACGAACAGCTCTCCGGCGTAATTCCGCAGCACAACCTGCTCGTCGGTGATCGATTGAAGATATTTCGGCAGGACCGGGATCTTGCCGCCGCCTCCGGGCGCGTCGATGCAGTAGTACGGGACGGCCAGCCCGGAGGTCCAGCCGCGCAGGTTCTCCATGACTTCGATCCCCTTCTCGACCGTGGTCCGCAAATGCTCTGTACCCGAGACATAGTCCGCTTGGTAGATGTAGTAGGGCCGGACCCGGACGGCCAGGAGCTTCTGCATGAGGCGGCGCATGACAAGCGGATCGTCGTTGACGCCCTTGAGGAGCACGGTCTGGTTCCCGAGTGGGATCCCGGCGTCGGCCAGCAAATTCAGGGCCAGCGACGATTCCGGCGTGATCTCGTCGGGGTGGTTGAAATGGACGTTGACGTAGAGCGGATGGTATTTCTTGAGCATGCCCACGAGCTTTTCCGTGATCCGTTGCGGCAGGACGCAGGGCACGCGCGTGCCGATGCGGATGATCTCGACATGGGGGATGGCCCGGACGGCCTTGACGATCGCCTCGAGCTTGCGGTCGCCGAGCATCAGCGGGTCGCCGCCCGAGATGATGACATCCCGAATCTCGGCGTGATGCCGGATGTATTCGAGGCCGTCCTCGATGTACCGGGGGTGGATCTTCGACGGGTCTCCGACCATTCTCTTGCGCGTGCAGAAACGGCAGTACGAGGCGCAGCTGTGCGACACCAAAAAGAGACAGCGGTCGGGATAGCGGTGGACGATGCTCGGCACGGGGGAATCGCCGTCCTCCTCGAGAGGGTCGGCGACTCCCGTGCCTTCCTTCAGCTCGGCCGGGTCGGGCACCACCTGACGCCACATGGCGTCTCCCCGCTCCTTGATCAGGCCGGCGTAGTACGGCGTGATCTGGATCTTGAACACCTTGGAGATCCGGCGGACCTCCTCGACGTCAAGCCCAAAACGTTGGGCGATCTCTTCCGGTTTCCTGAGACTGCCCTGGAGTAAGCGTTGCCAATCATCCATCTCCAAAACTCCTCAACGAAAATACTTCGCGTAGATGACGCGGTCGTCCCCGGCCCGGTAGAAGTTCGGGACCTTGGCGACTTCTTTATAGTCCAAATCGATATAGAACTGCCTCGTGGCGTGGTACTTCGGCTGGGACGATGTCTCGATGATGATCATCCGGCCGTCGCGCCGCCGGACCTCGTCCTCGAGCCAGCGGACGAGCGCTTTGCCCCGCCCCTTGCCCTGCTCGGACGGCGCAACGGCCATCCAGTACATGTCGTAGGCGTCTTCGGCGAGAGGCGTCGGCCCCCAGGTCATGTAGCCCACCACGTCCTTTTGGCCGTTCTCGACGACGACGACGCGATAGTCTTTCTGGTCGGGCTTTTCAAGGTAGACGCCCATAAGCTCTTCGGCGACGTCGACCTCGGCGGCCGTGAAAAAGCCCGTCGCCCGGATAAGCCCGAGCACGGGTCCCTTATCTTGCGGTTCCATCGGTCGGATCATGGACGACTCTTCTTTCGAGGGCGTTCCGGATCATCGTGCCCCAGAACGCCGCGTATTCGACCCCGGCCGCCTTGAGGGCCCGGGCGTAGCCGGCATTGGTGCTGATGTCGGGGTTCGGATTGACCTCGAGGATGAACGGGCGGCCTTTGGCGTCCATCCGGAAATCCACCCGGGCGTAGTCCCGGCAGCCCATGGTCCGGAACGCGTCGGCGGCTAAACCCTGGAGCTTGGCCCGGAGATCATCGTCGATAGGCGCCGGGCAGATCGGGGGGGTCTTCTGGTAGAGCGGATTGTCCTCGAACCACTTGGCCTCGTAGCCGAGGATGCGGGGCATGTCCTTGGGCATGGCCGAGAAATCGATCTCGGAGACCGGCAGGGGCTTAACCGCGCCGTTCTCCATGACCGAGACGTTGAACTCCCGGCCGTCGATGAAGGCTTCGACAAGGACCGGCTGCTTGTAGCTGTCGATGCAGCGACGGACTTGCCGCCGCAAGGACTCCTCGTCCCGGACGACGGAGTCGGGGTAGATGCCCAGGCTGGCGTCCTCGGAATTGGGCTTGACGATGAGCGGGAACTTCAGCTCGAGGGGCTCGCCCCCCGTATGCATGAGCTGGGCCGGGGCGGTGGGCAGTCCGGCCGTCCGGAGGACCGCCTTGGCCTTGAACTTGTCCTGACAGAAGGCCAGGGTCTTGGCCGCGTTGCCGGTGAAGACGAGGCCCAGCAGCTCGAAGATGCCGGCGACGTTCGACTCCCACTGCGGCCGGCCGTAGTACCCCTCGCAGAGGTTGATCAGGGCGTCGGGGTTGAGCTCCCGGACCCGCCCCAGGAAATTGAGCAGGCTCCTCTGGAGCGGGATGAGCGTCGCGCCGATCCCGAGCGTGCGGACGGCGTCGTGCGCCTGCTGGGCCATTTCGGCCACGGACTCCTCGGACAGACGTTCGCCCGCCGCCGTCGGTCTCGGTTCGTAGGCGTTGAAGACGATGGCGATCGTAGGGGCAGGGTTCATGCACGATCCGCGAGGACCGCCGGCCGCTCGCTCGCCGCGGGCCGGGTGCGCGTTGGACGGAGGCCGTAGCGTTTGGAGGCCTCCTCCACGACCCTGTGGATCAGGTCCGAATAGGAATACCCGGCCGTCCGGGCCGCCTTGGGCAGGCAGGAATTATCCTCGGGGTTGGGCAGAATGCCCGGCAGCGGGTTGACCTCGAGGATGTTGGGCTCGCCCTTGTCGTCGAGCCGGACGTCGATCCGGGCCCAGTCCCGGATGCGGAGCACGGCGCAGGTCCTGGCGACGACGTTCCCGATCTTGGCCCTGAGCACCGCGGGAATGGGCGCCGGGCACTTGAAGATCTCGAGCGGCCGCGCCGGCGTGTCCCAGAGCCACTTCGCTTCGTAGGAATAGATCGGGGCCGCCCCGGCGGGGAGCTGGCCGTGGTCGATCTCGACGATGGGCAGGATCTCGCAGTTCGGGGTGTTCCCCAGGACGCCGACGGTGAATTCGCGGCCGGCGAGGAAGCGCTCGACGATGACCGGCTGCTTGTAAGCCGCGACGACCTCCTCGACGCGCTCATAGAGCTCGCCCAGGCTGTGGACGAGGGAGTTGTTCTTGATGCCCTTGCTCGAACCCTCGAACAGGGGCTTGACGATGGCCGGCAGACGGACGCCGGCCGGGATGGCGGCCGCGGACTCGACGATCCAGAACGCCGGATTGGGGATCCTGTGGTAGGACAGGATCTCTTTGGCCCGCGACTTGACGAGGCAGAGACCGAGCGTCAGCGGGTCGGAGCCCGTGTAGGGGATGTCCAGCATCTCGCAGACCGTCGGGATGTGGGACTCGCGGTTCGGGCCGACGACGCGCTCGGCGATGTTGAATACGAGGTGCGGACGCTGACGCTTCAGCCGGCCGTAAGCTTTGTCGTCGGACTCGATGAAGACGACCTGGTGCCGTTCCCGGAGGGCCTGCCCGACCGCTGCGATCGTCTCATCCGAATCGCATTCGGCGAGCATATCATTGGGAAGTGGAGGCTCGTCCTCCTCGTCCCTTCGCTCGTCGGGGCGACGAATGAGCGTCGCTTCCATTCCCGTTTTCGAGCTATAAAGCAAAGCTACTTTCATCGCTCTATCCTTTTTTCTTTCAAGTCAAGCTCTCGTAAGTTCCAATCGCCGTAATCTTTTTTTCATTTTCATTTATAGACCATTCTAACCAATTGTCAAGTATTTTCTAAGAAACGACCACTTTTTTTTGTAGAACGGCGGTCGGCCCGCACCATTGGTAGTGTCGATTCGACCGGCCCAACTGCAACGCGTGAAAACGGCCGGCGCGACGCGCGGCCGATTCCGGCGAGCGGGTACGGGAGGGAGACGAACGGGGAGTTCATGGCGGGGTCCGGGTGATCCTTACCTGAAAAAGAGGAACGTGACGACGAAGTAGAGCGGGATGAGCATGGCGAACGAGTAGGCCATGTAGCCGAAGAACGAGGGCATCTTCAGCTTGTATTCCTCGGCGATGACCTTGACCATGAAGTTCGGGCCGTTGCCGATGTAGGAGTTCGCGCCCATGAAGACCGCGCCGACGCTGATCGCTTTCAGGAAGATCGAAGGGATGCCCAACACGTCGCCGTTGAGGCCGAGACCCTGCCCCATGGAGAAGAAGGCCAGGTAGGTCGGCGTATTGTCGAGGAAGGAGGAGAGGAAGCCCGTGCCCCAGAAGAACTGCCACGGCCGGGAGAAGCCGAGCTCCGCCGCGCGGGCGTTGAGGATGAGCAGGGCCGGGACCATGGTGATGAAGATGCCGGCGAAGAGGATGGCCACTTCGAGGATGGGATTGTAGGTGAACTTGTTGTCGGTCCGGCACTGGCGCCTCGTCGTCAGCAGGGACATGATGGACACGAGGATGAAGACGCCTTCGCGGCGCGGGAAGGGCAGGAACATGCCGGCGATGACCCCGGCGATCCAGAGGAAGTTGATCGTCCCGGTCATGCGCAGGGGGACGACGCGGCGCCGGTCGCGGATGAGGTCGCGGCACTCCTCCTTGCGGTACTGATAGCCGTCGTAGAGGTAGAACATCAGCAGCACGCCGCCGACCATGACCGCCCACACGGGGAAGAGGCGCAGTGTCCAGAAGAAGGGCACGCCCTTGATGAAGCCCATGAAGAGCGGCGGGTCGCCGAGCGGCGTCAGCAGGCCGCCGATGTTGGAGACGAGGAAGATGAAGAAGATGGGGATGTGGAGCGTGTGCCGGCGCTCGGAGTTTGTCTGGAGGAGCGGCCGGATGAGGAGCATGCTGGCGCCGGTCGTGCCGATGAAATTGGCCAGGACGGCGCCGACGAGCAGGAACAGCGTGTTGACCTCGGGCGTCGCCTTGAGGTCGCCCTTGAGGACGATGCCGCCGGAGACGATGAACAGGGCCGTGAGGAGAAGAAGGAACGAGGCGTAATCTTTCATCGACAGGACGAGCTCGTGGGGGGCTTGGAAGAGGAGGAAGACGGCGATCGGCAGGGACCACAGAAACGCCACGAGGCCCTTGTTCTTGTGGTCCTCCCAGAAATGAGGCGCGCGGAGAGGCAGAAGGGCGATGGATAGAAGGAGCCCCGCGAACGGGACGACGGTCCACAGCGACAGCGTTTGTCCGAGGTCATGCGCGCTCATAAGATTCGTATTGTAGCGGAACAGCGCGTTTTTTCAAGGGGAATCGGGCCCATCGGGGAACTTTCCCGGCCGCGCGGGCCGGATCACGGAAGGAAAGCGGTGGAGATATGGAAGGCGCGCGTCGGGAGCTTCCGTCGCGCCGCCTTCCGTTCGACGGGGCGGAGAAGTGAGCGGTCGTCGCTCGGCGGCGTCAGGAAGATGAGCGCGGCGCCGATAGTCCAGAGCTCCTCGAGGAGTTCGAGCGGCAGGCCGCGCTCGACGTGGACCGCGGCCCTCGCGCCCGACGAGGCGGCCGCGCCGGCGATCTCGACGGCCAGCTCGGCCCAATTCCCGTCCGTCGAATCCCTGTCCGAGAAATGGACCCAGGCGCGGCGGCCCGCCGGCCCGGCGAGGTCCGGGACGAGCGGGCCGAGATGGTAGATCACGAGATATCCCTTCCCCTTCTTCGCGGCGGCGGCCAGCCCGGCGAGCGTCCCGGCATCGCGGTTGTGCGTCCGGTTGGAGAGGTGAAGATCCATCCCTCGCCCGAGGAGATCTTCAAGCGTCTGGAGGGAAATCCCCGACGTTTGGTCCGCGGCGGGAAGAGGCCCGTTCCAGAACACGGAGAGGTGCGTCCGCGAGGTCCGGCAGACCTCGAGGAGGATCTCCCACTCGTCGGCCCGGGGCCGGGCTTCGTCCGAAGTGAGGATGCGGGCGCCGCCCCGGGCGAGCGCTTCGACCTCCGTGAGGCCGAACCGGCCGGTGTCGAGGAGGCTCAGGCGGATGCGCCTCCGGCCGGCGTACCGGACGGCCTCGAGCAGGGCTTCGTAGTCGAACTGGTCGTCGCGGATGACGAGGTCCTGCCGCATCCGGACGCGGTCCAGGAGCTCGTAGGTCTTGACGACGCCGGCGATGCCTTTTTCGATCGCATGTTCGCTCATCGTCCGAATTTCAAGATATACCATCCCGCCTGCGGGCTGTCAAACGCGCCACGCCGGGTCTCAAGCACTCGATCCGGCCGCGGAGGGGTCTCGGGGATCGTCTCCGCTCGCTGCGGTGAATCTTCACGCCGTCCCGGTCCGGAGCCGACTTGGACGTCTCCGTCCCGATGCCGGCTAATTCACCGCTTTATGCTCGCTCCGACGACGCCCCTCAACCCCTTTTTCCGCGGCCTCATCAGCGTATATCCGGCCGCATCTCGGCTCATTCCTTGATATTCCCGCTGGCGTTCGTTATCATCCCCCCGGAGGCAAGCCGCCGTGAAATCCTGCGTCGTTCTGTTCTCGGGAGGGCTCGATTCGACGACGACCCTCGTCTGGGCCCTTGCCCGCTACGACCGGGTCCACACCCTGACCTTCGATTACGGCCAGAGGCATCGGGTCGAGATCGGCCTCGCCCGGAAGGCCGCCCGCCGGCTGGGCGTTCCCCACACCGTCCTCAAGGTCGACCTTCGGCAGATCGGTGGCTCGGCGTTGACCGATCCGTCCATCCCCCTCCCCCGCTCCGCGCGGCCGGCCGAACGCCGCTCCGGACCGCCGGCGACCTACGTCCCGTTCCGCAACGGCATCTTCCTCGCCCTGGCCGCCGCCTGGGCCGAGGCGCGGGGCCTCCGGGACCTCGTCTGCGGCTTCCACATCGCCGACTCTCCCGACTATCCCGACACGACAAAGAGTTTCGTCCAGGCCATGGAGAGGGCCATTCAAGCAGGCACGAAAGCCGCCATCAACGGACCGAAGGCCCGGGTCATCACGCCGCTCCTCGGACTGAGCAAGCCGGACATCATCCGGAAGGGCCTGGCCCTTGGCGCCGACTACTCCCACTCGGTCTCCTGTTATGCCGGGGGCGAGCGCCCCTGCGGGACGTGCTCGTCCTGCCGGTTCCGCTCCCGGGCCTGGAAGGCCGTCGGCCGCGAGGATCCCCTCCTCGCCCGTCTTCGAAAGGAAGGTCAACGATGAGCTGGACACTCAAAGTCCGGGACAAGTTCTCGGCCGCCCACTATCTCAAGGAATACAAAGGCAAGTGCGAGAAGGTCCACGGCCATACCTTCCAGGTCGAGGTCTCGATCGCCGTCCGCGAGCTCGACCGGACGGGCATCGGCTTCGATTTCACGGAAGTCAAGAAGGTCCTGGCCGCCTCCCTGCCCGACCACACCTTCCTCAACGAGACCTTCCCCTTCAATCCCTCCGCCGAGAACATCGCCCGCCACCTCTACGGCGAGCTCAAGAAGTCCTACCCGGTAAAGTCGGTGACGGTCTGGGAATCCGAGGATGCGTCGGCCACCTACGCTGAAGACGACTGAGATCTTCGCCTCGGTCCAGGGCGAGGGTCTGCGCCAGGGCGAGCCGACGATCTTCGTCCGTCTCGCCGGCTGCAACCGCCGCTGCGGCTTCTGCGACACCAAGAAGGCCTGGCGGGGCGGCCGCGAGATGCCCGTCGAAAAGATCGTCGATGAGGTCGGCCGGCTCCGGCGCGGCGTCCCGGCGGCCTGGGTCTGTTTAACGGGGGGAGAGCCCCTGGCCCAGGACGTCCGGTCGCTCGTCCTCCGGCTCCACGAGGAAGGCCTCAAGGTCCAGATCGAGACGAACGGGACGTTCCCGCCCGACCCGCGCGCGGACTGGCACACCGTCTCGCCCAAGCCGCCGGACTTCGATGTCCACCCCGGCTTCGTGAGGCGGGCCCGGGAGGTCAAGCTCGTCGTCTGCCGCGCGCTCACGCTCGACGACGTCAGGACGGTGAGGGCCATATTCCCCCGGGCGACCCCGCTCATCCTCCAGCCCCAGTCGAACGCTTCCTGGAGCAGGAAGAAAGCTCTTAAGATTCTCGAAGACTCGTATCGGTCGGGGCTCGGCGGGATCCGTCTGTCCGTCCAGCTCCACAGGGTCTATGGACTTCGCTAACTAGCCCCGCTAAGCGGCGTCCGCCGCGCCGCGTCCATCGCCCTTCCGCTCGAAGAACCGATAGCCGGACCTCGTGAGATAGACCCCGGCCAGGGTGATGGCCGCGCCGAAGGCCTGGATCGCGGTCAAACGCTCGCCGAGGACCAGGCCGGCGAAGAAAATGGACAGGATGGGGGTCAGGTTGCTGTAAACTCCGGTTTTGGCGCTGCCGACTTTCTTGACGGACTGGTACCAAAGGACGAAGCAGAGGAAGATGGACACGAGGCCCGCGTAGAGGATGGCCCCCCAGCCCTCCAAGGAGATCCGCGTCCAATCGATCCGGGCCACGTCCCCGGCCGCGAACGGCAGGTAGACCAGCGTCCCGGTGATCGTCCCCACGGCCGCCAATCGGAAGGCCGAATTCCGCTCGAGGACGGGTTTCGAAAAAACCGTGTAGCCGGCCCAGCAGGCGTTGGCCAGCAGGATCAGGACGGCCCCGCGCCAGGCCTCCCACGTGAAGACCAGGCCGCCGTTCTCTCCGGAAACGACGAGAAGGAACCCGGCGAAGGAAATGGCGATGCCGAACCAGCCGGCGAGAGATATCCGCTCTTCCCCGACCGCCGTGGCCAGCAGGGCGATGAAGATGGGGCTCGTGCCCATGACGATGGAGGCCGTCGAGGCGTTCATCGTGTCGATGGCCTTGATGAAGAAGACCTGATACCCCGTGATCCCCAGAAGGCCCAGCCCGAAGGCCTTCCACCCGTCGCCCTTCCGCCCGAGCCTGAGCTTCCCCGGCCGGGCGACAAGGACCGCCAGATAGGCCAGCGAAGCCAGACCCAGCCGGACGGCGTTGAAGCCGTGGGGCGAAAGCGTCCGCAGTCCGATCTTGATCACCGAGAGGTTGACGGCCCAGAGGATGATCACCAGGATGATCAGCAGATCGGTCCGGCCCATCCGTGAACCGTTGGTACGCTCGGCCATGCTGCTTTTTCTTCCGGGGTCAGGTTCTTTTTTTCGCGGAGACGCCGGTCCGTCCTCAGGACCGCCGCTTCCGCGGGCGGGGGTAGCGGGCCTCGACGACCGAGCTGAGGCCGCCGCGAGGATTGAATTCGCCCCTGACGACGGCGCCGGCCGGGCGGCAGGCGCGGACGACGTCCTCGAGGACGCGGTTGACGACGTTCTCGTAGAAAATGCCCAGGTTGCGGTAGGCCAGGAAATATTCCTTCAGGGATTTGAGCTCGAGGACTCTCCCCGCGGGGACGTAGCGCAGGGTGATCGTCCCGAAATCGGGCCGGCCCGTCTTGGGGCAGACGGAGGTGAACTCCGGGAATTCGATGGCGATCTCGTAGTCCGGGAACTGGTTGGGGAAGGTCTCGAGCGGCGGCAGCTTCGCCTCGAGGCCGGCCTTGGCCTCGCGGTCCGTGTATCGGGGCATGGATATCCTCATTAACCTCATGAAGAGGGCTATGATACACGAAAATGCCGACCTCCACAACGGAGGCCGCGGAGGGGCCTCGGGAATCGCCTCCGTCCGCTGGAGTGATGCTCCACTATGCTTGACTGGCAAGAGCCGCATCCCTCCTTTATGCTCCCTCCGGCGATCCCCTCGGCCCCGGGTATAGCGGTCGCCTCCGTCCGCTGGAGTGATGCTTAACGCCTTCCCGGGCTGGATCCGGGGACATACATTTCCAGTACGTGTCCCCCTTTTTTAAGATGTTTCCTAAAAGCGCGCCTCCGAGTTGCTCCGTCGCGCTTTTATCGGTCGCTTCTAAGAATTCGCTCCCTGCCGCTCCACTCCGACGACACGCCTCGGCCCCTTTTCCGCTGGCCTCCTCTGGGAATACTCCTGCTCGCGGCGGATTTGTGCGAGTTGTCTCTTAAGCCCAAGATGTGATTGCCAACATGGCTCCCAATTGGGCGTTTCTTCATCGGCGGATAAACATTATAATAGGGCATATCTATTCCTTAATTAAGAGCGACAAGAGAGCCCTCATGAGCGAATGCCAGAGCGCGAAGAACAAAGCCCGGTGCAATTGCAGCTATGAGCCCTGCGGCCGGAAGGGGGTCTGTTGCGACTGCCTGGCCTACCACTGGAGGAACAGGGAGCTGCCGGCCTGCCTGTTCCCGGACTCCATGGAGAAGACCTATGACCGGTCCCTCCGCAGGTTCCTCGAGGTCTACAAGGACGAGGCCTGATGGCCGGACATCGTTTCGTCTACGGCCCGGTCGCCTCGCGGCGCCTGGGCTTCTCCCTGGGCGTCGACATCATCCCCTTCAAGACCTGCACCCTCGACTGCATCTACTGTCAGCTCGGGTCGACCGGTAAAAAGTCCCTGCGCCGGGCGAGCTGGTTCCCGCCGAAGGACATCCTGGCCCAGGTCAAGGCGGCCGTGGACTCCGGTCAGAGGATCGACGTCATCACCTTCTCCGGCTCCGGAGAACCAACCCTCAGCCGGGATATCGGACACCTAATCCGGGCGATCAAGAGGATGACCCGCATCCCCGTCGCCGTCCTGACCAACGGGACGCTCCTCACCCGGAAGGACGTGCGGCGCGAACTCGGCGCCGCCGACATCGTCGTGCCCTCTCTCGACGCCGTCCCCGTGGCCCTCTTCCGGCGCGTCAACCGGCCCCACGCGTCGCTCGACAACGGGAAGATCGTCGACGGCCTGGCCCGCTTCCGCGAGGAATTCCGGGGCGAGATCCGGCTGGAGGTTATGCTGGTCAAGGGCGTCAACGATGCCCCGATCCATATCGAGGCCATCAAAGCGGCCGCGGCGCGCATCCGCCCGGATCGCATCGAGCTGAACACGGTCGTCCGGCCGCCCGCCGAACTCCGGGCCGGGGCGCTCAGCGCCGCCGAGCTCCGCAAGATCCGGAACCAGTTGGGTCCCCGGACGGAGATCGTCACCTCCTTCGCCAAAAGGAAGCAGGCCCCCGCGGCCGGCGGCCTCGAACGAGCCATCCTGGCCACGGTCGGGAGGAGGCCCCAGACTCAGCAGGACATCTCCGTATCGCTCGGCCGTCGCCGGGACGAGGTCCTCAAGGCCCTGTCGTCTCTCCTCGGACGGGGCCGGGTCCGGAAGCTCGTCCGCGGGGGAAAGACATATTTCGCCAAAGCCCGCGGCTAGCTTTACTTGGCCGTCCCGCTATGGTAGCATGATTTCTTTCGAAGGCCTGATTCGAAAACCCGATCGTCAAACGAGGTATTGCCATGTTCCTTAACACCCATTTTCCCAAGGCTCAAAAATACTGGTATCAAGGAAAATTTTACGACTGGTCCGAGGGCGATCTTCATCCCATGATGCACGCCCTCCACTATGGGACCTCGGTCTTCGAAGGGATCCGGGCTTACGGCACGCCCCGAGGGACCGCAATATTCCGTCTGCCGGAGCACATCGACCGCATGCTTCTCTCCGCGGCCGTGGCCAGAATGAAATTCCCCTACGGCAAGGATGAGATCATCGAGTTCATCAAGCTGACAGTTCGCGAGAACGGGCTGGAGAGCTGCTACATCCGGCCCCTGCTCTTTTTCTCCTACGGTAACCTCGGGCTCGTGCCCAAGGCCTGCCCGGTCGAGCTGGCCATCAGCGCCTGGGAATGGGGGGCCTACCTCGGCGAGAAGGCGGCCGGCGGCGTCAGCGTCTATATCGTCCCCTGGCGCCGAGTCCACCACACCCAGTTCAACATGGCCGCCAAGCTCGGCGGCGTTTACGTCCAGTCGACGATCTGCGGCCTGGAGGCCCGCGATGAGGGTTTCGACGAGGCCGTCTTCCTGAACTTCGAGGGCCGCATCGCCGAAGGGCCCGGCCAGAACATCTTCATCGTCAAGGGCGGCACGCTCATCACCAACGACCGGAAGGAATCCGTTCTCGAAGGAATCACCCGGACGAGTCTCCTCGAGATCGCCCGAGATCTCGGCTTCAAGACGGCCGTCGGGCCCATCACCAAGGAGGATCTCTACGGGGCGGAAGAGGCGTTTTTCTGCGGAACGGCGGTCGAGATCATCCCCATCATTTCCGTGACGGACGGGTCCGACCCGGCCGCCGGGAAAACGCGGCACGCCATCGGGACGGACAAGCCGGGGCCCATCGCCCAGAGGATGATTAAAGCCTACCACGAGGCCGTGACCGGCGGCTCCCCCCGCTACGAGAAATGGCTGACGTACGTCAAGGGCTGACGCGCGGACTCCGGTTCCGGCCGATAGGCACCGTCCGCTCGCGCTTCAAGGAGCCGGCCGACCTGCCGCCCCCGGCCTTCGCTCCGCCCCGCTTCTTCGAACGCTCCACAGGAGAGATCGAGGTTGACCCCGAGTTCGCCGAGGCCCTCGACGACATCGAGGGCTTCTCACACATCATCGTCCTCTTCCATTTCCACCGTTCCGGAGGGGCCAAGCTCAAGGCCGTCCCGCCGGGCGAGCCCCGGCCGCGGGGGATTTTCTCGACCCGGTCCCCGCACCGCCCGAATCCCCTGGGCCTGAGCGTCCTTAAGCTACTCGGAAGAGATGGGCGGGTCCTCAAGGTCTCAGGCCTCGACATCATCGACGGAACGCCTGTCCTCGACATCAAGCCCTACACCAGCCGGGACCGGAAGTCGCACATCCGGACGGGCTGGCTTCAAAAAAACCGCCGCCCCGCGCGCTAGGATCCCGCGGGGCCCCGTGAAGGAGGTCCCGGACATGCGCATTCATCCGCCGAACGTTCCGAGAAGGCCCGAAAAGGCGGGGCTCGGCCCGGCCGTCATCCTCATCCTGCTGGCCGCCGCGGCCCTGGCCGGTCAGGACATTCTGAAAAATCTCGGCCAAGAGCAGGATTACCGGAGCCGCCGCGTTTCGTCCTACGACCGGAGCGGCGGGAACCGGGACTCGATCGCCATCGAGCCGGGGAAAACCGCCGTCCTGGCCGAGATCGAGGGCCCCGCGGCCATCCACCACGTCTGGACGACGATCGCCGCCGAACCGTTCTACGGCCGGAAGATCGTCCTCCGCATCTATTGGGACGGGGAGAAAGCCCCCTCGGTCGAAGCGCCGGTCGGCGATTTCTTCGGCGTCGGCCACGGCCTGAACAGGAATTTCACCTCCCTCCCGATCACCTGCTCGTCGGAGGGACGGGCCCGGAATTGCTACTGGTATATGCCCTTCCGCCGCTCCTGCCGGGTTACGGCGACGAACGAAGGGACGCGGCCCGTTGACGCATTTTACTATTACATCGATTACCGCGAGCTCGGCGAGCTCGCCCTCGGAACGCCGTATTTCCACGCCCAGTACAGACAGGATTTCCCGCCCGCCGAGGGACGGAACTACCTCCTTCTCGCCGCCGAGGGGGCCGGACACTACGTGGGCTGCAACCTGAGCGTCCTCCAGCGGGCTATGGGCTGGTGGGGAGAGGGCGACGACATGATCAAGGTGGACGACGAAGCCCGGCCGTCCCTTCACGGCACCGGCTCCGAGGACTATTTCTCCGACGCCTGGGGGATGCGCGAAGGCGAGAGCCCCTTTTACGGCTGTCCCCTTCAGGAGGAGGACTTCCAGGCCGGGTCCAAGGCCACGGTTTACCGCTTCCACATCCCGGATCCCGTCCCGTTCAAGAAATCCATTCAGGTGACAATCGAGCATGGACACGCGAACGACCGGAATGATTATCTCTCCTCGGTCGCCTACTGGTACCAGGACGAACCCCACCGGCCCTTCTTGCCGCTCGCCCCGGCCGCAGAGAGGCTCCCCTTCGCCTTCGAGCCGCCGGAGAATTTCGTCCTGCCGGAGTGGGAAGAGGAGAAGCCGGGCGCGGCCGGCGTCTTCGTCGATCGCGCCGCCGGGCTCCGGATGACGGCGCCGCGGCTGGCCGCGGCCCCCTCCTCTTACTACAACGGGACCGGGGTCCGCTATCCACTCCTCCGGACCGACGGCGTACCCGACGGGGCGAGAGCCGAATTCCGCTTCCCGGTCGAGATCCGTGACCTGTACGCGATCGAGCTCTATTTCTTAAAAACGCCGGCCGCGGGGAATTTCCGCATCCTGGGAATCCGCGGCGGAGGCGAAGCCGCCGGATCCGGCGTTCTCGGCCGTTTCGACGGCTACGCCGTGGAAACAGTCCTCGCTTCCGTTGCCCTCGAGGACATCCTCCTCGAGCCCGGACCCAACGCCCTGACCTTCGAGGTGGCGGGAAAGGACGCGCGAAGCGCCGGCACCGACATCTTTTTCGTCGGCTTCGGACTCAGGCCCGCGGCCCGCCGGTTCGTCCGCGAATGGAGTCTGGTCGGGCCCTTCCACGCCGCCGACATGGACGATCTGCAGACGGCCTATCCCCCCGAAACGGAAATCGCGCCGGCGAAGATCTACAAGGGCAAGGACGGCGCCGACGTCGGTTGGCGGACCGTCCGGGCCGACGGGACCGGATACGTGCGGCTCGACAACATCATCCGGCCCAACGAACAGGCGATCGTCTACGGCCTCGTCTACGTCCTTTCCCCGGACGACCGGAGCGCGCCCCTCCTTCTCGGCAGCGACGACGGGATCCGCGTCTGGGTCAATGGCGAGCTCGTCCACACGAACCCCGCCTACAGGGCCGCGGAGGCCGACCAGGACCGGGTCTCCGTCCGCCTGAAGGAAGGCTGGAACAAGATCCTCCTCAAGGTCCTCCAGGGGGCCGGAGGCTGGGGTTTCTATGTCCGTTTCGCGGATCCCGCGGGCGAGCTGCGCTTCGCGCTCAGGCCGGAATAGGCGGTGGGATCAGGCCTTCAGGACGTCCGCGGCCGCCGCTGTGACGACGTCCCAGGCGCCCCGGACGTGGCGCTCTTCCGTCGTCCGCTGTCCCACGACCAGTCGGATCGTATACTTCCCCCGGAGCGTCGTATGGGTCAGGAAGACCGGCCCGGCGGCGTTGATACGCTCGAGCAATCTGAGGTTGAGCTCGTTGAGAGCGCCCTCGTCGCGGCCGTCGTTGAGACGGAAGCAGACGAGACCCAGCTCGACCGGGGCCAGGAGTTCGAATCGGCCGTCCCCTTCGACCCAGTCCCTGACGAGCGCAGCCAGCCGGAGGTGTTCGCGGACCATGGCCTGGAGCCCCTCGACACCGTAGCTCCGGACGACGAACCAGAGCTTGAGGGCCCGGAAACGCCGGCCCAGCTGGATGCCCCAATCGCGATAGTTCTTCACCTTGGCGTCGACGCCTGTCTTGAGGTACTCGGGGTGGATCTCGAAGGTCCGGACGAGCGTCGCCGGGTCCCTGACGAAATAGGCCGAGCAGTCAAAATTGGTCACCATCCACTTGTGGGGGTTGAAGACGAACGAATCGGCCAGCTCGACCCCGTCCAGGATCCAACGCTTCTCCGGGAGAAGGGCGGCCGTTCCCGCCCAGGCCGCGTCGACGTGGAGCCAAACGCCGTGCTTCCGACAGATCTCGCCGATGGGTCTCAACGGATCGATGGCGCCCGACGACGTCGTGCCGACCGTGGCCACGACGCACGCAGGGACGAAACCGGCTTCCCCATCCCTGACCAGGGCTTCCTCGAGCTTTTCCGGGATAAGGGCGAACCGACCGTCGGTCGGGATGCGGCGGAAGCTCTTCTTGCCGAAGCCGGCGATCTTGACGCCCTTATCGACGCTCGAGTGGACCTCGTCGGAAGCATAAACGGTCAGGGGAATTCTGAGGCCGGTCTCGTTCGATTCGAAGCCGGTCGCCTTCTCCCTGGCCGAAAGGAGGGCGCACAGGGTGGCCGTCGAGGCCGTGTCCTGGATGACGCCGGATAAGCCGGCCGGGAGCCCGATCATCTGCCGCAGCCAGTCGAGGACGACTTCCTCGAGCTCGGCGGCGGCCGGCGAGGTCTGCCAGACCATACATTGGGCCCCGAGTCCGGCGGTCAGAAGCTCCCCCAAGACCGATGCCGGGCTGTTGTTGGCCGGAAAGTAGCCGAACCAGCCCGGGTGCTGCCAGTGAGAGACGCCGGGCAGAAGCACCCTCTCGAAATCCCGGAAGATGCCCTCTATGGCCTCCCCCCTGGCGGGCGGGACGGCGGGGATCATTTTTTTGATGTCCCCCGGCTCGAGGCGGGAAAGGACGGGGTATTTCTCCATATTTTCGAAATAATCGGCGATCCAGTCGACGAATTGATGGCCGGCGCGCCGGAAATCCTCGTTTTTCATGACATTCTCCTCAATCGGGGGCCTTTTTCAGCCTCAAGAAGACATCTTCAATATACCTTTTTTCAGGGGAAAGCTCCAGAAAAAGGCCTCATCGGCCGCGATTTCCGGAAAAGCGGCAAAAGGGGGCTATTTCGAGTAAAAAACCTGTCGCCAAGCGGACGCTTGATGTTATTTTTGGGAAGTTAAGAAAACTTGTTGTATCTCCCCCCAAGTTGTGGTATAATTAAAAATGGTCATCAAGGGGTCTTCGGAAAAACCTAAAAAAAAATAGCCGTTCGTCTGCTTCCGCCTGCCGGTCCTCCAGTCCATCCAGGACGCAACTCTTTTACGCTCCCGTTCGTATTACTTTGTGAGCGACCGAAATGGACGACATCGACCTCCTTTTTAGTTTTTCCTATACAACCCAACCCCCACAAGAGGCTGCCCTGCTCTGAAGGCCGGATCAGGGCAGCCTCCCTCATGCTTCCAAGATGGGGTCAAACCTTAAATCTTATAATTTCTGATGATTTCAGAGTCGTCCGAGCTCTATCAGAGGTGAATTATAAGATTTAAGATTTGACCCCTTCTTTTTTTGACCCCATCTTTTTGCTATAATCGCCATAGGCTTATTCCGAAGGGAAGTCCGTCCGATGCGGACACAGCCCCCGCTACTGTAACCGGGGACGAATCCCAAGAGACGCCACGGCCTCGAGGCTGGAAGGCTTGGGAGGAGAGTGATCCGGGAGTCAGGAGACCTTCTTTAAGCCTCGGTCGTCCGGTCTTCGGGAGGAAGACGGAGAACGAAAAGCGGCGGGGGCGGCTGCGGAGTTCCTGCCATGGACAGACGAACGCTCGCCCTCACGGGTCTGATCGCGCTCATCCCCTCCGGCCTTGGCGCGGAAGACGCTCAGGACAAGGCCGCTGTGCTCCTGAAGCACGACCTCGTCGTCACGGCCACGCGCCTCGAGACGCCTGAGAAGAAAGTCGGAAGCTCCCTGACGGTGGTCACGGGCGAGGAGCTCGTCCGGACCGGCAAGGCCCTCGTTCTCGAAGCCCTGGAGGCCGTCCTCGGCCTGTCGACCATCCGGAATGGCGGCCCGGGCGCGACGGCTTCCGTTTCCGTGCGCGGCGCCAACAGCGAACACACGCTCTTCCTGCTCGACGGCCTCGAGCTCAACGACCCGATCAATCCCTCCCGTTCCTACGACCTGGCGCATCTCCCCCTCAGCGAGGTCGAGCGGGTCGAGATCCTCCGCGGTCCCCAGGGCCTTCTCTACGGCTCGGACGCGCTCGGCGGCGTCGTCAACATCATCACCCGGGCCGGCCGCGGCCGTCCCCGGCTGATCTTGGCCTCGTCGGCGGACACGCTCCGCACTTTCATCTCGGACATCTCCCTTTCCGGCTCGGGCCGGAAAACGGACTACTCCTTCGCCCTTTTCCACGAGCGGACGGCCGGCCTCTCCGCGGCCTCGTCCGCCTATCCGGGAAATGTCGAAAAGGACGGCTACCGTAACCTGAGCTTCGCCGCCCGGATCGGCTACGCCCTCCGTCCGGCGGCCAGCCTGACCTTTACGGTCCGGGCCGCGAAAGCCCGGACGGAGCTCGACAACTTCGGCGGCCCGGGCGGGGACGATCCGAACAGCCTCCAGGATTATGGGACTCTTCTCGTCCGGGGACAGTACCGCGGCCTCTCCCGGAACGGCCGTTGGGAACAAGCCCTGTCCGTGTCCTGGCTGGGCGCCAGGCGCGAGAATACCAACACGGTCGACGAGGCCCATCCCCAGGACCGGGACGAGGGTCTTTACCGGAGCGATATCTTCAAGCTCGACTGGCAGAACAATATCTTCCTCCGCCCGGGGAACACCCTCACCGCCGGATTCGAGCTCGAAGAAGAAAAGGGGCGGTCCGATTACGTCTCGGAAAGCGCCTGGGGGATCGTCGAATCCCGGTTTCCTTCTGCCCGGGCCGGCTCGGCCGGCGTCTATCTTCTCGACCACTGGGAGATCGGGGAGCGCTTCTTCGTCACAGCCGGCGTCCGGGCCGACAACCACAGCCATGCCGGCCCGGCGGTGACCTTCCGCATTGCCCCCGCCTATCTCATCGCCGCGACGGGGACGAGACTCAAGGCGACGATCGGAACGGGCTTCAAATCGCCCTCTCTCTACCAGCTCTTCGCCCCCGGCACGTCCTGGGGCCCGGTCGGAAATCCCTCGCTGCGGCCCGAGCGGGCCACCGGCTGGGACGCCGGCATCGAGCAGAGCTTCATGGAGGATCGAGTCGTCCTCGGCCTGACCTGGTTCGAGAACTCCTTCCGTGACCTTGTCGATTTCGATTTCCAAGCCGGCTACGTCAATATCGGCCGGGCCCGGACAAAGGGTCTCGAGGCCTCGGCCGAAGCGAGGCCGGCGGACGGCGTCCGCTTGGGCGCTTCTTACACCCGCCTCTCGGCCCGCGACGAAGACGCCGGAACAGAGCTCCTGCGCCGGCCGAGGGATAAATTCTCGGCCGACGCCGCCGTGCGCTTTTTCGGACGCTTCGATCTCACCGTCACCGCGCTCTGGGTCGGCCGCCGGCTCGACCGGGACTTCAGCGCCTTCCCGTATCAGACGGTCATGCTTCCCGGATATGTCCTCCTCGACGCCGTCCTGGCTATCGCCGTCGGCTCGCGGCTCGATCTCTTCGCCCGCGTCAACAATATTCTCAACACCCGTTATGAAACGGTCTGGGGGTACGGCGCGCCCGGGCTTACGGTCAGAACGGGCTTCCGCCTGGCTCTCTGAGCGGACCGCCCAGCCGTTCGGGCCGCGGCCGGAGCTTATTTCGGGTCCGGTTCCATGCCGACAAATCCGACGACGGGCGCCGGCCGTCCCGCCTCGTCGAGCGGCGCGGCGTAATCGTAGCTCGTCACGTCGGGCTGGTACCTGTCGCTGAAGTTGGCCCCGGCCCAGAAGCCGAAATTCGTCCCACCGTGGAACACGTACAGGCTGAAGGACTTGCCGTGATCGAGGGGCCAGCGGAGGTCGGCGAGCGCCCGCCGGACGATGCTCATGCGGCCCTCCGCGGCCACGCTTTCATGGGAACGACAGAGATTTTATCATAGATTTGACATTCCCAATCCGGCCGTTATAATTCCGGAAATGCAGGCCGCCGCCGCCCAGCCCGAGATCAACTCCGGAACCGGTCGCGGTCCCTCAGCGGCCGGAAGGCCCCGGCCGGGGCAGCCCCAAGAAAAAGGAGGCCCGAGATGTCCATGAAACGCGTGAAACCCGTTCCGAGCGACATCGAAATCGCCCAGTCCGCCGAGCTCCTGCCCATCGTCGAGATCGCGAAGATGATCGGCCTCGCGGAGGAGGACCTGGACCTCTACGGCAGGCACAAGGCCAAGATCCACCTCGACGTCCTCGACCGGATCAAGGACCGGCCCAAGGGCCGTTATGTAGACGTGGCGGCCATCACGCCGACGCCGCTCGGCGAAGGCAAGACGACGACCACCGTCGGGCTCAGCCAGGCCCTCGGCGCCCACCTCGGGAAAAAGGTCGTCACCGTCGTCCGCCAACCCAGCATGGGGCCGACCTTCGGCATCAAGGGTGGGGCCGCGGGCGGGGGCTATTCGCAGATCGTGCCCATGGAGGATTTCAACCTCCATCTGACCGGCGACATTCACGCCGTCACGGTTGCCCACGACCTTCTAGCCGCGGCCATCGACGCCCGAATCCTCCATGAGTATTACCAGGAAGACGAGAAGCTGTTCAACGCCCTCTGCCCCGCCGACAAGCAAGGGCGGAGGAAGCTCGCTCCCTCCATGGTCCGCAGGCTCCGGAAACTGGGCATCGACAAGGCCGACCCGGCGGAGCTCACGCCGGAGGAGAAGCGCCGTGTCTTCCGGCTGGATATCGACCCGAAAAGCATCACCTGGAACCGCGTCATCGACGTCAACGACCGCTTTCTTCGAAGGATCAGGATCGGGCTCGGCCCGGAGGAGCTGGGCCTTTCCCGGCAGACGGGCTACGATATCTCCGCCGCCTCCGAAATCATGGCCATCCTGGCCCTGGCCGCGGGGCTCGGGGACATGCGGGAGAGGTTGGGCCGCATGGTCATCGGCACGAGCCGGTCGGGCGAAGCCGTTACCGCCGAAGACCTGGGGGTGGCCGGCGCGCTGGCCGTCCTCATGAAGGACGCGCTCATGCCCAACCTGATGCAGACGCTTGAGAACACGCCGGCCGTTGTCCACGCCGGCCCCTTCGCCAACATCGCCCACGGCAACTCGTCGGTCATCGCCGACCAGATCGCCCTGCGCCTCGTGGGCGAGGACGGCTACGTCCTTACGGAATCGGGTTTCGGGGCCGACTGCGGCATGGAAAAGTTCATGAACATCAAGTGCCGGACAAGCGGGCTCGTCCCGGACTGCGTCGTCATCGTGGCCACCATCCGGGCCCTCAAGATGCACGGCGGCGGCCCCAAGGTCGCGGCCGGCAAGCCCCTGCCGCCCGAGTATACGGACGAAAACCTCGAACTCCTGGCCAAGGGCCTGCCCAACCTGGCCGCCCACGTCCGCAACGCCCTCCTCTTCGGCGTCCCGGTCGTCGTGGCCGTCAACCGGTTCACCTCCGACACGGACGCGGAGATCGACCTCGTCCGGAGGGCGGCCGGCGAGGCCGGCGCCGAAGAGGCCGTGATGAGCGACCACTGGGCGGAAGGCGGAGCCGGCGCCGTCGACCTGGCCAAGGCCGTAATGGCGGCCTGCCGGAAGGCGGGGAATTTCCGGTTTCTTTATCCCCTCGAGTGGGACATCAAGAAAAAGATCGAGACGATCGCAACCCAGATCTACGGGGCTTCGGGTGTCGACTATGAACCGGCGGCCGAGGCCAAGGTCGATCTCTACACCAGACTCGGCTACGCCCGTTTGCCCATCTGCATGGCCAAGACCCACCTCAGCTTGAGCCATAATCCGGCTTGGAAGGGCGTCCCCACGGGTTACCGGCTTCCCGTCCGCGACATCAAGGCCAGCGTGGGCGCAGGCTTCCTCTACCCGTTATGCGGAGATATGCGGACCATGCCCGGCCTGCCGACCCGGCCGGCGTTTTATGATGTCGACATCGACCTCAAAACCGGCAAGGTGACAGGGCTATTTTAAAGAAAAGAGGGACTGTCCCCGAGGGGAAAGTCCCTCTTAGCCGATACTCAGTGGAGCGCGACCGTCGCTGAGGCCTTGCCGCCCTTGACGCTGTCGTAGGTGACCGTCACCGTCCCGGATCCTTTGATCAGGAGCACCGCCGTCCGGGTCGTCTTGCCCGGTTGCCCGTTGCGGACGATGATCCGCTTCAAGTCTTTCTGGTCGACGAGCGGGGTCACCGAGGGATTCGCCTTGTACACGGCCTTGTTGTCGATGAAGCTGGCCGCGATGACCTCGATCTTCTTGCCGTCGACGAGCAGGAGGTCCGGCCGGACGACGCTCGTCTGGGCCGCCCGGGCCATGATCGTCGGCGCGACCTTGGGATTGGTGATGTCGACGAAGACCCGGTAGACGTCCCCGCCGAGCTTCTCGACCGAGGTCTCGCCCATGCGGATGAGCGGCATCTCGTCGGCCTGGTAGAGGGAGAAGGCCATGTTCCTGTGGCAGAGCTCCTCGTTCATGAACCGCGGCGGGACGCGGCCCTGGAATTTCTTCCAGACGCCGCCCATCTCGACCTTGCCGAACTGGGGGTGGTCGTACGGCTTCCACTCCACGTACTCGTCCCCGAACTCGAGGTACTTGTCGAAGTAGTACCGGGAAACGCCCGGGGCGATGGGGCTCGAGGGATCGGCCTGCTGGTCCTTGAGGGCCGGGCTGGTGAAGTACTGCTCCCCGTTCCAGAGCTCGTTCGAGAACGAGACGATGCCCAGGCCGTCGTTGGTCCAGTCGATGAAGCCGCCGTGCACGGTGTAGAGGCCGCTCCAGATAACGAGGTAACGGTAGAACGGCAGGATGCGCTCGCCGTTCTGCCCGAGCTCGTCGTAGAAACGGACGTCGCTCATCGGGTATTCGCCGGCCGATTCGGCGCCCGGGCCGCGCAGGATCATGCCGGCGCTGTTGTGGTAGGACTGGACGCCGGCGACGTTGGGGTGGGCCTTCAGGAAGTCGCTGACCGCCCGGGCCTCGGGGATCTGGAAGGGATAGTCCATGGCCCCGTTCTGGACGTAGCTCGGCTGCCAGTCGCTGGCCCAGTTCCGGTTGCCGTCGTAGCTTCCGGGGCCGTCCTCGTTGACGAGACCGTCGCCGTCGTTGTCGACGCCCTCCTGGCCGAGCATGATGTAATCGCCCGTCTCGCCGAAGGGCACGGGCTCAAGGACGTTCGGGTTCGTCCGGCTCACCCGGTAGTTGCCGCGGCCGGCGACGTACATCCGGATCTGCTCGACGATGCCGTTGCCGTTGATGTCCTCGGGCGGGTCCTCGTCGAAGACGCCGTCATTGTCGTCGTCGACCGGAACGTGGCCCGAGCGGGCGTTGCCGCCGGGTCCTTCCATGAAGAACTGCCGGCCGTCGGGGTTGACCGTCGGGATGATGTAGAAGACGCGTTCGTCGACGAGCCGGGTGATGTCGTCGACGCGGCCGTAGTTCTCCATGAGGTACCAGATCGTGTAGAGGCAGACCTCTCCGCCCTGGATCTCGTTGCCGTGGATGTTGGCCTCGATGTACATGGCCGCTTTGCCCGCTTCGGGCCCCGTCGCCGGATTGTTGACGGTCATGAGCATGATGTCGCGGCCGCGGAAGCTCTTGCCGATCGATTCGAGTTTTAGGAACTTGGGAAAGGTAGTCTGGAGCCTCTTCATGTCGGCGTAGAGCTCATTCGTGTCGTGCCAGCGGTTGAAATCGAGCTTGACCTTGAAGGCGGGATCGGAGGCCTTCTGGGCGCGGGCAAAGGCCGCCGTCAGGACGAGGCCGGCGGCACAGGCCAGGACGAGGGACAGGATCTTGCGCGTTCTCATCGTCGTCCTCCTCTTACTTCAGTGTGACCCGGGCCGTCGCCGACCCGCCCTTTTCCGATTGCACCAGGAGCTCAACGACCTCGCCGGTCTTGCCCCGGATGAGCCATTCGTATTTGGCCCGGCTCCCCGAGCCGGCCAGGACCGGAAGGAACGTCGTTTTGGCGCTGCCCGAGAGGACCGCCCCAGGGTCGACGCCGAGCCGGATCATGGTCGGCTTGACCGCCCGGGCCGTCTGGCCGTGGGCCAGAGAGGTCGGCCAGAAGCCGGCGTTCTCAACTTCCGCCTTGATCCGGAAAAGGCCGCCGCCGTGGCCGACGGCCTCGAGGCTGGCCACCTTCACTTGGGGGAAGAGAGAGGCCAGGTGGACCGCGAACTTGGCATGAGCGACCCCCATCTCGGCGAGCTTCGCCGCCGGAGGGTTGGTGACCGCGTAGGGCTTGAAGCCGCCGACCTCGACCTCTCCGAATTCGGGCTGGCTCGTCTTGGTCCACTTGACGAAACCGTCGATCTTCTCGGCATCCATCCATTTCAGGATCTGCTTGTCGATACCGGGGGGGGCGGCCTGGACGGTCTCGCCCGGCGCTCCGGCCTGGCCCTGGAACGTCCTGCCCGCTCCACTCCCGCCCGCGGCCTGCATCATCTGCAGGATCTCCTGGCCGCCGCCCTGGACGACCGTTATCGTGGCCCCTGCAGACCCGGCCGCCTGATGGCCCGTCTGGGCGGATTGCGGGGGCTGACCGGTTTGAACCGGTTGAGCGGCCTGGGCCGGCGTGACCGGGGCGCCACCCGCGCCGGGAGGCATCATGCCCATGCGGCGCTGGCCGGGCGATTCGGCCGTCGTCAGGCCAAACCCGGGCGTCGAGAAGGATGGTACGCCGAACTGGAAATAGCCGTACTGGAAGAAGGCGCCCTGGGGTTCGCGGACGAAGAGCGGCTGGCGGATCCCGGTCAGCTCGACGTACTTGTCGCTGATGCCTTTGAAGTAGTCGAAGTCGGCCGCTGCGACCGCCGTCGCCGGACGGCGGTCGGGCATCATCATCCGGGCGGGAGAAGCGGTCTGGGCCTGTTGACGGGCGGTCTGGCGCCCTCCCCCGCCGCCCATGAGCATCTCGAAGGAGAACTCGCCCATGGGGAAGCGGCCGCCCCGGCCCATGGCCCCGCCGGTCTGGATGAATCCCATGGTCCGGGCCCCGGCCGCGGACGCTTCGGCGAATCGAACGAGGTCGAGCTCGCGGGCCGGCCCGAGCCGGCCGGCGCTCGTCGGCGGAACGATCAGGTTGTCGCTCTCGCCGAACGTCAAGACAGCGGCGACGTTGCGATGGGCGACGACCCAGTCCATCACGGCCCGGGATTCGGCCTCGCTGACCATGTGCGGACCGGCCTCGGCCTTATAGTAAGGGTACTCGTGGGCGAAGTTGCGGTTGATGTCAGTCCCGCCCGGCGGGTCCTCGTTGATATAGCCGTCGCCGTCGTTATCCGTTCCCTCCCAGAAGAGCTTGTAGGAGCCGGACTCGCCCTTCTTCGGGTCGGCCTTCTTCATCAGGCGCGGCTCGTCCGGATCAATCATATATTCCCCACCGGCCGCCTTGACCCGCATGACCGTGATGAAACCGTCGCCGTTGAGGTCTTCGGGACCGTCCTCGTCGATACGGCCGTCGTTGTCGTCGTCGCGCGGGCTCGTGTTCGTCCGCCGGCCCGTCTTTACGGGCGCGAAAAAGCCTTCGGCCCCGTCGGGATTGACCCGGGGAATGATGTAGATCGCGGAGGTGTCGAGCCTCTGCTTGATCCCGGCGTCCGCGCCGGCGTTCTTCAGGAGGTATTCGGCCACCGAAAGGGCGATCTCGCTGCCGACGAGGTGGTCGCCCTCGAAGCCGGCGGCGACGAGCAGGGCCGGGCGTTTAGCCGGCGGGACTCCGGCCGGGTTGGCGATCTCGAGGGCCCAGATGTCGCGGCCGCCTCGCGTCTTGCCGATGGACTCCAGCCGGGCCACTGTATTATTGGCGCCCGCCATGGCCTGGAGCGCCGAAGTCATTTCCGCGTAGGTGTGATACCTCGGCGGTGCCTGGGCCTGGGCCGGGCTTCCGGCCAAGGCGTACCCAAGGACCATGAGGACCGGCAGGACGGCCGCCGGTCGAACGAACCTGGTCATGAATGGACGCACTCGGACCTCCTCGTCGATCAGGGATGTCAGGCGAGACATCGTCCCCATGGGAGGGACGGCGTTCCGGGGGATCGGACGCAACTCGACCATGCACCCTATTAGACTGTCGTCTTTCCGGAATCTTCCGGAAAATTGTATTATAATGTCCGGGAATGTCCCGTCGAGAGGATCGTTTCATGTCACACCCCCGAAGGATTTCCCGCAGGCAATTCATCAGGACGGGCGCCGCGGCCGCCGCCTCGCTGGCTATCGTCCCCCGCCATGCTCTGGGAGGCCAGGGCTATCTCGCCCCGAGCGACACGCTGACTAAGGCGGTCATCGGCGTCGGCGGCATGGGCCGGGCTCATCTCGGCTATCCGGGGGCCGTCCTGCGGGCCGTCTGCGACGTCGACAGCCGGCACCTCGCCTCCGCCCTTGAGCTCGCCGGCCCCGGCGTCGCCGGCTACGCCGATTTCCGCGAGGTCCTGGCCCGGCCCGACATCGACATCGTCCACATCGCGACGCCGCCCCACTGGCATGCCCTGATCTCGGTCGCGGCGGCGGAGGCCGGCAAAGACGTCTGGTGCGAAAAGCCCATGACCCGGACGATCGCCGAGGGCCGGGCCGTCGTCGACGCCTTCAGGCGGACCGGGCGGATCTTCCGCATCAACACCTGGTTCCGGTTCACGGACCGGTTCTACGGCTTCGGGACCGACGTCCGGCCGATCAAGAAGGTCGTACAGAGCGGTCTCCTGGGCTGGCCGCTGAAGGCGACGGTCAGCGCGTCCACGGGCTTCGACTGGAAGTTCTACTGGAGCGGACTGGCCTACGCCCGTCCCGAGCCCGTCCCGCCCGAGCTCGACTACGATTTCTGGCTCGGCCCGGCGCCCTGGAAGCCTTACCATCCCCACCGCGTCCACGGCACGTTCCGCGGCTACTGGGATTACGACGGCGGAGGGCTCGGAGACATGGGCATGCACTATCTCGATCCGGTGCAATATCTTCTCGGCAAGGACGAGACGGTCCCGGTCGAGATCTCCGCCGATTGCCCGCAACAGCACCCGGACGCCTGCGGCAGCTGGCGGCGCGTCGAGATGAAGTATGCCGACGGCTGCGTCATCGTCCTCGACGGCGAGAACCGGGACAAGAACGCCCCTTTCCTCGAAGGCCCGAAGGGGAAGCTTTTTCGCGGCTTCGAATCCGACATCCCCGGCCTCAAGGATGCGCTGGCCTCCCTGCCCGATCCCGAGCCGCAGGTCACGGATTTCGCCGAAGCCGTCCGGACGAGGCGCCGCTTCGCCCTCAACGAGCGGAACGGCCACCGCTCCTGCACGCTCGTCAATCTGGCCAAGATCGCCGTCCAGCTCGGACGCCCGCTGCGCTTCGATCCGGAACGGGAGGTCTTCCCCGGCGACGAAGCGGCCAACCGGCTCGCGGGCCAGCCCATGCGCGCTCCCTGGCATCTCTAGAGGGACCGTGAGGAGAAAGACGATGAGAAGAACCCTTCGCGCGGCCATCGCCTTCGCGGCCTTCTCCGGTCTCGTCCTCGCCGCCGGACCGTCCCCGGCTCTCGGCGCGGACGGGGACTTGAAAGCGCGCGTCTCCTCGATCCTGGAGCGCTTTCCCGGCGACACGGCCGCCGGGAGGGACGCCCTTTGCGCCGAGATCTTTAAGCTCGGGCCGGAGGCCGTCGCCGAGACTTGCGCCCGTCTTCTCCCCCCGGGAGCCGGGAACGACGCCAAGGCCAGGTTCGCCGTCAACGGGCTCGCCGTTCGCGTGACCCGGCCGGGAGCCGAGGCCGAGCGGACCCTTTTTATCCGGGCCGTCCTCGCGGCCCTGGCCGGGAACCCGGCGAAGGAGGTCGCCGCGTTCCTTCTGTCCCAGGTCCAGCTCGCCGGAAAGACGGAATCCGTCAAGCCGCTGGCGAAATACCTCACGGACGAAACGCTGGCCGGGCCGGCCGCCGCGGCGCTCCAGACGATCGGAGGCCCCGCGGCCGCCCGGACTCTCCTGAAGTCGCTCGACGCGGCCCCGCGGAGCGCCCGGCTAACGCTCATCAACGCGCTCGGAGGAATGCGCAGCCGGGAGGCCATGAAAAAGCTCCTCGTTTTAGCCGAAAGCGGCGACGAAGGACTCCGCCGCGCGGCTCTCTTCGCCCTGGCCAACATCGGCGACCCGGCGGCGGGCCCCATGCTCTCCAAGGTCCGGGTGGCCGCGTCGTTCCGGGATAGAGCGCAAGCGCCCACGCTCTATCTCCTCTTCGCCCGCAGGCTTGCGGAGTCCGGGAGAACGGCCGAGAGCCTTGACGCGGCCCGGACCGTGTTCGATTCTTACGGCCGTCCCGAGGAGAGCCAGGTCGCCTCGGAGGCCCTGGCCCTCATCGTTTCGATTCTCCAGGACAAGGCCCTGCCCGACCTCCTCCGGGCCGTCGACAGCCCCATCCGCGGCCTCCGCGGCGCCGCCCTCGAGCTGGCGACG
>Ga0299912_10000407_pt1 | contig 37282 bp, 59 predicted proteins | sample RVTome_2_FD_207667 | JGI IMG/M metagenome (GOLD analysis project Ga0299912, IMG submission 207667) | Soil microbial communities from uranium-contaminated site in the Upper Colorado River Basin, Wyoming, United States - RVT95D214 (version 2) ... | reverse complement strand
ATATTACGTAGATGATATATATGGCGAAATTATTTGAAAATTAAAAGCTGACCTATCGTAAAAAGAGGGACACCGTGTCCCCCTTTTTAATTAAAAAAATGAAGAGGGGCGGTCTGGAATGTATTGTTAAAAGTAATTACTCATTACGATTGTATGAGCAATAAAGAGAAAAGAGAAGTCGGAAAGGGAGGTCGCATTTATATGTATACATTGTTCGATAGTATCGAAAAAGTGCCGGGTTATGATGAAGTGAATAAAATGGACTTGGCCACTGGAAACAAGCTTATTGTATCTTTAAAGCAAAAATTCACGGTTAAAGAGCTTGCAAAACGTTGGGGTGTCAGTGCTTATACGATATATAACCATCTGTTTCCAAAATTTAGTATAGAAACAAGGTCGAAATATAAGAAAAAATCTGAAAAGCAGAATACTACAAATTTTCCTTTGAGTATCACGGAAACAATTAGAATAGAAAAACAGGTTCAAGAAATGGGGCAGGCTGCTGTCGTTGTAAAAAATGGTGTTGAAGAAATTATCTCCCGATTAAGGGATGAAGCTGTCGACGGGTTCAATATAAGGCTTAAGGGTATGTTTAATGGAAAGTATTTGCAGGAACGATTACTGAGCATAGGCAGTATGTTGCAAGTAACTGGGAAGTATGATATACGCCTTGAAATATATGAAAAATCTAACAATTCGGAGGGTTAAAAATATGGCGGGTATAAGGTTAGCGGATTTTGTCAAAGAAGTTCATGTTGATGGTCTTGGAAAAAATGACTATATTGAAAAGGCTAGTAATTTTAAAATGGATAGCTTGGGAAGGCTTACCACCAGAGCAGAAAATGAGGAAGTTTTTAAGCTGAATTTTAATGAATGGGGACTTGCACAGGCTCTGGGTAAAATGGAAATACCGGGGTTAAGGGAGTATGGAAAACACCTTATGGAAAAGGATGAAACATATAGGCTTGCAAATATCTTTAATTTTCATCTTGAACAAATTGTGGAAAAAAGAGGAGACAAAGACTGGCTTATAAGGTCAAAGAATAACGTGTGCAGGGCTTGCCTGTCTGACAGGTATTCGATAATTGACAATGAGGACATTATCCATAGCGTATATGAAACCTTTAAAGATACCAATGTCGAAGTTGTAGGGAATTCCATTGACGATAACTATATGAATTTAAGATTGAAAATATCTGAACATCAGTTTAATGCAGGTACGGAGCAGAAAAAAGATCCCTTGTTCCTTGGGGTGCATATTCTAAATTCTGAGGTTGGAGCTTCGAGTGTTACAATTTATCCAATAATATACAGACAGGTCTGTACAAATGGCCTGGTTGTAGAAATTGGCAAGGGTTCTGCTTTAAAACATCGTCACATCATAAGTCCGGCGGATACTCAGAGCGAGATTGAGGCGAAGTTTGTAAGCATACTAAGTGAGGGCATTGAATCTTTGAAAATGTTTGCTGGTTCAAGAAACAAAAAAGTAAATAATCCGGAAAATGTGATTGGAGAAATAATTAACAGGGAAAGGCTTCCAAAGGAAATGACCGATAGGGTTGTAAAATCGTATCTTGAAGAAGCAGAACCAACGGAATACGGCATATTAAATGCTTTCACGCGTAGTGCAAGGGAAATGAATTATATTGATAGGCTTGAGGTCGAAAAGATTGCAGGAAAATTACTAATAGAAGGGGTTAATTCATAAAGGATAAAGGGGACACGGTGTAAAAGTGGGACACCGTGTCTCAAATTAACTAAGGGGTGATGCTAATGTATACTAAAAATAGTGCAGCTGAAATATTTCAGGAAAACGAGAGATTAAAACAGGAATTGCAGATGCAAAAAAACAACAATTTAAAATTAATTGAGGAAATATTTGGTAATCAGAAATCGCATAAGGCTGTAGAAAATGGAATTGTTCATAGCAAAATAAATGTACGTCCGGTTATAAGAATTCCAAAAATTGAGGATGAAAACAAGAAAATATTTGAGCCAGCCAAAAGAGAGATAAGCAAGAAACCTGAAAAAACTCTTGTAGAGGAAATGTATAACGAAAAATTCCCACAAGAAGAAACAGTCACCACTAAGAGCAAAAGGAAGGGTGTTAGGTCATATGTGTTTGCTTTAGTAATGATTTTTGGAGTAACATTTAATATTGCTTATATAAATGCTGTGGGTAGCAGTTATAAAAGCACTATAGATACTCAAATACAGATGATAACTGATACTAAAAATCTGGTTCTAAAACAGGATGGAGAAATCCAGAAAGGTAGAAATGAAGTTTCAGACTTAAGAAAACAGGTTCTCACATTGTCTGATACTGTTTCGGATATAACGGTTGCACAAAAATCTAATGCCGATACTCTTAATGGCTTGTCAAAGAGTAAGACGCTTGGTTATTATCTTATTACTGGTACGGATAAGCATGATTTGAATTATGTGAAAAATGTACTTTCAAGCTGGAAGCCTTTGATGGAATATAAAGAGCATAAATACGATTGCTCGAATATGTCTGCCCACTTGGAATGGTATCTGGAAAGCAATGGAATAAAGGCTGATATGGTAATGGGACAGCCAAAATGGGCAAAAAGTATACATGCCTGGGTTTATGCATATGGAACGTTTGGAAAGATTGCTATTGAGACTACACAAAAAAAGCTTATATATATGTCTGGCCCGTTTTGGATAAGTGTAGATCCCAGTTATTATGATAGTAAAAATATAACAGCTACCTATGCTTCAATAAGTGATGTCCCGGAAAATTTATCAACTGAATTCGATTGGAATCATTTATTGCAAAAATGAATAAGGAGGTGCTTAAGATTGTCAATAATAGTTGATTTGATAAACAAGCATGAAATTGAAATGCGAGGTCACAGTTCAAATGAATGGAAGCCTGTTTCATTGCAGGTATTTTTGCAGTCAGTAAGTATTACAATGCAACTTCTACAAAAAATGAAAAATCAAAATCCTGAAGAGTACGAGGAAGAACGTGCTTTGTGGAATCTTGGTGTAGGAAGACAAATTAATACACCACTGGCTATATTCAGGCTTGCCAGTGGTGAAGTGTGTACGGTTTGCCAATGTCGTTTCATAAGAGAAATAGGGGCATTGAGTAGAAAAGACAACGAAACCTATATTTGTTCGGACTGCGGTATTAACGAGGGCTTGCTTTATAAAAGAAAAAACAAGTGAAAGGGGGTGTAAGTTATGTCAGAAGAAAAAACAATATGGCAGGATGTGCCATATGAAGCGAATTTGAGAGGAATGCGTTATACATTAACCAGTCAAAGGGTTATTGTTGAAAGTGGAATACTGTCGCACAAAAGAAATCAGTTAGAACTTGTTACTATTAAAAGAATTGATGTTTTTCAAAGCTTTGGTGATAAGATATTGGGCAGGGGACAGGTGAAAATAATTGGCGCCTATAACAATCTTGATTTGTCTAATGTGTCAAATCCTCAAAGGATTGCCGAAATGATAAGGACAGCAATGAGGGATGAAAAGGATGCAAAGGTATCTTATCGTGAAATTGTTTAGTTTGGCAACGAGGGAGATGTAAAAAAAATGAAGTGGTTTGAAAAAATATATACTGCAAGGCGTGATTTGGCTTTAACACAAAGGCAAGTGGCAAAAAGGGCAAAGACAAATCACGTTCAAATTTCAAGGATTGAGCAGGGTGAGCAGATGCCAAAGGCTGATATGCTTTATAGACTTTGCCAGTGTCTTAATGTATCAATGGATTATGTTTTTAAGGATTTTGATAAATTTGATTTTAAGGAAGATGGTAAGAGTGAATAGTGTGATTAACCTAAAAATAACTAAAATTTATGACAACAATGGTAAGACAATAGACAGATTTACAATGTTTATTAATGATAATTCCATCATAGGCATGTCTGAGAATCCTGCAAGTCCTCAAGGTTTTTGTATGTATGTTAATGCGGTAGAAGGTGAACATTTGGGGAAAATAATAACAGTTAATGAATTGCCAGAAGAAGTCAAAATAAAATTAAAGTCAATGGGATTAATATAAAAACTAAAAGGGGGATATGTTATGGCAATACCTAAAAAGCAAGAGGGAGAATATACCTATGGGGATTATTTGACATGGGGTGATGATGAACGCTGTGAAATTATTGATGGCAAAATTTATATGATGGCTGCGCCAACGACAGACCACCAATTAATTCTTATGGAATTATCAAGACAGTTTGCTAATTATCTTGTTGGTAAACCTTGCAAGGTTTTTGTTGCTCCTTTTGACGTAAGAATACCGAAGGGCAATGAAAGCGACATATATACAAAAAACGTGGTTCAGCCTGATATGTCTATTATTTGTGACAGTAACAAGCTCAATAAGGGAGGTTGTTTTGGAAGTCCTGACTTTGTGCTTGAAATACTTTCTGAAAGCACTTCAATAAAAGATAGGCGGGAAAAATTTAGGCTTTATGAAAAAGGGGGGGTGAGGGAATATTGGATACTTCACCCTGCGGAAAAATGGGTTACTGTATATTTGCTGGAAAACGGTAAATACATCGTTTCTGATACTTATAACACAGAAGAAAAAATAAAGGTGCATATCTTCCCAGATTTTGAGATAGATTTATTGACTGTATTCGGAACAATAGGTTAAATGCGCTTAACGCGTATTTAATAAAGAATGTGACTAAATTTCTACTAAGGAGGTAGAATTTTATGAAATTATCCTTGATACAAGTGCATGAAGAAACAAAAGATGGCCGAATAGGCGGTACCTGGATTCAAGACCATCATGGAACCCTTGAAACGGCATTGATTAAAGCAGAGGCAACGGAAAAAGCCAATAGGAATAGAATAAAAGTTGCTGTCACTGAACAAATTAACGGCTCTGCACCGAATTATAATTTTTTAACAGGATTAGAGCGACTTGGATGAATTGTCTGCGAGTTATTGATTACTAAGTGCGGATAATCAGGAGTGGATGTGGGACACCGTGTCTCAATTTGAGATATATTGACTGTATTCGGAACAATACGTTAAATACGCGTAATGCGTATTTTTAAAATATTGCGCGGTAAGGAAGGGGAAATGAAAATGCCTTTTACTAAAATATATTACACAAATGGATGTAAAACTTGTAGAGATTATAATATTTGTGCATTACGGTCGCAATCTACAGCAGAACCTAGTTGTTGTCAGTGTTGGAAGCCTATAGAGGAAACTTTATTTTCAGCTAAAACCAATGGCAAACAAATACACCAATGCCCTTGCTGTGGACACAGTTATTGGGATTAAGGTAATGCGCAATATGAGGATAATGCAAAGGAGGGAAGGAATGAGTAAAAATTTTGAATACCCAGATATCACTGTGGGACACCGTGTCTCAATTTGAACGCCGGAGGGATTGTATGCGAAAAGGTTCGAAAAAAGAAATAAAGGTGATACATAATATCAATGACGTAAACTCAGATTTTCTTGAGGTAAAAGATTTAATAACATACTTAGGGATATGTCAAAAGGTAGCCTATGAGCTTGTTAAAAGTGAAACTTTCCCTTCGTTTAGAATTGGTGGAAGGTATAAGGTTGGGAAAGGTGATTTAATTAAATGGATGGAAAACCAGAATAAATGCAAAGGGGAAATCATAATGAAAAGTGCAAAGGAAATTATGTCAGAAACTAGTCCAAATGAATTAGGTTTAGCGCTGATTTACATTGAACATGAACGGCAGCTGTGTGACAACATGAGGACTCGTAATGATGTTGAAATTGCAAGACAAGAAGGTATAATGCATGGTATTTTAACTACCGCAAAACTGCTTGGGTTAGACAATTTTTACGGTAAGACTTTAACAAATTTACGTTATGCCATTAATAATGAAAAGGGCGAACGGGAGGCAGTTTGTGGTGAAAAAAATTCAAACACTTGAAAGTTTGCTTGAAGAAATAAGGGGAAATTTTGTTACATTCAATGTTTTGCATGAGAATAAATGTATCATAAGCACTACAATAGGTTGGGTACATTGTGAGGAGGAAGAAAATTCTGACCTCATGCATTTTTATAATCACCATATCTATTGCAGGGAGCCTGTAATAAACCAACAGCTATGGATAGCCAAAACACACCTTAATAAATATGTTCTCTATTCAAAATCAAGCAAAATGCATTATATCTTTCATTGCAATATGGCTTTATAAATAATAATATATCTCATATGTAAATTAAAGGATAAATAAGGGGGCATTATGGATAATTTTAAGAGAAGGCTTGAAAGTTATTTTGAGATGTTTAAAAATGAGTATGGAACGAGTGAAGGTAGTATTCCTATTGAGCAGGTAATTGAGTTTACGGCAAAAGGTTTTAAGGAAAATCATATAACAACTTATGAGTATACTGAAAAGAATATCATTAGTTTTACATCAAGGGATATTAATGTAAAAATGACCGAAAACATGAATTTTGCCAGAATAGTTAATTATATCTCGGTGCTTTTTGATTATCTGGTTACTGGAGAAAAAAGAAACATAGACGAGGATGTTCTTAATGAGGTTGACGAATGGGAGATAAAGGGCGCTAATTGCATATACCTGTCTATTCTTTTGTATTTAATGTTGGTAACTGAGGAACTTGTATGCAATGATTGTATGAAGTTTTATCAGGGTTTTTATAGACATGATATTCGGAAAGACTATCCCAGTTTTTACCCATGGGCTGGTCAACACAATGGGCTGCATTCGTGGATAACTATTCAAGGTAGCATAATTGATATTGCCATTAGACAACAGGAGCGTTTTTTTGATTTTGAGGGATGTCCGTATGTTTTGGGTAAATTCCCCGAAGGGCTAATATATATGGGCTGGGAAGAAAGCAAAGATACTGTATTTCAATATTTTATAAATATTGTGAAATCTTCAAAGAAAGGTGTGAAACAATGGATAGCCATGCACTATAAAAACAGCATGAGGACTTTTATTGACACACATTTAAAGATACATCCGAATAATTCAGAGAGGTAATAAAATGAAAATCATTGTAAACAATAAAAATTATGATATAGGGAGCAAATACTATCCTGTCAAAAATAAATCTGATATAAAATTCTTTACATGTCAAAATACTGAAAAAAACGAAAACACTGAATTGTCAGATTTTGTAAACAGTTTAAATATTACACCGGGATTTTGCTATACAAATGCAGAATTAATCTGCAAGTCGGTAATTGGCAGAAAATTGAGTATTGAATTTTATGCCGGATGGATTTTTGTTGGGGATAAAGAACCTCTTCATCATGCGTGGGTGGTATGTGATGGAAATGTTATTGATGTGAATGTTAGAAATTCAAGTGTGGAGGTATTGAAAACCATTGACTATTCCAATAGTAATTGGCGATCAATTGCTGTGGAAAAAATTAAGGCTGCGGAAAAAAGGTTTAAACTTTCGGATGATTGCGTCATGGGAAAGGTTTTTGATTTTTTGGTTTATGTAGGCACGAGGGATAAAATTGATTTAGCGAAAATCAGATATAATACTCTTATCAATAATTTTCCAGACCATTTATCATACAGGGATAGAAACTCACAGCACTCAATGACCGAGTTTCAAAAGGAGATTTTCAGGGCAAAAGGGATTATTTGAGACAAGCCAGCATAAAAATCCCCGCTTACAGCTTCGGTTTATGGCCACTTTTAGGGCATGGGTAATATCTTTTTACCCTTTTCTCTGCAAAACGATTTTAGAGCCTTGCAGGGGTATTTCTCATTTCTGGCATTATTATTGCTATAAATATACTATTATAAAGTGCAAATGTATTGTTTTTGCACTAATTGGGACACCGTGTCCCATTAAAGGAGGATTTGATATGGCAAAGGTTGTAATTGATCCTATATGCGTGAGTTTATCGGTAAATGATATTCCACTGTCAGCGATTAACCTTAATTTGGCAAATTGGATTCACACTTATTTGAGACAGGTCTTAAACGCAAATGAAATAGAAATGACAAGAACTACCAATGAGGTTTGTGTTGTCCCGATAGAAACAAGATTGGGCATAGCAAGTAAAAGTGATGTTCAGGTAATTGTCTCGGTTGGCGCTGACAATTTTTCGACAGATACTACGGTTAATGGTTTTGAGATTTTTCATGGTGGTTCTTCAAACGGAATTTCTCTTGCAAATGGAGTGTTTCAGCAAACAGCAAATCTTAGGACTAAATGGAATTTGGGCGTAAGGTTCGGAGGTCCCGTTCAAGTGTCCTTTGACTTCGCTATGATAACTGATACTATTGCTCCAGCCGTTTTGGTAATGCCTGGATTCATGTCAAATGCAACTGATTTTAATGCATTGACAAATTATAATTTTCAGCAAGAATTTGGATTTGCCATAGCACAGGCCATATCGTCCTATTTGGGATTGGGTACGCTTAGTTTCGAGGAAACAACCCCATCGCCAATACCGGAACCAACACCGACAACGGCGCCAATTAGTCCCTTGCCTTTCCTTATTGCGGGTGCGGCAGTTCTTGGCATAGTCATAGCCATGTTAGTCACCAAAAAATAGGTTTGGGGGGTTGTTTAATGTCAATCATATATCTTGATGCAGGACATGGTGGCGCACAAACAGGAGCATCTACAGTCTATGGAGGAAAAACCTATTATGAAAAAGATTTTAACCTTAAGATAATCTTGCGTGTGAGAGATTTTCTTAAAACGGTAAAACCTTTGCCTGCAATATATCTTTGGAGAGATACAGACGTTAATGGAAACCTTTATACAAGAGGTCAGGATGCTAAATCAAAAAATTCGGATGTGTTCGTGTCCGTGCATAACAACTCTGGCGTTTCTGGTGCTTCGGGTACAGAAACATTATATCCGAAAGACTTCACGCCGGGACATGAGGTAGGTCAACAATTTGCTAGTTCTATTCAGGCTACTTTTATAGGGTATATGAATAGCAGGGGTTGGGGAATTGTTAACCGAGGAATAACAATCTGGACAAATTCAACGGCGGAATTGGGAGTCTTTCAAGGAGCTGCGCCAATTCCTTCATGTCTTATAGAGGTCGCGTTTCTTTCTTCACAAAGCGATATGCAAAAGCTTTTAAATCCTGATTTTATTGACGATTCAGCATATGCCATAGCATTAGGTATTGTAAAATGGTTGAATTCACACAATAATGCAGGGTTGTCAGATCCGCTAAGAGAACCCATCCCTGCCCCATTGGAGGAAAAATCTTTAAATATAGCCGGTATATTGATTCCTGCAATTTTAATTGGAGGCGTGGCGTTTATTGCCTATTATTTTTTTGTTAGGAGGAAGTAGTATATGGATATTATTGGTACTATCAATGAAATAATTAATGAAAATTCTGACATTAGCATATTAGTGGTTTCGGTTATTGTTGTGGGAATTGTTCAGGTGGTAAAAGGTATGGGTTTACCAAATAAGTATGCCCCTATAGTTGCTATTGTTACCGGAATTACTCTTTCTATGGTGTATTTTATCGGTATAGATTTAAGAAGGGCTTTTTTGGTCGGTATTGTACTCGGATTGAATGCGGTTGGTCTATGGTCGGGAATTAATAATATAGCCAATGGAAATTACAAAACAGCGACGCAGAAAAATTTGAATTTCTATTTTATGAAGAATAAAAAATAGGGACACGGTGTCATGTAAAATTCAGGAAAGAATCAATTTTGAAATACCGTCACTACCGTCACAATTATCGAAAAGGTGCTTTATTACTGAATTTCAAATGTGACGATATCTGTGTTTCTCTCTGTGGTTAGAACTATATACCGTCACGCCTCAAACCCTTTAACTGTTAGTGCTTTATGGTATCGTGACGTTAGTGACGGTTATTGTGTACTTTTTAGTATAATTATCTTGCCCATTCCCTTGCCCTCCTATACTATCAATTGGCAGCCTTCAAGCAAGGAGTGCAGCTGCTTCAAGTGATCTGTTTCTTGGGTGATGATGTTCTCTATAATGTATCTTTCATTGTCAGCATCTACGAGGTCAACCATCCTTTCGTAAAAATCTATTGCTTCCATTTCATCAACTATGGCTACTGCTATTTGTTTGCAATATTCATTTACTGGCATTCCCATTCCCCCGTCCATTAGGATTGCCCCCATTTATTATAAGACACTGGTCAAGCTTTGCTTTGGCCTGCAAAAATTCTTCCTTCTCTTCTTTGTAGATATCTTTTAATACTTCCTTTTGTTCTGCATCCGATTCTTCAACTATAATATCGGCCAGAATTTTAAGCTGCACAAATTCTTCAAGTGTTCTTTGTGCGCTTATAAGGCAATATTTATCTTCAAATTCATGTTCCATTTCCTTTAAATCTTCAGGCAATTTTAACCCCTCCTAGCAAATAACAAATTAAGGGGACTGCTTTTTTACAGCCCCCGTAACCCAGGTATTTATGGACTTACCTTCTTCCGCAGGTTTTGGCAGCTTCAGATAAAGCCTTTCTTACAGCACTTGCTCTATCTTTAGAGTTAGCCCCAGAAAAAGTCCTGCCCTGCATCTGTTCACGAATACAGCGCTGGAAGGCTTTCAGTTTCGGAGAACTCTGCCTTGCCGTATCTTTTCTGATTAGACTCTGTGTTACATTTGTTACCGGATCTCTTCTTGAAAATGGTGTAAAACCTAGTGATAACTTACCCATAAGTACACCTCCTTTTATTTTTTTTGGTAGTAATTGTTAACTTATCTTGCACTCTTCAATATCATCAAAAACAAAACATTTTATTGATTTTGCTTCAATTTGTCGAGAGCTGGATACTTGTTTGTTAAATTCTTCTAGCGCTTTAAAAACTTCGTCTTCATCTTCATATCCTGACAGATTGATTTTTTCCAGCGCAGGAATGCTTATTTTTTCCTGTTCACAAATATCGAGAGCAAATCCAACCGCCGCTGCTATGGTACATTTTCTGCAATTACCCATTTAATTTAGCCCTCCTGCCATATTATACAAATTATGCTTTAAAATGATTACTACCGTATTTTATTTTTGAGACACCGTGTCCCACTTTTTTTATATAAGGTTAGCATGTACTGCTTTTAAGAAAGTTGCATAGTTAGCCGGACTGTTCCCGGGGTTTGAATAGGCATAAAACCCATTCCCTGACCTTAAGGCAAACATACTGTATACACTGTTTAATATAAACGGTACTTTTTGCAAGCTTGAAACCATATTGCTTGTTACCATTTTACTTCTTGATGGCATTGATTTAAGTATATTTAATGATCTATCGAATTGAAATTCAGCATATGGTTTCTGTGAAAAGAAATTTGAGTTAACACTTTGTACGATAGCTCCGCTTGGATAAGATAATTCAGTTACCCCGAGTTTATCACAGAAATAATTCCAGCGTCCGGTTGCACCGGGAGAAGTAGTTCCGAACCACCAGACTTGGCAATCATCGTAATACATGGGGTATCCACAATAGTCTATGTATATTCCCCCTGATTTAATCCAACTGGCCAATCCTTCAACCTCTGAATATGGGTATACAATACTTGTCGGTTTTATTGGCCCTCTGTGAACAATTATTTCTCCGGCAAAATTGGCGATATATTCCCCATCTCCATGATAGTTATTCTGTTTAAAATAGCTTTCTGTTAAAGATGCTAAAGTGTCCCATTGCGCTCTTGAAGCGCCTTTCCATATATAAGGAGTACATGAGGAAGTATATGGGGTCAAAACGGAATACAAAGGAACTCCGGGCGTAGGCGTAGGAGGCAAAGGCGTCGGTGTTGTTCCATTGGGAGGTATGGGTGTTGGCGTTATTCCATTGGAAGGCTTGGAGGTTACAAGCAACACAATGCCAATAGCAACTACACCAGCGCCTATTATTATAGGAACTGTGTATTTATTGCTTGCTATTTTACCGAAAAAATCAGCATTAGTTGCTTGTTCTTCTGCCATATCTTAAGCCTTTCTGGCAAATAGTACTGCTGACAGCACAATGCCATTAATCAATAATGAGTAATAAATCAAACGGTCAAAGGAACGCACTATAGCTACGCCAGCGTCTGCTCTTGACATTGTCAGATCAGGTCTATATGTCCCATCCGGAAGACCTTCCAGTAAGCCATAAAAAGCGCCTCTTTGAATCTCGTTATAATACCACTTGTCGGGCGTTACATCGCTAAATACTTGTTTCAAACAGCTCACCTCTTTTAGAAATTACTTTGATTTTGGCATAATTCACAATAATCTGAAGGCAATATTAAATCCTGGCTATTATAGCTATAGTAATATCCAGCGGGATCTGTGTAACTTAATGGATAGGATACTTTCTGCCCTACTTTACTAATGCCTAACAGGTCATCTACAAATCCTACTAGAGCGCCAGTCATAATGCCTGCTCCACCAGCTTTGATATTCGGTTTTTTTGCAAGTTGCGCCATCATAAGACCACCGACTATCTCAATAATACGGATAGTGTTTCTTGCATCGTCTGGCAATGCGCTTGTTATTAAGTTTGTGCCTACAGCCGAAACGGAAATTACCGTAACATCTGTTATGGTTATAGCCATGATTTAACAACTCCTTATACAGTGATTATGATAAGTGTATGGTGTAATTAACACTAACAATCGTGGGCTGTGCAGGAGCAAGGGTCTGATGTTGTAATGCGCTGTCGCCAACAAATGTGAATAATTCGCCAGTTTCAACAACATATATTTTGAATATTACGTCAAATATCTGCTGTGAAGCATATTTTAATGGGTTTCCATCTGCCCACATGTTTGAGAACATCGTTAGGGTTATGTTATTATTGGGGGCAGTTGAAGAGGGCGCTATCACCACATCAGCTCCGGCAGGAGCAGGGTTTGTCGGAGAAAAACCTTTTGCATTATAAAATGTCTGGACTTTTGCACTTTCAGGCTGTCCGTGAGGTACTACTACCGCAGCTATGTGGAATGTTCCTGCTTGCTGACCTATGTTCTGTATCTGGACGTTGGTTTGGACAAAATTACCGGCAGATACTACTTGTGCCATTAAAATTCCCTCCCTTAAATCTTATTATGTAGAAAATTGTAAAATGTTTGCTCCAGTAACTTTATATAAAATGTTTGTCTCTATAACTTTTATTGTATAAATTATGTCAAACAACTGCCCTGGTACCCAAATTGATAACCATTTGTCGGAATACATTTTTACTATTGCTATTGAGTTCGGGGACACTAGTTCGGTTGTTACAAACTGAGCGCCAGCGGGGGCCGGATTCGATGAACTATATCCCTTTGTATTGAAAAACATTTGCTGTGTCAAAGTGCCTCCGTGAAATACTGCACTTGCGTTTACTCTAAAAGTCCCCGATAATTGCCCTATATTTTTTATATGTACATCAGCTTCAACAAAATTATTTGCCCTCACTATAATTGCCATAACATCAACTCTGATTTTCAATTATTTTGAATTCATATTTTACTACCTCCGGCGACGGCTGTTGAGCTTTAACTATTTGTGAAACAAGCAGAACCATACCACCACCTAATAACAAGGATATCAGTAAATTACTAATTGTTGATTTCTTTGGCATAAAATCACCTCTAGGACTTATTGCCCCTCCTGCATTATCTATACTATTTTAAAAATAAAAAGAGAACACAAAAACACTCCTGCGAAAAAAGCAAGAGTGTTTTTGTTATAAAAAGTGGGACACCGTGTCTTAGAAGTATTTGGAAGTTTATAATCTGTTACCAGCTATTGTTATAGTGCCTGTGCCTGCATCATTTAATGAGCCGGTAGCACCGGAATTTATGAGGTCGTTATTTGTGACTAAATTACTATTGCAGTCAGCTGTTGCAATGTTTATACCGTATCTGGGTTGGTTTGCGCCTCCTGTATTTGTGCATTTGTTGCACTGAACATTGTTAAAATCCGAGTCAGTTGTTAGCATAATATTATCATAAGTATTATTTAACGCTTGACTACTGTTTCTGACCGAATTTCCAATTATATTGGAATAGGATGATCCTGTTAGCAAAATTCCTTCATAAGAAGATGTATTAATTAAGTTATCGCTTATATTAGAATAGCTGCCACCATTGCCATATATGCCCCGTTGACCTGCACTATGAATGTAATTATTATTTATATTATTGATACTCGAAGTAAATGAAATTCCGTGACGAACGAGAAAAAGTATATGATTTCCTATTACCTCATTATTGGTGCTGTTTATAGATATACCATCATTATTTGTACTAGCAACCCAATTGTTGTTAATAAAATTATAGGTATTGCTTATATTAATACCATCATTACCAATAATACCAATATAATTGTTGGCAATGGAATTATAGCTATTGCTTACATTAATACCATTAAGGCATTGTGTTATCCTGTTATTTCTAATTAAGTTAGTAATTCCATTGCAATTAATTCCCCATTGAGGACCAGATTTAATCCTGTTTCTATCTATGATATTATATGATGCTGTATTAGATATATATATACCATCGTTAGTGATGTTATCATTTATTATATTGTCACAAATACCAAAATAAGAACCTACATGGTAAATAGATCTTCTTTGGGAATTTAAAAAGCTATTATAAAATATATTACAGTATCTCGCATCGCTATTAGCTATAAAAAGATCACCAAATCCAGCGTTACCATTTGATAAAAAGGCGTTATGAAATATACTTATATAAGTGCAATTATTCAATACTATTGCTTCATCATGCACATCTGTTATTAATACATCTTCTACATGAGCATGACTTCCGCCATTTGTTATGTTAATTGCATGTTGAACCATCCCTACCCTATTCGTATTATTTCCGTTCAGTTGCATGTTTCTTATTCTGAAAGATGCTCCACCATTGAACATATTTACGTTTGCGTTAATACCATCTCTTATTTTTATAGTTGTTTTATAACCCTGGCCTTCACAGGTTACATTGTTACCTAAATTAATATTGCCATCAATTATGAACTCTCCCTCAAGCAATATAATTTTACCACCCCCGTATGTGGACAACTTATTACCGGCTAAATTTATATAATCTTCATTTGATGTACCTCCCGAGGGTACTATTATGTCTGCACGATTGGGGTTATAGCCCTGTCCTGCTTTGGAAATTGTAATAGTTGCTTGTGATGTATCTATTATAGGCAGTCTACTTCTTGTCTGCATTATTTAACACTTCCTTTTTTGAAAGATTTAATAAAAGTGGGACACGGTGTCCCACTTTTATATTAAATAATAATTGAATAATCGGCAATAGTAACTGTATCCTCTGCTTTTGATTCCAAAACCATTGTTGTTGTAACTGTAGCAGTACCGGTTGCTTCTGTTGTCTTACTACTATCTGTAAATATCTTTGCTATACCCTGTCCTTCATCTACCGATATATCGGCAAGTACTTGTGTTACTGTTCTTCCACTGATTACTGTTATTGATTTTGGTACTGTATTTAAAACTGCGATAACTGCTGAATAATTCACAATGGTTATAGTTGTTATATCGCTCGGATGCAATCTCAGGTTGTAATCTGTTATAGTTGCATTATCCTGTGCTTTTGATTCAATTACCATAACTGAGTTTATTTGGGTGGAGGGATTTGCTTCTGTGGTTTTACTACTGTTTGTATAAACTTTTGCGCTACCTCTGCCCTGATCTATTGATATGGAGCTTAATAAGTCTGAAACGAGAATTCCTGACGCAGCTTCTACCATATTGCTTCCTGTAGCATTGTTTATATATAAAACATAAGCTTCATGGCCTGAAACAACTGTAATATTTGTTGAATGATTCGGGAATATATCTTTTGTGACTGCTATTTGAATAGTTGTTATATCACTTTCGGGATCTGTTAGCATCTCATTGCATATGTTTTTTAAACATAGTAACCGTTTTATGAATTTCTCGGTTTTATTTGTTACAGTTATTGCATCGTTGTCAAGTATGGTAACATTATTGATTTTAATGTTTAAATTAGACATATTTTTCCCACCTTTTTAATTAAAATTTACCTCTTGCTTGTATAGTACATAGGCTGGCATTGCTGCCCGTTAATCTGATTCTATTTGCAATATAACCCATCTCGTATACTCCATCTCCCGCAACTGCAAAGCTTATAGGGCTTTCTGCTATATCATAATAATTAGTCCCACCATCTGGTGAAAGTTCAACCGTAATATTAATGGCCGCAGAAACATAAATAAAAAGCGTCCATCTTTGATAGTTATTTAATACACCAACTACCCCACCATTAATGGCTACATTATTGGCAATTGTAACAACTTCTCCGGACGTCGCTCCTGTTAAGGCATTTACTATGTCTGTGAGGGTATTGTTACTTACTCCAATTATGGCATCTCTTAAGGCTGTTGTTGCAAGGTCGAGGTTCTGGAGGTTTGTTGTTATATCTGCCCCGGTAAGAGCTACCCCTCCCCACTGTGATGTATTACGAGGTTCTACTGCGATAATTGCAGCTTCTATTTGGCCGAGCGTCCTGGCTGCTGCTCCTACTCCGGCTATGGCATCCCTTAAGGCTGTTATTGCAAGGTCGAGGTTTTGAATGTTGGGCGTAATGTCTGCCCCGGTTACGGCTACCCCTCCCCACTGTACTATATCGCGTGGTTCGGTTGCTATTATTGCAGCTTCTATTTGTCCCTGTGTTCTGGCTGCTGCTCCTACTCCGGCTATGGCATCCCTTAAGGCTGTTATTGCAAGGTCGAGGTTTTGAATGTTGGGCGTAATGTCTGCTCCGGTTACGGCTACCCCTCCCCATTCGGTTACATCTACGCCGGGGGCAGGGCCAGACGGGCTTGTAATGTCTAATATTACCAGTATGTCTCCCGGAGCAGGAGCAAATGACAGCGCCGGTAAAATTGAGAGTGTATTTGCCGTATTTGCTGTTACTATACTCCACTCATACGATAAAGATCCACCTGAAAAAACTTGAACGTAATATCCCACATGTTGGTTTACAATCCATGATTTATTTACAGCCGGTAGTAATATATTAGTAGCTCCGGCATCAATGACACCTTCATCACGGGTAATTCTTACAAATTTTTGTAAACTTTGTTGAAGGTTTTTTAAGCCTATTCCGTTCATTGCATCACCTTCTTATTCTTTAATCTTTCTTATGACACAATCATTAAATGTACCTTCTCTAATTTCTTTCGTCCTATTTAAAACGCATTGATTAACACCCCTGTTATTAAGTTGCACTTGTATTTTCCTTCTATTTTCTGTAACTTCAATTGTGACTCTATGAGTATCACAAAGATATATAGCCATATCGCTTATTCCCTCCCTGCATTTACTAATCCATCTAATAGGATTTTATAACTGTCCATCGCTCTTTTAAAAACCTCTTCAAAAACGGAGTGTTGCATTGTAACTATAACAAATTCAATGGCTGTTAAAATATCAAATGGGGTAAAATTAAAGAAAAAATATGTTGAATCCCTGGTATGAAAAAAGTATGAAATTTTATAATTTACCTGTTCTGTAAAAGGTAAAAATGTTGATTCAATTGTAGTTTCATTAAAATATCCGTTAATGAATCCCGTAAAGTAGAGTGGGTCATATAGTTCTGATGTAACATTGTGAATATTGTAAAATACACCTGTATAGTCGGCATAATTTGCCATTGCAACAAATGTAACCAGAGCAAACGCTGGCGCTAAAAATACAAGTTGGTGATGTTCCGGTATTGTGTTACCTGTTGGTCTTTCTATATTTACCATACTATTTAATATTGTTTCAGGTATAAAGTTTCTAAGCAGCATATCACGCACCACCTGAAGCTATAAAGGCATTTAGCATATCATCATTAACTTTTAAAAGGGCTTTATAATATCTTTCATAAAAGTTCCTTGACATTTCAGTGGCTTCAAAGAATATAGTTATGTTTGCGTCGGTTAATGTCGGATTTGTAAAAATGTATTGCTGCTTTATTTTGTAAGGTAAATAGTAGGTTATTGTCAATTCCTTCACATCAGTAAAAGGAACCGGGTCTGGAGTCAGATTGAATCTATCATCTATGTTATATTCAAAGGTTAGTATGGGGTCGTAAAAATCACTCGATAAAGTGTGATGCTTATAAATTACATTTATCGTGTCTGCCGGGAAGACTTCATAAACTGTTGTCACTCCTGCCAGAGCAAGTATGGTATTCCCGAAAATAAGGAACTTGTATTCTCCACTGTTGGTTTCAGAACCTTTCAGGTGTTCTATAATATGCTCCGGTATAAGTGGAATTGCAACCTGGGCAATTTCATTTAAGTTACCTGTGTTCTGATTTGTATTTTTCATTATAGTATCCCACCCTTAACCATATTCCAAAGCTCAGGATCGGCGTTCTGTTTTGTCACAAGTCCGAAGCGAATTTTTAATATATCGGTAAGCTTGTACCTGGCTATTGTCCACTGAAAATTAGTGGCTGCAATTGCGTCTGCTATAAGCTTAATTTTAATCTCTCTCAATGCAGGTATGAAACAATTTATTGGTACTGCCAACTGATTCGGATAGGTATTTATTTCCATGTAATTTGTGTCGTCGTCTCGGTCAATCCTTATCCTTACATTATCAAGTAAGGCATTAGGGGCAAATGAAATTCTTTCAAGAACGGCAATTTCATTCATATTTACAGGAAATGCCTGTATGACACTTTCAAACAATGTTGAAAAATCCGCAAATGTAAATGTCCTTTTAGCGTCCACAAGCTGATATTCCCGTTGGATTATATAATCTACCGGAAGAGGAAGTATACCCATATCTACCTGTTTTCTGATATCGGTCTGTGCTAATATTTGGTTATCATCATCATTGAGGGTTTTCCCAAATTTTAACTTGTGCGCTGTTGTTGGTGCATATATCCACATGTTATAGTTTACCCGATAATTAACAACCGGGATGTTTCCAAATATTGCGAAACGCATTAGGTCAGTACCTATGATATCGTAAGATTCAACCACCCTATCCCTTAAAGAACCAGTATTTATAAAATATTTCTCTATGTCGTTATAAACCCTGATCTGAATATTGGCATTATTTTCCACATTTATGTCTTTGAGCTGTAAAAAGGTCGGTGTAAATCTCCTTAAGTCGACAACAGGCAATTCTAGTCCCGCAATGCCATTTATATTTTGTGCATCAGGCAAGAGTTCGGGGTATAGATAAGCAGTCCTTACAGTTGAAACATTAATCGGCATTTCTTATTACCTCCTACTTTATGTAATATGCTAAAAAAGTGGGACACGGTGTCCCACTTTTTTAAGTTAAAAACCCATGCCCTTAATAAGCGGGGTTCGGTTTTTTTATTATGCTACCTGCAATCTGCCTCCTGTTTCAATATAGGTTAAGCTGAGTATATCACCTAACAGAGTGTTTACATCAAGTGTTACTGTGCCATTGGTGGCAAAAGTAGGCACACATGCAACAACGGCGCTCGTTCCTGTAAAGGTGTGGTTACCCGGCTGAGTGAATACGTGGTTATTCGGTTGAGTGACAACGTGGTTACCCGGCTGAGTTACAACGTGGGCATTTGGCTGAGTTACAACGTGGGCATTTGGCTGAGTTACAACGTGAGCATTCGGCTGAGTGACAACATGAGCATTCGGCTGAGTTACAACGTGGTTACCCGGCTGAGTGACAACGTGAGCATTCGGCTGAGTGACAACGTGAGCATTCGGCTGAGTTACAACGTGGGCGTTAATAGTTGCTGCACCATCTGTGAAGGGCCCACCAACAACTTCAAGCGCCGCACCGTTATTAAGAGTTACAGCACCACCACCACCGGCAGGAGCAATTACTGTCATTGTATGGACATCTACCGCAGTTCCGGCATGTGCGTCTACCGCAGTTCCGGCATGTGCGTCTACCGCAGTTCCGGCATGGGCATCTACCGCAGTTCCGGCATGGGCGTCTACCGCAGTTCCGGCATGGGCGTCTACCGCAGTTCCGGCATGTGCATCTACTGCAGTTCCGGCATGGGCATCTACCGCAGTTCCGGCATGTGCGTCTACCGCAGCTCCGGCATGTGCGTCTACCGCACCTCCTGCATGTGCGCTTATTGAAAAGGCTGATGATGCTCGTAATATATATGCCGATACAACAGATACCATTCTATCTGCTGCTGTAGGTATTGTTATGGCGGCTGGCGTAGCAACTGCCCCAGGTACAAATTGAATAGTTTTCAAATAAAAAACCTCCCTTCAAAATATATGAATATTTACATTTTTACCCAAGACACGGTGTCCCACTTTTTACGGATTCATTTCAATAATGGTTCCAAATATGGAGGTACAAGCTGCACCTGCGATTACAGGTACACCGTTATCAACAATTTGAAGATATCCGATTTCGTTCCAAATAAGATACGGTTTATCAAGCTTCTTGACCGAATAATACAGCGGTATAGCGGCAGGAAGTAACGGAGCTGCTACGCCTATATGGAACTGGTTGAAATTTTGCTGAGTAGGATATCTCTTTTTTGGTCTGTCGTCTCCATCAATGTTGAACCATGTATTCAGCAAGTTGGCAGGCGCTCTGACACCAAGTCCACTTACTATAAGGGCTGATTTTATACGATCATATTCAAAGCGCATGTTATACTCTTCAAGTGCTACGTTTCCTGTATCATATCTCATCTGGTAAGGTATGTTAGCAACTGTAGCGTTTACATTGAAAGCGTATCTGTAAAGGAAATTGGTTTTGGGTACAGCCTGGTCAAGACCACCCGGCAATTGTGTCCATGTGTTTTTGGAAGGAATAACAGGAATCTTAAAGCTATCAAGTTGCCTGTTGTTTCTTGAATCAATAACAGAGAAACTTCCGCCTATACTGTCTCCAAGCAAACGGGTCAATTGGTCAAGTTCATACCTGTATCCCCATGCCTTAATACGGAAGGATGCGGTAATTCCTCCAACACCAGACTGTGCCTGTATTCTTAAGTTTTGCGAATATTTTGGGCATGTTCCAAGCAAAACAGGATTTCCTGCCTTAACAGCATCATACAAACTTGCGCCAAAGGTAACGTAATAGCTATCTTTTGCGTTTGTTGTTGGAGGCTGAGTAAGGAAGGTATCTGTACCCGATATATTGATAAAGGGATGCTCTTTGCCATCAAGGATAAGACGAATATTTTCAAGGTTTTCAACTACTCCAAGTCCGGTTACGGGGGGTATGACTTCCAGAAACATTACTTCTGCAACTTCATCGTTTGCAAGTTCGGCATCTCCTGCTATTGATGTTGGTCTGTACATTGTTCCTGCTGCCAGTGCGCCTACTGAAGTCCAATCACCCAAAAGTTGAAATTCAAACATAATTATTCTAACCTCCTTTTCAATAATTCTGGAAATTTTATATTAGCATTGATGCTCTGGCTCCTGTTGTTGGTTTTAACAGTTTATCATCCGGGTTTGCGCTTCCGTTTCCCGGATTGTTACCATAACCAACGAGTTTAGGTACTGCTGTCAATGGCGCTCTTGAATAAGCTGTAACAACGGGGGCTGGAGCTACAGGTTTTAACATTTCTGCCATCTTTACTCCCAAGAATGAGGTTACGCCGTTTATAGCGCCTATTGAAATGTCTTCGCAGATCCCTCTTGCTGAAAATGCGCCAAATAATCCGATTGCACCAATGGCTCCTGCTGTTATCCATTCGGTAGCTTCGCCAGCTATAACCAATGGCGAGGCTTTAGCTATAAAGCCTACAGCCGCAGACGTTAATGCGGTGGTTGCAACCTTTGTCATGTCTGCCATATAATTACACCTCCATGCATATATTGTAGTTATTTTTTTAGTTTTAAAAAAAAATGTATTTCACGTTATTATATTTCAAAAATTCTTCTTTTCAGACCATAATATTTTCCCATTTCTTTAATTTTGGAATATTCAGTTGTTTTATTTTTTTCATTGATTATAAAGCTCTGCCCTGGGTATAGCTCTATTACCTTTTCATCATTAAATCGAAATATGGGCTGATAGGGCAAATTTTCTAAAAGGCTTTCGTCAAAGGTTATAACATTACTTCCTGTGGTTTCTAGTGTTAAGGGCTGACCTTTTTCGTTTATTACCGTAACCCACGCATGACCATAATCGGCAAAAAGACCTACTGTTACAAAAACTTCATCTGAAGACAACATGTTTCTGAGAATGGAACATAATAGTATTGATGTATCTTCGCAGTCGCCTATCCCGTCCCTCAAGGTTTCGGAGGGAAAATTCCAAAAGTCATATTGCGTGTAAGAGCGGGCAGGCTGCAACTTATTTTGTTCTCCATTTATCAGTGCTATTGCTATAGAATAAAGACCACTACCTATCAATGCATCACGTATTAATGCAACTGCTCCACCAGATATAGCGCCAGTTATTGCTATTCTTGCAAAACCACTTAAAGAACCTGTTAGAAAAAAATTTCCTAATGTCTTTAATAAAGAGGTTTTAATTAAATAATTCTCGGAATAGTGTCTATCTGATATGTCAGCATTCGCCTTGTCAAAGTACGGATATTGAATGTTTCTAAGCACCCAAATCCAGCTTGATTGTATAAAATTTTTTTTACTTGATGTATCCATCATTTGGGCAAGTGCGCCTACCTCATAACTATCCGGAGTTATGAATTCTCTTACGTCGTATGTTTCATCGCCGTATCTTTTTTGTACGGGATAATATTCCATAACATACCAACTCCTTATGAAAAAATTATCGTCCTGGAGGATTTGCAAGGAATATTGCAGGGAATATCACAAGTAAAAATGCTCCAATAGCAAGATATAACCCTATTTGTGATGTAGCCCCCTGTACAACCGGCGAAAATTTGTTCAGTTCCCAAAAAGCCAGGTATACAAGTCCTGCTACAAGAGCTGCAAATATAAGAGGTATTACGATTAATAACCACATAAAACCCTTTATCCAACGAACCTTTAATATTTTGCCGTTTTGTTCTACAAATGTATGACTATTTTGCCCAGGCCATGTCGGTATTCCTTGTGCATTCATTGCTGTATTCAGAGCGCTTGCTTCTGTGTTTATTACCGCACTACTAAAAAATAAAGAGCTGGTATTGAATTCAAAAACCAGTTCAACCCAATCTCCTTCTCCAATCTGGTCTTCAACCGCTTGCATGTTGTTATATAAATTACTAAAACTTGCTGCGCCCGTTCCTTTTATGACTGTAGCCAAATTGGAACACCCCCTTGCTTTAGGGCATAAATCTTCAGGGCTATTTAAAATGCCTAATTTACTATAGTTTTTTAGCCTGTTCTTTAATGCATGGATTTTAATATATGAAGAAAAGTGGGACACCGTGTCTTAGCAATTTATGTTATTGATTGTTAGTATATGTTTATTTTGTGAAAAGTGGGACACCGTGTCTCAAATATATTTCTTTAAAAACGAAGTTCTTTTATTGTTCTTAATGCTTAAAATTTACTTGCCTTATCTTTAACGTAAGCAAGCTCTTTTAAGGCAGCAATTATTTGCCAGGCATTAATAATTTTTATTTTATTTTTGAAATACTGTTTGATTTTTAAACATTTCATTTCTTCCACCTTATGGTATAAGGTTGCCTATTTCATAACTGGTTGTGATAGCCATTTTACCAAAGTCTATTACTGCTTTGAGCTGCAATAGTATGTCCATTCCTATTATTGCATCAATATCATCCATGCAAAGGGAACCTATGTCAACTTTGATATTATTTAATATTTTATTATCAAAATTAATTTGGTCAAGCATTTTTTCACAAACAAATTCAGGACCGTTAATTCCTAATATTCCTGAAATTTTATCTTTGAGTTCAGGTTTAAGTCCTATTTCAAGGGCTTTGTCTGTAGAAATCATTGTTGTTGAAGAGCAAATATCTATAATTACGTTTTCAAGATTTATTGAGTTTTTGCCATTATAAATTTTTATTTTACAATACGGAAAGTTTTGCTTTATTCTTAGTTTCATTCTATTTTCACCTCTTAATTTTTTATCAAAAAATCATCGAAAACCATAAGGATTAAACGTCATTATAACTCAACTCCCATACCTGCAGCCGTTTCTTTCGACCGAATAATCACTAATTTGTCGATAACTTGTTTTAACGATCTGCTTGTGTTTACAAACTCGTTTAACGTTATCGGGCAAACTTCTTCATCTTCAGAAACGTCTTTTCTTACTTCCAAAATCAACGCTCTGGCTTCGACCAGTTTCTGCAAACGCTCTGCGTTTGTCATATTCAACACTTCCTTTCGTAAGACCTGCCATCTTCAGTGCCAGTACTGTTTTTCACCTCTTTATTTTTTTACCAATAATCATAGAAAACCATAAATCAACTTGCCTTTTGTTAAATTCATTCTCTTCAAACTGCTTGCGATCCAGCTCATATACTGCCAAAATACGCTTGTCAATCAAAAACCTGTTTTTGTAATATTCTTCTTGCTCAATTTTACCTAATTCATAATCTTTCTCATTTGTTTGGGAATTTTTTATATATCTTTTAAGTCTTTTTTTTAAAAAATTATTCACAACACTCACCATCTTTTAATAAATTTATTTTGAGGTGGAAGTATCTGCTTTTATTTTTATAATATAGCTGTCAAATGCAATTAATGCTTGTCTTACTTGATTTGATAGCCATCCCTGGTTTTTGCTGAACACTTCCCGGTATTCGGGAAGGTTATTGTATATCATTTTTATAAGGGTAATCTTGTTATCCTCAGTCATGCTATTGCTGTAAAGTTCTATTTCCGGCAGATATTTAATTATATTTTCTTTGGAAAAATTTTTAAGCAGGTCGTTTTCAACGTTCTTTACTATGTACCTGTTATTAAGAATATTTTCTGTAATTTCCTCAACGGAATAGGAATTTATAAAATCCTTAAACCATTCTACGATCTGTCTAAAAAGCTTTCTTTTAAAATACTCCTGACCAATTCCAAGTTTCATCGAATTGTCTAATGCCATTATTTTGTCCGTCCTTTCGTTACTATTTATTGTCTGTAACTTCTTCAACACCTCCACAGTAAGGGCATATTGCGGAGTTTACGGCTCTCGGAAGAATAAATATTTCATTACATCTTTCACATTTATATGTGACTCCCTGTATTCCTGTTTTTTGCTCTATTGTTTGTGTTTTTGTTATGGACATTGCGGAGGCCAGGGAGCCAAGTACATCAACTAGTTCAGTTCCAAGAGTATTAAGGGCATATTTGAAAGTTTCCTGCTTTTCTTTATCAAGGGTATATTTTTTTTCTTCCATAGCCTTTATTCTTTCGTCCTCAAGTTTAAGCTTTATTATTTCAAGATTCAATCTGTCTGCTCCGCTCGGTATTTCTGTCTCCGTAGGTTTGAATTTATTCCTGAAGGTTTCGTAAGTTTCAAAAGCCATTAATATTTCCTGTACGGGATTATATGTTTTTTTGGTTGTGATGTCGTCTACTTTTTCGTTTAAAAGCCTTAATACAATCTGGTTTGCAGTATCATTGATAGGATCTTTTTTTTCATTCTCTTTTTTGTCTTCAATTTTTTTAACAATTTCAGTTAAAACTTGATTATATTTTTCAAACTGCATATTGATAGTATTTTCTATCAGCTTTTCTTTTAATTCTATTGTTTGACTTCTGGCTTCTTGTACTCTGTCCTCTGCTTCTGTACGCTTTTGAGATTCTGCCTCAGCAATTGTCTTGTACAGCTCGGCATTATCCTTTAATCCTCCTGTAATATCCTTTATATTAAATCCTACATCGTTTAATATGTCTATTGGATTTTTTTCAGTTTTGTTGGTGGCATTGAGCATCTGTATCAACTGGTTTGTTTCAATAGTGTCTAATAGTTTCCTTTTTATTTCAGAAGTTTGAACCTCATCGCTCTGTTGTAAATTCTGTTTTAATTTGGTTATATCATTAATCGCAACCTTTTCTAAGCTGGGCATTTGTTTAACCTCCTTTTGTGGCATAGTTTTCCATTATCTCCGGTCTATTTGCAAGTATAACATCAAGCCCTAATTCCCTATGTTCATTATAATAATCTATTATACAATCAGCTATCCATTCGCCTATTCCTGATGAATACTGAGGATATTTGCCTTTTGTAAGGTAATATAGGACAAGAATTTCCGGATCTATTTCTATTTCAAGAAATTTCATTTTTGCTTTTATGACAGACTTTAAAGCTTCCTTATCTGTATTTGTTTCTTTCTCTTTTGGCGCCGGTTCTATAATACCATCAAGAATGGCTTTTCTGATGTTTTGTCCTGCTACTAAAAGTGTTCCATCGGCTTTAAATAGGCCAGCAAATTTATGCTCACCTTCAATCTCTCCTTTTCTGCCCTTCCAGTTATGCTTGACAGCTTCTGAATACCCATCCCTTATGCCTGTTTCATTAAATTTTTCACCGCATGTACATTGCCAATACAATGTTTATACCTCCTTCCTATAAAAAGCAGAATACAGAAAATATATAGAAAAAATTTAACCTATACTTTATTTTTATAATTTTCCCACGTTAATGATTCCAGTATTTTATCAATTTCTATATTTTAATCATAAAAACTATCTTCGGTTTAATTTTTTCTATATATTTTCTGTATTTTCAGCTTTGAAAGTCTGTTTTATTTTCTGATTAATTTTCTTTACTTTTGGTGGATTATTATCAAGAATTAAAAGGACTATTTGTTTTATATATATAACAAGAGGTGGTTTTAAAATGGATGCCCAACTTATTACTGTAGGGGTAAAAAGAATAGTTATTCCAATTGTCAGTAACGCTCTGGCCAAAAAATTTGAACCCAAAGACCGTGTTGATGTTCTCGATGAGAGGATTAAATTGATTGATGCGTATATTGACAGCCAGAAAGGGGAAATGATTTATACGCCTGAAAAGACCATTGATATCCATACTCCCCCACCTACAGACTCCAAAAATGACGTTGGAACAAGCTGTATTGCATGTGCAAGGTCACATATAGCTACTGTTTCCGCAAGCCTTAAGGAAGCTATTAGATTTGCAAGAACTGAGGGAATTGAAAATAAAGAGGTACAGACCAGAATTTCAACGGCAGAGGAAGAAATTCTTGCACTTGAACGATATGACTGGTCGCCTGAACGTGTCTTAAATTCTCCTTCAGAACAACAGGATATCATTAATAAACATCTTCCAGTTATACGTGAGCTTCGACAGGACATTGGCCAAATTTATTCTATGCCTGATTTATTGAAGTGTGCAGCTGCATCCGGTAAACTGCTTTCAGATTACCGAATTGATATTCTCACAATGAATAAGGTTTGAAGTAATTTTTTGAAGGAGGTTACATTGTTATGACGGTTTATAATTCTATTAAAATTGTTACTATGGGTGCTTTTGTCCTGGGCCTCGGAGGCGTTCTTTATACTATATTTTCCCCAAAGCCACAGTACAAATTATAAGTAAAAAGTTGGACACTGTTTTACACCTTGCATTAACAAAATAAAAAAATGAGACACCGTGTCCCACTTTTTTATTTTGAATTGTACTTTTATTAAATTCAATTAAAGGAGCTTGATATTATTATGATTATAAATAATGTTGAACTTGCTAAGATACTACTTAAATATTTTACAACAGATCAGTCAAAAATAATGCTTGCCATTGCATATGCTGAAAGTTCATTGAATACTGATGCGGAAGGAGATAGTCCAAATACTCTCAACGCTTTAGGACATACGTCTTCTGCTTCTGTAGCCAAATATTGGAATTGTCCTGTTTCCGGAAAAACAGACGACAATTCGGCAGGAGCCAGTATAGGTCTATTTCAAATTTTTCTTGGTGCCAACCATGACGTTGTTATGAATCTTAGCGGTATTTCTTTTGCAACCAAAAGCATAGGGTTAAGTTTTCCTGTGCCAGTTAATGAGGCTGATGCCTGTAAGCTTGTTACATGGCTAAAGAACCCTACCAACAATGTAAGAGCCGCCAAATCAATATTTGACAGTCAAGGTTATGGTGCATGGTCTACATATAATAATGGGGCTTATTTAAAGTATACGAATACTTCGGTAGATGCGGTCAACTCTGCCCAAACTCCAACAACGACACCACCACCGCAGCCCTCACCAATACCAGGTACTTCATATACTGTCGGGACTTCTATTGTTATTTTTGGCATTGCCGCCGCAATGTTTGGCGTTTCATACTATCTGATTAAAAGGGGCAGGGGTGAAATTTGATTTTAATACTTCCCGGATAGTTCCCTAAAAAACCAATCACTTAAATCGTTTTTTGATATGAAAATTTTTTCTCCAAATCGTATCTCTCGGATCTCTTTGTCATTTATAAGTTTAAACAATAATTTTTTACTGAACCCTGCTATTTTCATTAATTGCCTGATACACAAAATTTCCGGAACTTCACAAAACCCTAAATTCCTTTTTTTATTTTTATCCACTTCAAATCATACTCCTTCTTATCGTATAAGGTGTAGTGGGACACGGTGTCCCACTTTTCGGACATGGACTTGATAATTATAGGATAGGCTTATTTGGTATATTATAATTCCTTTGGGGAAATACTACCTAAAAATCCCTATAAACTAAAGAGCCATTTCACCGGACTTTTGACAGAAAAATACAGTTGGTTTGATGATACATAAAGTTTAAGTATCGGATTGGGGCCCCCACCCCAACCGATGACGTTAGTATCTGCCAGTTTACGCTGGGGCCCCCACCCCAGCTAGTCCGCGGGGAGGACAACTCCCCGCTAACCCCTCTGTTTTTCTTTTTTTTATTAAAGGAGTTTTAGAGGAAACCCCGGAGAGGGGCAGACACCTGCGTAGACACCTACACACCCCCGGACAGCAAAGTGCGCCCTAAAGGGCTTATATACTTTGTATATACTCCAAACTAAAGAGCCATTTCACTTGTATTTTTACTTATTTTTACATTTTTAATCATTTTGAAATAGAGCGATACCATTTGCTGTGTTATTTCTAGTTTTTCTGCTATTTCAGATTGCTTTATGAACGGATTGTCTCTGATAAGTTTCTTTATTTTTTCTATATTCTGTACTTTCTGCTCCTCTCTTAAGGTCATGCCTTGCTCATTACGCCTTAATTCATATCTTCGTAGATTATTTCTCCTGTACTTTTCTTCCTTGCTTATAATCGTGTTTAATTTGAGCATTTCTGCATCTGTAATGTGTAGGGCATTTATAATACTCTCATTTGAATAATTGTAGCGCCTTAATTGACCACTCCACGCCCTCTCTGCTGACTTGGTATCTCTTGTTACTGTCCTTTCCCTTAATGGGCATGTAAAGCTATTATTGAGGTCAAGAGTGTCCTTCAATGCCTTATCCGGGTCGTAAGTGTACAGGCAGTTCCAATACCTGTATAAGAACAGCGAAAACTCCCTGCATCCCGTCATATCGCCGTTTCTGAGACTCACCAGTTCCTTAAGGTCTATCATCCTCCAATAATGCAGGGAATAAAGGCTATAGGCATGTACTATGGTCTTTTTTGTTTTCTTTTTTTTGGTGTCTTTCTTGATAATCTTGGGCAAGAATTCTTCTTTGATTTCATTGAGGGTATAGGAATAATCGTATTGGCTTAATATTTGTACTATGCTATTTGTTTTATCATTGTATGTTCCTGAAAGTCTTAGAACTCTGGCGGCATCAAGCGACTTACTGTCAGCGCCTAGCTCTGATAATTGACTGAATATATATTTTTGAGTAAACCCCCATAATGGCATGGCTTTTGATGGTACGGGACGGATAAGCCAAATGAGGTTTAACCCTTTTCCGCTGTCTATAGTTAAATTGGGTATTGGGATTTTGGAGTTATAATAATCCTTTTCTAGCTGCCAGATAACCTGTTCTTTTGATAATCCAATTTTATAGCAATCAATGTCTGCGTATAGAGCGCATAAGCTTTTTATGTCTTCAATTTTTCTGCTGTTTTTATAAAATGTATTCTGTGAAATGAAAATATTATTTTCCCCGATATAATCCTCAATTTTATTGATAATTGTTTTAGGGATATAAAATCGTTGTTTAAATCCCTTCTCTGTCTCTTTTGAAGCTATTGCAGCCTTCCCTTTTGAATCTCTGTATAATAGCATTATATGCCTTATTGCATCAGCTAATAAAGAGGGTTTCTGTTCTTCTGATATATAAAAATTATAATTGTCTCGGTTAATTACAGTACTTTGCCCCTGCACTTATAAGCCCCCTAATTAGGGAAATGTATAAATACGGCAAACATGGAATAAGTTAATATTGAAATCTTGTTACGTTTAGGGTATAATTATTATATTAACTCTAAACCTCAGAATTTACAAACTCCGCTACAAAGTTAGTAAATCCCGAGACTTTTTTCCCTAGAGAGTAGGTTGGTTTCTTGTGATGATGCCTACTCTTTTAGTTTGCCCTTTTCCCTATTATATTTTTTCAAAATAGTAATTTTAAATTACTTTCGTTTTTTTGTAGCGCACTTTATATTTATAAAAATACGCCCTGTTTTGATTCTTGATTTCCTAAATTTTATGAAGCTTTGTTTTCTTGCTCCTGTTTTCTAAGTTTAAGGTATTTATATAATGTTCCGTTGGAAAGTCCAGCCATTTTGCAAATTTCTGATATTGAATATTCATTACTGTCGTGAAGTTTCAGAGCAAAATTTATTGCCTTTTCGTTTTTGGGTAGTCTGCCTCCGGGTTTACCTCTCTTTTTTGCCGCCTTAAGACCTTCTTTTACTCTTTCTCTTAATAAATCATTTTCAAATTGAACAAGCCCTGCAAATATATTGAGAACAAGTCTTCCGTGTGCAGATGTGGTATCTATCCATGATTCTTTTAAGCTTTTAAAATTTACTCCTTTTTGCATAAACCTATCTATGAGATACAATAAGCTTTTCGTGCTTCTGGAAAGCCTTGTAAGTTCAGTTACAATAACCGTATCTCCAGCCCGAGAAAATTCTAACAGGTTTTCGAGTTCAGGACGCTCTTTATCGTTAGCGCTTACTTTTTCTTGAAATATTTTTTCGCACTTTTCATCTGATAGAATATCAATTTGTCTGTCAAGGTTTTGCTCTTGCGTGCTTACTCTTGCATAACCTATAACCACTTTAACAATACACCTCCTACCATTATAGATTACAGTTTTTTCATACTTATGTCAATTGCTTGGAAAAATATTTTTATTAAACATTTTGTGAATGGAAAATTGCTGTTTCAGGGATTTTTTTTATCTTAACACCTTTTTATAATAAACTAATGTTTTTCGTAAAAATAAAAGAGATGGATTCAAAAGAACCCATCTAAAATGAAGATACACATTTATTGTTAAGAACGAGGCGGATACTAACTTGAGTAAAATATTATATCGTGTAGGCGTTTCAGTGACTTTTTTATAAGCCTTGAAACATAACTTTGTGAGTATGCCATTATTATAGCTATCTCGTATTCTGTGAATCCCCCATAGTAGTACATGAAGATTATATCAAATTCTTTATTCGGTAATCTCTCCAATTGCCTTAATAATTCTTGCTTTTCCACAATATCATCCGGCGATTCATTGGGATCTGCAATGTTTTCAATTTCCGAATATTCTGAACCGTCATTATCCATATATGTTAAGCTGCTGAACGGAATTGCTTTGCTTGTGCTTCCCCTAAGATACATCTTCACCTGATTATCCATGCAAACATTGGCATATGTCGCTAATTTATTGCTTCTTGAATAGTCGCAAGTATGTACTGCTGAAATTAATCCCATTTCACAGCAACTTATAAGTTCATCCAGTATTGCATGATTTTGCAATACTTTCGCCCACTTGTGAGCCTTCCAGTACGCAAGCTTTATGTTTTGCTCAATAGTCTCTTTTTCTTTCTGGTTTAAAATATAAGCATTCATACCACATCACAATACTTTTTCATACAAACGCCCTTTCTTTAGTAAGGTTGATTAATAATTACCAGTTTTTTTTATTTGCTGGCTGTTGTACTTGCTTTGCTGCAAAAAATATGATAAATATATAATGCGTTTTAAATTGTTTTTATTGTGATAATAATAATATAAATATTTATGGTCTTTATATTAAATACATTCAAATTATATCATATTTTTACATTTATAATATATATTTCCTTTATTTTGTTATTCTTGACATTATTGTTAATATATACTATCTAATGATTATCCAGTTTTTTTAATTATTATAATTTAGTGATTTTTTCCTTTTATTGGATCTATTTTCCAAATGCATTGGGAATAATTTCTTTGGGAAATAAATGGTATAAATATAATGATTCCAATTTTTTCTGATATTATTATTATGTATTTATAATTTGATTGTTTATTATTGGTATAATTTGTAATATAATATAAAAAAATACAATTATAAAAATACTATCAATATAATATAAAAAAAATATAAAAATTTCTGTAAAATTTTACAAGCAAGAAAATTATAATTTATCCTTGACGTACCGCATTATTTTTGTTAATATGATACTGCAAGACGGAAACATAAATAATCGTTCTTAGAAAATACTATAAACCTTAAAGTTAGTTATGTATTAATTACATATCATTCATCGGTAAAAATCGAAAATGTGAGGCGTGTAATTGATATATATAGTACGAAAAGGATAGAAAAAATAATTGGAAAAAAATACATCAGAAAAAAATAAAATTTATCCTTGACGTACCAAACAAAAAATGATAGAATCAAAATGTACCACGAAAGCAAAACAAATTACAAAGTGAAGGTCATATCACTTTAAAAATTATGGTCGGCATGGTGAAGTTTACCAGTAAGTCCTTTTCGTCAAAGAAATACAAAGGGTAATTTTTTTTGGAAGTAATGGTACGTTAAGATTAAAAAATCATCTTTAAGGTTTAATTGTTCTTTGAAAATTAAATATAATCTATCTTATACAAGTTACTGTGCATAGTTTGCCGTTTGCAAGCGCACAGATTGAATGGAATACAATTCCAGCTTGAAAGTATATACTTATTGGCGTAATAATGCCCATGTAGTTCCTATACTTGAGAATACAGCCGACACTAGGGCTAGGAAGTGTTAAAGGAAGATATTGTAATTTACAAAAAATATGAAGGGATGGATATGTAAATGCATAATAAAAAGCTGCAAAATATGTTTAAATTATCTTCAAGGGTAACCATATATATTCCCAGTACAATAAATGTAAATGAGGAAATTGATAATAGTAAATATGTGGATAGAATAGCTGGCAATCTTTCACAGTATTTTGGTGGTTCTACTTCTACGCCAGCTTTAGGTTACTGGCTTTCACAGAATAACGGTTTAGTCAAAGAAAAAACTGTAATGGTATTCGCTTATTGTAGTGACAAGGATTTGCAGTCAAATATTGACAATCTTATTACTGATTGTGAAGCTTTAAAAAATGAATTATCACAGGAATCAATTGCTATGGAAATAAATGGCGAGTTGTACTTTATCTAAAAAGTAAAAATGAAGCAAGAAAAAGTAAATTATTTCCTTTCTCCTGCCTCATAATAAATATTTAACAATAAGATTTTATCAAAAAAAAATCAACAATTCAATGGGGGATTTATATGCTTACAAAAAATCAAATTAAAGCTATGAAAAAAGCTATTGACGTAATTTACCGTGTTTATGATGGAAATGGTACTATTGAAGTTATTACGCAGCGGGAAAATGATAAATATAAAGAGCAAATAACTACTATTCCAGTAGAAATTTATGGGAATATTCAGTCAGCTTTTGAAATGAATCATGCCGTACAATTTGACGCTGTATATTTGACTATTGTAAGTCTTTTAAAGGAAAGTGATGAACTGATACTTGCTTTTAGAAGAGATTCCAAAACCAATGGATTAATGGAAAAAAATGGTTTGCATGGTGATTCCCTTGAATTAATAATCAACAGGGATAAAAAGCGAATGACTTTTTTGATAAATACATCGTGTTCGCTTAATAATTCCGGGAGAATGATACAGGGATAAAAGGACTGATGAAATAATGCTATGGTGTAAAAGTCATTATAAGCTTGAATTTGCCAAAAACAAGGCAAGGGAATTGAGAGAATCTGGCAATTATTTAAGTGTATACCTTGGTAATTACATTACTGAGTATGACAGTAGGACAGGCAAAAACGAAACCTGTGTAAAAATCTATTTAAAAAAGTGGGACACGGTGTCCCACTTTTAACGAAAGGGGTAGTTACAATATATGGTAAAAGAAAAGGTCATAGACAGGATTAAAAAGCTTCTGATGCTTGGGGAAAACAATACCAATGAATCAGAAGCGCAGAGTGCCATATTAAAAGCGCAGGAGCTAATGGCAATGCATGGGCTTGATATGAGCGAATTGGAGACAGGCGAAACAGAAAAGGTAAATGATGTAAGGGATATAAGTCTTAGCGGGTATAAAAAGCTTGAATTCTGGCATATTGACTTAGCAAGTATTGTATCCAAAAATTTTAAGTGCTTCCTGTATTTAGCAAAAGGTGTAGACGGTACAAAGTCTATTAAATTTGTAGGTACTGTCCAGGACTTGGAAGTAGCAAAGGAAGTTTACTATTTTGCCATTGAGAGCATTGAGTATTTCAAAGCGCTATTCGTCATCAATTATAAACTGGAAAACCGTGGTGAGAAGAATTATATTCCAGTAGCTAACCTTTATGTAAATGGCTATTTAAAAGGCTTGGGTGACAAGCTTAAGGAGCAGGTGGAAAAAAATAACTGGGCGCTCGTGGTAGTTACTCCAAAGGAAGTAAAGGATTATATTGACAAGCTAACTTTGAAATCAGGCAAAGCTCAAAAGGTAAAGATGTCCAATGACGAAAGGGTTTATAATGCTGGATATCACGAAGGTCAAAGGTTTGAAATGGGAAGGAAAAAAATAGAGGCGTGAAGGGGGTTATAGTAAGATGAGAAAGGTAATATCATTTTTAAACATCAAGGGGGGAGTGGCGAAAACTACCAGTTGTGTAAATATTGGGGCGTCGCTGGCAATGAATGGATATAGTGTTCTGATTGTCGATATTGACAAACAGGTAAATGCGACAAAATACCTTAACAGATTTTCTCCAGATAGTTCCAGCCTATATGATGTTCTTGTCGGAGATATGGATATAAACGACATTATCACAACAACGGATATTCCCAATCTTTGGATTGCTCCGGGGAATATTAAATTATCACTGTTTACACAAGATACAAACAATGTCAAAAGCTTAAGTGAGGGCGTTTTGTCTGATAAATTAATAAACGCAGATTTTGATTACATCCTCATAGATTGCCCGCCTTCATTGGATATCTTGGTAACAAATGCCTTGGTTGCCAGTTCAGATGTGCTTGTACCAATAAAGATTGACTTTTTTTCAATAGACGGCTTTTCAAATCTGGTTAACCATATACAGGAAATAAGAAATGAATATAACCATAATCTGCAATTTTCGGGGGCATTTATTACCCTTGACAGGAGGAAAACAGTGGTAAGTAGGCAGGTAAAGGAGCTGCTTAAGGGAAATCTTGGAGATAAGCTGTTTGATACCACAATAAGGGAAAGTATGCCAGTACTGGCTTCTACTTTCAATCAGACACCAGTGGTTAAATATGACAGAAGATGCAATGCTACAATGGATTACGAAAACCTTTCATTGGAAATTATCAAAAAATTAAACTAAAAAATTAAAAGGAGAATGAATAAAATGGCTAAAAAATTGGAATTGGGAAACGCAGCAAGATTACTGGAAAATACTATAGAAAGCATTAACAATATGGAAAGCAAGGATAATTTCAAACTTCGTGATATACCTGTTGACCAAATTGAATATAATGACAAAAATTTCTATGAAGTCAAAGAATTTGAAAGCTTGAAAAATGATATCTCTGAAAATGGTCTGTATCACAATCTCATGGTTCAAAAAATAGAGGAAAATAAATACAGGCTTTTATCAGGAGAAAGACGCTTGCGGGCAATACTTGAATTGGGTTGGGCAAAAGCTCCCTGTAAAATTATAGAAAATCTTTCTGACATTGACGCTCAAATAATGCTAATAAGGGCAAATGATACTTCACGAGTTATAAACACGGAGGATAAGTTGGAACAAATAAAGCGCATCGAGGAACTAGTCGAAGCGAAGAGAAGAGCAGGTCAGAAAATTGAAGGAACAAAAAGGGATGAAGTGTCTAAAATGGCAGGTGTTTCCGGTAGACAGTATGACAGGCTGAAATCACTAGAAAAACTGATACCTGAAATAATGGCTATGGTAAAAGATGGCTTATTGGGTGAAAGCTCTGCAATGCAATTTGCAAATATGGATAAGGAAACACAAAAGAGCATATACAAAACCCTTATTGACCAGGGCGGAAAAATAAGCAGGGAACAGGCTATTGACATTAAAAAGAACATCGGGGATGAATTAAAGAAAAAGGATTCGGAAATCGAGAGGCTACAGGATGAAAATAAAAGGCTCTCAGGCAGCAATATGAAGCTTCAGGACGATATCAAGCAGGTACATGATGATATCAAAAAGTCAGTAAATGAAGCTTCAATCTTGAAATCTGAAATGGCTAAAAAAGAAGGTGAAATACAGACTGCATTAAATGACTTGCAGGGAGAGCGAAAAAAGACAAATCCGGATAAGTCCCATATAGAAGCACTGGAAAAAACCCTAAAGTCTTTGAATGATGATAAAAGTATCATAGACAGACAAATAGCCGATTATCAGGACCAGATTGAAAACCTTAACAGGGAAAAGTCAGATTTGCAGGAAAAACTACTGAATGTAGATAAGGAAATGGCTGAAAATCCAAATCCTTGGATTGAAAAAAATGTTGCCATAGGAATAAAGCTTCATCAGCTTATGTCAAGTGTAAGAAGTGTTACAACGGATATGTTTGATATCAAGAATATGGAAAATGGCTTTATTACAGATAAAAATAAGGCAGCAATGAGAAGTGTGCTGGAATTTATTAACTCTAAGTTCGATATAGCATTAGAAGATTAAAAAGAGGGACACCGTGTCCCTCTTTTTAATTAAAAAAATAAAGAGAGGCGGTCTGAAATGTTTAAAACGATGGCTATAATACACAGCTTACAAGGCTTGTCAGAAGTAACAATTATCAGTGAAAATGGCTGTAATAATGTGGTTGCAGAATATCAAGGCAAAAGATACACGGCAGTATTTAACGTATTTGTTGGAAGATATTACGTAGATGATATATATGGCGAAATTATTTGAAAATTAAAAGCTGACCTATCGTAAAAAGAGGGACACCGTGTCCCCCTTTTTAATTAAAAAAATGAAGAGGGGCGGTCTGGAATGTATTGAAAAAAGTAA
>Ga0299912_10000406_pt1 | contig 37339 bp, 29 predicted proteins | sample RVTome_2_FD_207667 | JGI IMG/M metagenome (GOLD analysis project Ga0299912, IMG submission 207667) | Soil microbial communities from uranium-contaminated site in the Upper Colorado River Basin, Wyoming, United States - RVT95D214 (version 2) ... | reverse complement strand
GGGAAATCATTCAGAGGCGAACAGAAAAACTGGCTCTGGCCAGGGTCAAACGGTCGGAATATTATAACCAATTTTCCACCTTAAATCCGACCCCTGTTTTGTCCGATTCCCGCTGAACCAGTACACAATCTGCTTTCTTCATATTATTTTTAAAGACCTCCGCTGCCATATTATATGAGGTTTTTGGGGGAAGTCAACCGCCTTCTATTTTCATTTCTATTTGATAAAAACTTGAACTGGTTTTGTAACGATTGACATTGTTCGTCAATCGCATATACTTATGAAAAGGTAGGGAAAATAATGATTCCAGTGCAACTATACATTATCTCTTTTTTGTTGAACTTCACATATACTAATGACATAACATTGGGTGCCCCGGATACGATTAAAATCCTTGTAAATCCAATCAAAGTTACAGAAAAAAATGACACAATCTACGTCGTTGATCAGGAACGCTTGTCAAAAACTATTAAAGAATATACCCTTGATGGATTTTTCATTAAAGCACAGGCCTACGATCCTGTCCTTGACAGCATAATTTTTACCCAAACATCCCTCGCACCTACAACTGAAATAATAAAAATAGCAAGTAAACTGAAATCATCGTTACATCTAGCAAATGCGCATTGGCAGGCTATGTATGTTGAACCAGATAGCACCATATGGTTAGTTTGTAGTTGCTGGGATGGTGATGCATCATGGGATGCGATTCTTGCTTATGAGAAACAGGATACAGTTTTTAAAGTGGCTGGGTATGGACCTGGTTCAGGTGATTTTGACATCACCACTCTGATATTTCCCAGAGAATTTGTATTTTTCTTTTACGTTGGTGATCGTTACGTTTATCTCGTCTTAAATGAAATGCTGTGGCAATATGATCGGCAAGCACGATTTGTTCGTAAAATTGGCAATATACCAAACCAATGCTTTAAAGAACCTTGTGGACTGGCAATTGATAGTCATGGGTTCTTGTATATTACTGACTTTCGTTTAGGAAAAATATGGGAATTCCGGACCGGTGAGGGAAAACTTCAACTAACCTGTTTACCAGTTAGTGATGCAATTCTACCAGAGACTCCAACATTCCTTGCTTATTCATCAACATCTGGATTATGGGTTACAGATGTAAAAAATAAGACAATAAAGAACATCAGACATAGGGAAATACCAAAATCATTTACATTGAATTTGATGAATTACTTCCCGGGTGGAACGGATTATAAATTAGCTGCGGTTGATAGTCTCATACTTTTTTATTATGGAGGATATGTTTTCGTCTACAACACTTCTGGATATGTTCTTAAAAACTATAGGGGTGCTGACCACGGAGGCAAACAAGATGGCATAATAGGTATGGATAACTATGGCTATTTTTATTCATTTAAACGAGGTAAAGATTGGAGTGATATGACTTTCTTTCGAATTGATCCAATGGGTCATGATACCACAATCGTCGTACTACCTGATTCTTTTCAACCATATCGGATGAATTGGGAAAAATTCTATCGCATCGGTGATACCCTATATTTATTTGGAAACAATCAGATTTATCCACCTCAAGGATCTACGAATTTTCGTGGTTTTTATATTTTTATTAGCGATACGTTGAAGTATATGATTGCGGAATCGGAATTCGAAGGAGGATTGCCAAAAACAATAACGGATTTTGTCGTTGATTCATATGGACTTATTTGGGTTGCTGACTTAGACAATAGAACAGTTAAAAGATATAGGCTTCTTCCTAAATAACACATGGCACGATGCTGCTCTTTCTTGTTAATAAATTGAGGTAACTAAAACGAAAATTCATGATTTCTCATTGGAATATTGATCCATGTATAATCGTGTAGATCATCCATTACTTAAAAAATTAATAGAAAAAGCAAGCGGCGACATTAATAAAATAAAAGTAAATGATGCCGATGAAAAATTTTCTTTTAAAATAATTTTAGTGATATTTTTGTTTAAAGCAATTTCGATCTGCCAATCAATAATGGCAATTTTGCAATCGGATCCTACGCTATATCACGAAGCCGGTATACTAACGCGTTCTCTATTAGAACTGTTCATTAATGCAAAATATATAGGTAAAATACCAAAAGAATTAAGTGAGAGGTTCCTGCGATATAATGACGTTTGGCGATATAGATTCAGAGAAGAATTAAGCAGACGTAACCCAAAGTTTGGGAAAAAGCTTAAAAATGGAGATCTCGCTAGGTCCGTCAATCTTGACGATGAATACAAGCAATTTATTACTATATACGGAAAAGATAAGTTAAATAACTGGGCAGGTAAAACCCTAAAAGAAATGGCAAATGAGGTCAACGAAGATTGGCTATATTCAGTAGTCTACAAAATTCATTGCAAATATGTCCATCCAGACATCGATACTTTGACTAGGTATATGCATGTTGATAACTACAAAATCACAATTTATAGAAAAAGTAACCCGGAAGAGGAAAACCGCGTATTGGCAACATGTTTTGGTCTGTTTGCACAATTATATTTATTGTGTGATAAAGAGTTCATTTTGGGCAATGAAGATTGGATCGAAAATTTAGGGAAGAGGTTAACAACAATAGAAGATGAAAATATTATTGGGTCTTTAATAAAACAAAACGAATGTCCATATTGTCATGAGCATACAGTTAAAAATCTTCGCCAATCAGATACCATTACTATAGACACGGAGAACAAACCTGAAATTATTCCTCTTATGAAGTTTGCTTGTGAAAACATTGATTGCCCTCAATGTTTTTATGTCCAAAAAAATCTATATGACAAAATAGTAAGCCAAAATATAAATTCATAATAATAATTTCTAATCGTACTTTATTTCAAACAAACCATACCAACATGGCACAAACATGGCACAAATTTGACATGGCACTTGCGGCGCTTCAAAAACTCACGATATTTCATGTGGTTTGGGGGTGTCCGAAAAAGAGCGTCGGTCTCACATACCGAAGGTCGCTGGTTTCCCATTTCTTCTTTAATCTTCCAATATGAGGAAATGGGATCAATCCCTGCAGCCGTTTGCGGGGACAAATCCAGTACCGCTACCGATTTCGCTCAAATCTTTTTTCTGATTTGACTGCAAAATTGATGGGGCAATTGGGGTCAGCCCTCGAAATTAGAAATTAGTTGACAAAATCTGGAAAAAGAATATAGTGTGAGTATGGCACGTCCCTATCGATTACCAAGTGAAAACTGTCTATACCATATCATGAGCCGGGGCGATGATCGCAAGAAAATCTATAAGGGATCAGGAGATTTCGAAAAATTTATGGGTTACGTGATCCAGGCCAAAGAGCGATACCGGTTCTATCTTTATGCCTATTGTCTAATGCCCAACCATTTTCATCTCCTGCTGGAAACGAGGTTGGCGAACATCTCGGCGATCATGCATTAGATCAAAGGGGTTTATACGGTGTATTATAACCTCCGTCATTAACGCTGCGGGCATCTTTTTCAGGAAGCGAAACCATAACGGCAGCGGTGATCCGCTACTTTAACACAACACTTGATGAACTCAAGAGAAGTAGGACCAGACCATCCAGGGCTCGTCAGACCTTGATCTATCTATTGCGAAAATATATGGCATTGACAAACCGTGAAATCGGTGCAATGGTGGGTATGCGGTTTTCCGCGGTGAGCAAGGCAGGTTTGCAGATAGTGCAACTGATGGCGGTCGATAAAAAAATAAACCGCGATGTTAAAAAGATAATTTCTAATTTCGAGGGCTGACCCCTATGACATTGCGATAATAACGGGGCTGACGAGCAGCGACACTTCTATTCTCTGGACGGTTCCCAATATCCTTTCCGATTCTTGCAAGATCATGATCCGGGCGTATGGGCCGCCCCGCCAGGATGAACAAACGCCCCGCGGCACTGCCTGGGATTTTTCAGATAGCGTCTTTTCAATCGGACCGACAGGAATTGCGGAAAATGACAGAAGTCGGGTTAAGGACTACAGTTTAAAGATTTTACAGAATCCAATTATGAGCAGTAATACAAAAATTCGATATTCACTACCCAGGGGATCAACCGTCAAAATCAGTATCTATAACACATTAGGTCAATGTGAAGATATATTGGTTGATGGCTTTATGGTGCCGGGTATTTATGAACTAACATCTGACAGAACTCTGCCAAGTGGTATCTATTTTATTCAACTATCCTCCCCAGATAAAACCATAACCCAAAAGTTCATAATATTACGATGAAAAATGATTATTACGCCTTTACGCCAATTGGCATGATGACGTAAATCGATATTTGTTTAAGGAAATTCATAAAACTGTTACGTCATTGACTTGCTTCCAATTCTGAATAATATTACGGCATGACCAAAGGCAACGTTTTCAGCGGCATCCAGCCGTCAGGCCGGCTCCATATCGCGAATTATTTGTGCACGATGCGGAACATGATCGCGCTGCAGGACGACTACACCTGCGTTTACGGCATCGTCGACTACCACGCCATGACCGTACCCTTTGATCCTGGAGAAATAGATAAAAATATCTTCAACTGCGCGGTCGATTACCTTGCCGCCGGCATTGATCCGGAAAAGAGCATGCTGATGCTCCAATCCACGGTCTCGGAGCACACTGAGCTGGCCTGGATCCTCAACACGATCACGCCTGTGTCATGGCTCCTGCGCGTGCCGACATTTAAGGAAAAAAGAAAGCAAAACCCGGATTACGTGAACATGGGTTTGCTGGACTACCCGGTCCTGATGGCGGCTGATATAATTCTGTATAAATCCGTGGTCGTACCCGTTGGTGACGACCAGTTACCGCATTTGGAATTGACCAGGGAGATCGTGCGCCGATTCAATGGCTTGTTCGGTGAAACCTTCCCCGAGCCTAAGGAAAAACTCGCCGCCATATCGCGCATCCTGGGTCTCGATGGTGTCAACAAGATGAGCAAATCCCTTGATAACTGCATTTACCTGGATGAAGAAAAAGACGTGATCTGGAAAAAAATCTCAACTGCTGTCACCGACACCGACCGGAAAAAACGGACCGACCCGGGGAATCCCGCCGTATGTAATATCTATACGTTGCACCGCATGCTATCAAGCGATAAAGAAATTGCGTACGTAGATAAAGAATGCCGCGCTGCCGGCATTGGCTGTCTTGACTGCAAAAAGATACTTTTAGAAAACATTGACAAAGCGCTTCAGCCAATCAGGCAAAAACAAGCGGAATTACGGAAGAAAAAGGACTATATTCAAGATGTTTTGAAGGACGGTTCTAAACGGGCAAAGGCCATTGCCGAAAAGACGATGGATGAAGTATATTCAAAGATCGGAATAAAGAAATACCATACATAACATCATAAAAATTCTAAATTCTAAGCACTAAATTCTAAACAATATCTAAATTCAAAATTCTAAACCAATATGCAGGATTTATCATTCTGTATCTTTGCGTTTCGTTTATTGTTTGGTATTTAGGATTTTGTATTTGTTTCGGATTTAGAATTTAGGATTTCGGATTTATTCTAGTACGGTCTTACCTCGTCGTCATGCAGGATCGCCGCCACTGATTGACCCATAAGCTCGATCGAAACGATAAGCCTTCGTCGGCGCGCGTCTTCTTTTTCCAGCACGCCGATCGCGCCGGCCAGTGGTCCCGAGACCACCTGTACGCGCGAACCGACCTTGAGATACGGCAGCGGGTAGATATTGCGGTCGCTGCTCACGAAGATCTTGATCGTCTGGATATCTTCGTCCGGGATCGGTTTAGGTCTTGGTTTTCCGCAGATCATGACCACGCCGGGGGTCCTGAATACCTTAAACCAGTTCTTCTGATCCGAATCCAGCGCCACAAAAATATAATTGGGAAATAATGGCCGCTTCATAACTATCTTCCGGTCGCGGCGCTTGCTCGGGACCAGGATCCGCGGGAAAAATGTGTCCAACCCTTTATCTGACAGCACTTTGTTGACGGCTTTTTCATGGTTGCACTGCGTGTACACGGCGTACCAGCTCATGTCACAGCCACCCGTTACGCCGGTACCATCGGACCGTATCGGCCATTCCATTTGCCAGGTTGTATTGCGGCTTAAAATCGATTTCCCTGGTCAATCGCTCATTGCTGCATAACCAGTAATCCCGGGCCAATTCCCTGACCTTGTCGCGGCAGATGACCCTTTTTTCATTGAGAAAAACATCGCTCAGCAGGCCGCAGAACATGCATACTGCCGTGGGGATGTTTATTTTTATCGGCGGCCTTTTATCCAGCGCCTGCATTATCGCGCGGACCGTTTCATTAAAAGAATAACAGTTGCCGTCGTTCGTGAAGTAGATCCTCCGGTTAAAAAAACCATTACTGGTCAGCTTGATGATCAGCCGGACAAGGTCGCTGACATGCATGAAACTGAAATACTTTTCGCCGGAACCGACGATTGGGCAGAAACCGCTGTTAAGCATCATAATGTACTTAAACATTTCCACGTCGTGGGGTCCATACACACTGGGCGGTCTCAGGATGATATAGTCCAGGCTGCTGGCGGTAACCAGATCCTCGGCAAGCTGCTTGGAACGACCGTAATAGGAATACGCTATTGGTTTGTCATCTTCATTAACCGGCTTTTTCTTGTCGGTAGTGCCGCTGACCGCTTGGGAACTAAGATACAGCAGTTTTCGGACCGATTCTCGTTCCATGGCCGCGATCAGATTCACGGTGCCGACGACATTGGATATGTAATAATCATCAAAACACCGGCCCGTCGTTCTCGCCGCGCAATGGATAACGCCTTCAATACCATCCAGGGATTGGCCCAGCCCTTCCCCGTTTTCTATGTCCCCGAAAAATATTTCAATATTCTTATTGTGCTTGAAGGCCTCAACGTTCGAGGTTCGGCGGACCAGGATCCGCGTCACTTTAGTTTTTGCCAGTTCCAGTACGAGGTTTTTGCCGACAAACCCGCTCGCCCCGGTGACCAGTATCCCTATTCGCGCCATTTTCACTTTATTGACTTATGACCGACCAAAACGCGCCTTATTCGACCAGCATTCGTTTTTTTTCAATTAGGGTTGTTCGGATGTTTTAGAATTGATAGGTTAAAGAGAATTTTTTATTCGAGGTTTTGAAATCGTACATCGCTTCGTCAACGCCGACATCCAGCGAAAAACCGCCGGCCTTGATGCCGCCGCCGAATGTCAGACCGATCCGCTGTCCTTCATAATCGTAAAAATATCCGCCGCGCAGAATGACGAAGTCGAAATAGTTTATCTCCAAACCGATGCCTTTCCAGGCTTCCCTGAATTCATATTCCACGTTTTCAAAGAACGTGTTGTTCTCGCTCGCGAACATGCCGACCAGGATCTTGGTGACCTCGCCATTGAGATTGATCTTCAGTACCCGCGAGTTAAAGGGGCTGACTTTCAAACCAAGACGCAATGTGTACGGCAGCGGATCGGACGAACCGCTCTGGGTATAACTAATGTCTGGTCCGACGTTTTGCAGTACGGTCGACACAGCGAGAAAATTGAAAGGTTTGTATAGTATGCCGGCGTCGAAAGCGTAAGTAACGCCGGTCCCCCCGCTTTCGATACCCAATTCCGGCATCTTTTCGATCACCCAGTCCGGGAACAGGAATGAATAAATGAACTTCCAGCCCAACCCAAGACCAAGGGTAGGCTGCAGTTTCAAACCGTAGTTAAGGCCGACGGCGATATCAAAAGTCGTATATGTTCCCAGGTTCACGCCGTTCTCATTTACCACCTGGGTCTCGCCGGTGGTCAGGTAAATGAGATCGAAACCGAACGTGCCATTCCGGATCGGCCGCGTTACCCCGGTATATTCATAGTACATGCCCTCATGTAGACCGGGCAGCCAGTTCGCATGTTGCAGTGTGGCCATGGTCTTGTCAATAAAAGCCAAGCCCGCTTGATTATAATAACACGCGGTCGCGTCGTCAGCGCTTGCCGAAAACGCTCCCGCCATCGCGGTCGCCCGCGCCCCGGGCCAGATCATGAGGAAAACCGCACCCGGTCTTTGTGCCGTCCAACCCAAGCAAAGGCACAATCCGATAAAAAGCACAACTTTGCGCATTCACAACCTCCTGCTCTTACTGTATTATAACGACATGATCTGAACTGTCAAGGTACTTATGCATGCCGTGATTATGTTATGGAACGATGTGAGCGGAAAAAAACATGAATTATTTTTTTCTCGAGATCTTCAGGAAACGGTGTTTTCCGGCTCTCACAATCACCGGTTTTTCCAGACTGACGACATATGAAAGGTCCTTGATCACCTGGCCATCGATGTCGATCGCCCCTTCTCGCAACTTTCTTTTTGCCTCGGCCCTTGATGCCATGAGTTTGGACTGCACCAGCAGATCGATGATCGGCAATTCGCCGGCCGCGCAGTGGTATTCAGCCAGTTCATCGGGTATTTCCCCTTTAGAAAAAACTTTCTCAAAATCCCGCGCGGTTTTTTCTGCCACGTCCGCCGAATGGTACATGCGCACCAGGGTCTTGGCAAGTTCGAATTTTATATCGCGGGGATTGACCGAATTATTCCGCATCGCGGCGGCATATTCATCCAGCTTATGGGGGAAAATATCAGTGGTCAGTTCAAGATATTTCACGATCAATGTATCCGGCAGCGACATGACTTTGCCAAAAATATCTTTTGCCGGCTCCATGATCCCGATGTGATTGCCATAGCTCTTGCTCATTTTACGCGTGCCGTCCGTGCCCTCGAGTATGGGCATTGTCAAGACCACCTGGGGTTCCATGCCGAGTTCCCGCATGAGTTCACGGCCCACCAGCAGGTTGAACTTCTGGTCGGTGCCTCCCAGTTCAATATCGGCCTTGATCGCGACCGAATCGTAAGCCTGGCATATCGGATAAATGATCTCGTGCATGTATACCGGTATCCCTTCCTTGAGCCGTTGCGAAAAATCATCACGCTCAAGGATCCGGGCAACCGTGTATTTGGATGCGATATCGATGAAATCGTACATGGTCAGCGCACCAAGCCACTTGCTGTTATAAACGAATTCGGTCTTCTTAGGATCAAGGATCTTGAATATCTGTTCCCGGTATTTTGCCATGTTCTTCTTTATGGCATCCCGCGTCAGCTTAGGTCTTGTTTTTGAAAGACCGCTGGGATCACCGATCATTCCGGTAAAATCTCCGACAACCAGCACGGCCGTATGGCCAAGGTCCTGGAACTGGCGGAGCTTCCTCAACTGCACGGCGATACCCAGGTGGATCTCAGGCGCTGAGGGATCAATGCCCAGCTTGATCCGCACGTGGCGGTTCTTTTTCAGTTTTTGGACAAGCTCATCTTCGGAAATAAGCTCAGCGCAGTGACTTTTCATCACCGCCAGCTGTTTTCCGATGTCTCCGTGTTCTTTTTTGTCAATAGTTCGCATAGGTATAAATTATATGGATATTCTCTACTCTGTCAATCCGGTGTATCGCCCCGCAGGATGGCGTTGCCGACATATTGCCGGGCGATCGCAAGCAGTTGTGCCATCTCGGCAGGTTTATAACCCTTAGGATATGATTTTTTCAACCGGGCGTTCCCGGGACGGTAAACTTGCAGCGCCCATTTCCTGGCGCCTGCGATCTTCTCTCCGATCTTTGCGACTGCTTCATCGTCAATAATACCCGGCACGCACGTTGTCCTGAACTCGTAGTCAACGCTGCCATTCATGAGAAAAACGGTTGACGCCTTGACCAGGGCCAGGACTGACCGGTCGCTCTGTGATGTCCGGGCAGCCTTCTCGAGTCCGGTCGCAACCGTATATTTTTTTGGCTCCAGAGGCGCCTTAATGTCCATGGCGACGTAATCGACAAGCCCTTCCTGCACGATAGTTTGCAGACGCTCATTATGATACCCGTGAGTATCAAGTTTCAGGGCTGTGCCGGTAGTCTTCAGCGCGCGCATGAAAGCGACCGCCTGTTCGCCATAAGCCAGCGGTTCGCCGCCGGAAAGAACAACGCCATCGATCCACTTCCTTCTTTTCTTCACATGGGTCAGGATCTTCTCGGCCGGGATCTCGTCATAAGCGTCGCGTTGTTCCAGAAAACCATGGTTCTGGCAGAATGGACAGTGGAAATCGCAGCGGTCAAAAAAAAGCACCATTGAAATCTTCCCGTCCCAGTCGATCAGTGATGTTTCGATAATGGAGCGGATCATTGGCAGTATAAGTGATGCTCTTTATGAAAACCCACGCGGACCGTTCTCAGGGGAATATTTTACCGGGGTTGAGCAGGTTAGCGGGATCAAAGATCTTTTTTATCTGTTTCATCTTGTCGATCGCGGTTTTATCGAGGGCAAGCGTAATAAAATCAACCTTAGACAGACCGACCCCGTGCTCCGCGGTGATCGTCCCGCCAAGGTCCACAGTTATCCGGTACATTTCCCGGCGCACCAGCATGACCCATGCATCTGCCGGTCTTTCCCTTTGCTCATGCCGGCCGCGGATGCCGATATCAGCGTGGATATTACCGTCCCCGAGATGGCCGAAAGCAAAGAGCGTTGTCTTATAGTTCCGCGCGCAAGTCTGCAGCGATCTGATAAGCTCGGGTATGCGGTTCCTGGGCACGACCAGATCTTCACGGGCGATGATCGCAGCTTGAGATTTCAGCGCCTCGCCGATCTTTCTCCGGATTTCCCATATCTTTTCACGGTCGGCCGCACTTTTCCCGACGACCACGTCGCGCGCCCCGGCTCGCAGCGCCATCTCTCCGATCCGGTCATATTCAATCCGCAGCTGGTTTCTGTCGTTGCCGTCAAGTTCTACGATCAGGTGGGCGTTGGCGTCGCTGAATGGTGCCTGCCTTTTAAGATAATCGCCGACCGTCCGCACGACTTCTCCCTCCATAAACTCGATGACCGCTGGTAAATGACCATCGGCAATGACCGACTGCGCGAACAATGATGCCTGGTCCACGCTATCCAGCGGCACCAAAAGGTCGATGATCTCCCTCGGTCTGGACAGGACGCGGATCGTTGCTTCCGTGACCACGGCCAGGGTACCTTCGGAACCGACGATCAGGTCGATAAGGTCATAACCGGTCACGTTCTTTAGCAGTTTGCCGCCCAGGCGCATGATGGTCCCGTCGCATAACACGATCTCCAGACCGGTGACATAGTTTTTCGTGACACCGTACTTCATGGCGCGCGGTCCCCCCGCATTTTCTGCGATATTACCGCCGATGGTGCATGAATCAAGGCTTACCGGATCAGGCGGGAAGAACAGCCCGACTTGCGCCAGGGCTTTGTCCAGCTCGCCGTTCACGACGCCGGGTTCCACGACCGCCATGAGATTGGCCTGATCGATATCCTTGACGCGGTTCATCCGTTCCAGCGATAGCACGATCCCGCCGCGCACGGGTACGGCACCAGCCGACAGCGATGTACCTCCTCCCCGTGGGGTGATAGGAGTCGCATGATCATGGGCGAGTTTCATCACGGCAGAAACCTCGGCGGTCGAAGCCGGTTTCACCACCAGCGCCGGTATTGCCGAATATCCCGGGGTTTCGTCATGGGTGTAATTTTCCAGTGCATCACCATCGGTGATAACGTGCTTCGGTCCGACGATGTCCTTTATTTGAGCAACGATATCATTGTTCAGCTGAATAATATGTGAGGGGCTCATCAGAGGTTTTTCTATTCGAATTTGAAAGATCCGCCGGCAAAGATCTCCAGGCATGCGTCCACCACGGTGGGATCGTATAAAGTTCCCCGATTCTGGGTGATCTCTTCCAGGGCCTGTTCGATCCCCTTGGCCGGCCGGTAGGGCCGGTGGGAAGACATGGCTTCGACGACATCGGCGACCGTCAGTATGCGCGCCTCGGGAATGATCTGATCGCCATTTAATCCAGCAGGATATCCCGAACCATTGAGGCGCTCGTGATGCTGCAGAACCATTTTGACCACGGGCCAGGGAAATTCGATGTTTTTAATAATATCGGCCGCGGTCTGGGGGTGGGTTTTCACGATGCTGTATTCAACACTGGTCAGCTTTGTCGGTTTGCTCAGGATCTCGGTCGGAACGTAGATCTTGCCGATATCATGCAAAGTCCCGCCGACTCGTATCCCGTCGATCAGGTTGTCATCAAAACCCATATGCCTGGCGATCGCTACGGCGAGTAAAGTTACCCGGCGCTGATGCCCGGCCGTGTACGGATCTTTCTTTTCGGCGGCGGCGGCAAGCGAGATCACAATGCCATCCAGAGCTTTTTTAAGCTTTTCAAAACCGTCTTTTACGTCGTGTTCAACCTTTTTACGGTCCGTAATATCAGTGATGATCCCCATGATCGCCGGCGCACCGGCAAGGGTAATGACCTTGGTCGTAAGGATCGCGTCAATTCTCTTCCCGTTCTTGCCGACCAGCGTGTAATCGTAGGGTTCAATATCCTCGCCTTTAAAATGGCGGGCGAGATTCTCACTTATCCTCACTTTATCCTCATGAGCGATCAGGTTCATGAAATCAAAATTAGGGTCGTAGAATTCATCCTTGGAATAGCCCAGGATCTCGGTGCACTTTTCGTTGGCATAAAGGACCGCGCCTTTATGGTAAATAAATATCATGTTCGGTGATTTCTCGGCCAGCATCCGGAATTTTTCCTCCGATTCCGAGAGCGACTCAAAAACATATCGGCGTTCCACCGCATTGGTGAATATTTCGCCGACAACCCTCAAGATGGTCACGGTATCATCGGTCCACTGTTTCTCCTCCGTCACCGCGTCGAATCCGACAAAACCGATTATGTGACCGCCAAAGACCATGGGTACAAGCACTATCGATTTGATGAGTTCGTAGTCGAACTCCTCCTTCTCGGCCCTGGCTTCCGGCGGCAAATCTGCCACGCGCGGTACCACGATCGTTTCCAATCTCCTAAGCTGTTCCATGATCCAGGGAAAAGTCGTGACCGGAATACCCTGCAGTCTTTGCATCTGCGCCTCCACGCCGTCCGCGCACCACTCATGGGTGTTGGACATCGTGGACCCGTCGGCCGAGAACAGGAACACGTAGCTCCTGCTGGCGCCGGCGAACTGGCCGATCGTCAACAGCGCATTTTCGATCGCCGCGTCGATCTCATTGGACATGATGTTGATGAACTGCGTTGAGATCGTGGTCACGACCTTTTCAAAATCCAGATGGTATTTGATCGTCCTCCCGGCTTTCACCCTTTCCGTGATATTGGTGACCACCGCGATCGCGCCGGCGTATTTGCCGTCTTCGCTGAGGATCGGGGCTGTTTCCATAAGGGTGTGTATCCGCGAACCGTTCTTGGTGATGAACTCGAACTCGTGCTGTTCGGTAATACCATGCTTGCGACGCTCGACAAGATCCTGGGTTGCTTCAAGGGCTTTCTCATCGACAAAATTGAATAGCGATTTGCCCATCATTTCCTGCGGCTGATAGCCAAGCATCATTGCCATCCGGGGATTAACGAAAGTCGTATTGCTTTCGGCGTCGATAGCCCACACCCCTTCGCGCGTCAATTCGACGAGCTGGCGGTATTTTCTTTCGCTTTTCAGCAACGCTTCTTCGGCGATCTTGCGCTCCGTGATGTCGATCATGAGACCAACGATCTCCAGTGGTTCGCCATGATTGTCGCGGACCAGCCGCATTTCGTCGCGTACCCAGATATAGTGTTTGTCGCGGCATTGGAACCGGTAATCGTACGCGTAACTGCCGAGTTCGTGCACGTAATGGATCTCCCCGAGGATGCGTTCCCTATCATCGGCGTGAATATGTTCCAGCCAAAAGATAGAACTGGCGGTGAAATCGCGCGGTTCATGCCCCGTGATCTGCCGGACGTTATCGCTCACGAAGGTTGCGCCGTAATCGCCGATGGCATGGCTGGTGTAGACGACCGCGGTCATTGAAGCCAGGAGGAATTTTAGACGTTCGTTCGCCACCTGGATCCTTTGCTCGGCGTACTTGCGCTCCGTTATGTCGGCGCATGCGCCAACCATTCGGCGCGCTTTTCCATCGGCGTCCCTTAAAGCCGTGCCGCGGTCGATCCAGTGCCTGATGGTCCCATCCTTTCGCACGATCCGGTACTCGGTGTTATACGGCTCGCCGGCGCGCAGATGCTTTTCCACTTCCTGCATTACCCGGTCGTGGTCGGCTGGATGCATTATATTCTCCCACGCCTGGATCGTCCGTGGAAATTCGTTGAGCCCATACCCGACCAGCGCGTCGATCTCTCCGAACCATTCGAGCCGTCCGGACGCCAAATCCCAATCCCAGATAAGATCCGACGCGCTCTGGGCCGCAATCCGGAACCTCTCCTCGCTGCTTTTCAACGCGTTCTGCGTTTTCTTTTCCTCCGTGACATCGCGGATCTCGGTGATTATCTTGACCACCTTGCCATCCTCGATCACGGGGGTTTTCCGCGTGTCGGTGATAAATTCCTTTCCCCCTATCTTGGTCGTCTCCTCCGTAAACAGCATTTTCCCGGTCTCAAAGATATGATGGTATTCTTCGCGTATGGTGTCGGATAAAAAAGCAAAAACCTCGAAAAGGTTCTTCCCCAGGACGTCGACCGTAAGGTTCAGTTCCTGGTTCCACTTTCTGAAAGTGTCGTTGAACATGATGATGCGGCACTCGGCGTCGATGACATGGATCGCGTCCAGCATCGAATTAAGGGTCGTCCGGTACTCGGTCTCGGATTTGACCAGCAAAGCTTCCTGGTGCTTTCTTTCGGTAATATCAATGCAGGCGGCAAAGCATCCGATGGCAGTTCCGGTCTCATCCTGCCTTGCATAAGCGTAAATGCTGACCGGCGTCTTGCTACCATTAGGATCCATGACCGTGGATTCAAGCCTTTTCACTTGCTTGCCAGCAGTGATGAGTTCACGATAATACTCCTCGTGAAAAGCCGGACATAGATCGGCAATCAGTTTTCCAATGAGCGAATCCTTAGAGCATTTGCATAATTCTTCGAATCCCTTATTGACATCCAATATTACACCGAGCGGACTCAGGTACACGATGGGAATCGGCAGAAAACACCACATATCGTTAATATACTTCTCTAATTCAAAAAGGTCCTGATCAATCGCTCTGGATTCTTCACGCATTATTTCATCACCACCGGAAGAAGTATTCATGGACATCGTCTCCTTTGAATATACATTTTGTTTCTTCCACCTTCACGTCATACTTTGGGAAATTGTGTTGAACCAGTCTACGGAAAAAACCTTCAAGATACCTGCAATATATCGAATGGACTTTAAAATTAATGAGCTCGAGTGTAACAATATGATCGTTTTCATTAAACCTGACAGGGTTTATCCGACCCACTGAATAATATTTCGACCAATAAACAGGTGCACTATTGAAGACTGCTCGTGGCGACGCAAAGAACTTCGCCAACAACCTGATTATGAATGAGTGTTTGGATCCGACATCACCCATCGCGTGGAAATCGCGGTCCTGCCACCCGAAAAAATCACGCATCATTACCATGGACAGCGCTCGCGTCCGCAAAGGCACCCACGCCATGGCGCGGACTGCATCGTACGACAACTGGATGCCGTAAGATTCGAGGGCCGATTCTATCCGGCGCAAACCGTCGCTTCCGATGGCGGTGCGGATATATTCTGCGTCCGTCTGAAATGCCGCTCCCCTGATTTCGCCGGGGATTTCAATATAGCTTTTGAACTCCGGTTCCGGGATCATGCTGCTTTATTCCAGAACATAGGATTTCTCACGGAACAACCGCACGCAGGCATCGACCACGACGGGGTCGAACGCCGTGCCCCGCTTGTTGATGATCTCGGCCAGGGCTGCATCAATGCCCAACGCCGCGCGGTAAGGACGGTGGGCGGCGATCGCTTCAACCACGTCAGCGACGCCCAGCACCCGTGCTTCCAGCAGGATGGATTCTCCTCGCAGTCCGTTCGGGTACCCCGATCCGTTATAGCGCTCGTGATGCTGGAGCAGGATCTGAGCTATCGGCCAGGGGAAATTTATCTCCTTGAGGATATCGTGACCGACCTGCGAATGCATCTTTACCAGCGCGTACTCGATCTCGCTTAGTGCCGACGGTTTGCTCAGGATCTCCGCTGGTGCCGAGATCTTACCGATATCATGCACGAGCCCGGCCAGCCGGATACCCTCGATCTGGTTGGAGGTCAAACCCATTTCCTGGGCGATCGCGCACGCGAGTTTTGTCACCTGGCGCTGATGACCGGCCGTGTACGCGTCCTTCATTTCCACCACTTTGGCGATCGCCTTGATCGTATCGCTGAGCAGGTTCTGCAACTTCGCGAGACTGAATTGCAGATCGGTTTGCGCCCGGATCCGGTCGGTCACGTCGGTGATGAAAACCAGGTCGGCGATCGCACCCTGATAGGGCACGACATCCGCATTGACCTCGGCGTTGATCATCCGACCGTCCTTATGACGCAGGACCATGTCATAATGTTTTTCCACATTTTCACCTTCAAGCCGGAGCTTGTACCGCTCGACGATCCTCTCGATCTCGTCGGGGTGAACATACTGCGTGAATTGGGTGCCCACGAATTCTTCGATCGCAAATCCAAAGATCTCGGCCATCCGGGGATTCGCGTACTTGATGATGCCATCCTGGATGACGACAATGCCATCGTTGGCTCGTTCCACCAGATTGCGGTATTTTTCCTCGCTTTCGCGGATCGACTCTTCGGCAAGCTTGCGGCTGGTTATATCTTCGATGATGCCGTCGATGTACTGCAGCGTGCCGTTTTCATCGAACTTTCCCATTGCCGTGATCGCTCCCCAGAAGGACGAACCATTCCGCCTTTTGAAAAGGAATTCCTCGTTCCTGACCAGGGTGTTAGAACTGACAAGCGCCCTCAATCTTTCACGGTCTTCGGTGCGGTCATATAGATCGATGACATTACATTTCATGAATTCTTCGCTGTTTTCATAACCGAATATCCTGACGACCGCCGGATTAACGTCGACGAACCTGCCTTTTGCGTCGGCCGTGCTCCGGAAGACGCCCATGCTCAAACGGTCCATGAGGCTGCGGTATTTTTCCTCGGTTGTCTTCAACTCGGCAGTGCGTTCGCTGACCAGCTGTTCCAGCTCTTTTCTTGCGTCCATGAGCTGTTTCTCGACCTTCCGGCGCTGGATGAGCTCTTCCTGGAATTGTATGTACAACCGGCAGTTCTCGATCGCCACGGCCGCAAGGTTCGCGAAGATCTCCAGTGATTGGAACGCTTCATGTCCCGGCCGCAGGTTGTCAAAAGGCTGGTCCACCGACAGGAGAATGTAGTTATTCCCCTGCCGCAGTTCGATGACCGCGAAGAAGGCGTCCTGGGGATGCCATGACATCTTGCCGAGCACCGGCTGGTCTCCGATGGGCTCATATCGGTTGGTCGCCGCACGGTATTGAACGGCTCGCCATTCGACATCACCGTGGGGTATGAAATAGCACCGGCCGACACGGTAACGCTCCTGGAGAAGTGCCGTAAAATCCTTCCAGGTCATTTGCACCAGGGCTGTCTCGAGTTGATCTTTTGCCTCATCACCCAGACCGGCCGAAGCGACGACCCGTGTCCTGGACATTGTCGGTTCCACCAGGCTCAGCACGACCAGGTTGAATCCCAGAGAATCACGGGCGGTCTTGACCATGGTATCCAGTAGCGAGTCCAGATCGAGATCGATGAGCAGCGAGTTGGCGACGTCGAGGATCCGGTTCAGTTGCCGGATACGCGCTTCCAGTTTATGCACCGTATCGCGCCATGACAGTTCATCGTCGCGATGTGTAGCGTCTATCCCTGCAAGTTCATTGACCCGCTGGCGCAGTCTCTGCAACTCGCCCAGTAGCTGCTCCTTTGATTTGTTGGCATCAGGATCGAACATAACTATTCTCCTCTAAGCTGCAACGTTCAGTGCGACCTAAGCTAATGAAATATACTACCAAAAAGCTGCAGTGTCAAGGGATAACCTGAGCGCTTGGGGTAATGACAATGCAACAAAAATCCCGTTAGGGGAGTGTGATCCCCTAACGGGATTTTTGTCCGTAATCGGTATTAAAGAGCTTTCCAGATAATTTCCTGTAAACCCAGAACGTTGAGCTTACCACCGCCTTTATCGGCGACCGCGGTCGCCGCGGGGATCTGGCATCATGTTTTCGTACGTGTTGATTTGCCTGCAAAGAGCGAATGTGAATCGCCGACAACTTGGATTGCCTCCGACCGATGTCAGCGGGAACCTGCATTATATTATCGACTCGCCGATCACCGCAGAAACACTGCTTTTTCCATCTGCTCCTGTCCGCCGGCTTCCAGCCGGACAAAATACACACCGGCCGGGACCATCCCCCCCTCATCGTCATCGCCGGACCAAGAGACGACCGATCCATGATGCAGGATATATGACGCAAGATCAGCAGTAAGATCACGCACTAACCGGCCATTCGCATCGAATATTCTCAGCACATAATCCTTTGATCGTGTAGCATGGATCGTGTATCGGATATCGATCCGGGTCCGGAATGGATTGGGCGAGATGTTGAGCAGGATTGTTCCTCGCTTGATTCGGGACTGAACATCGGGATAGGACGGTTCTTCGATACCGATTGGGCCGATAGCCAGGCAGACCGGTTCCGGATAGAAGCCCACATCCGGATCGTTGCAATAAATCCAGAGCGTATCCCAGTATGTGCCGTCCGCAAGACACGCGGTATCAACAGAGACTTTGACAGCGGTCGACTCGCCGGGAACAAGAACAAACGAGGTCGCAGACGCCTGCTTCAACCATGCCGCGTTCCAGTCAAAGCCCTTGTCAAACTCAAGATTACCGGGAGCTGCCGGTGCGTTACGGATGTAAAATGTTCCGCTCAGCAATCTGGACGCAACCACCGCATTGACCGCATTCAGGGCATTGATTCTTCCCGCACCGTAGTAGTTATCCCGACCGGCTGCGCCCAGATCCAGAGACGTAGTTTCAATTATTGAATCAAGTTCCCGGCACGTAAGAAAACGATTTTTTTCAAGCATCAATGCCATCGTACCCGCGAGATGGGGCGCGGCCATTGATGTGCCGCTCATGCTCGTATATCCCGACATATTGTTATAGAGCAGTGATTTGATATTTACGCCGGGCGCACTCACTTCGGGTTTCTTAAGCCCGGACGGGTAGAGATAATCCATGTATATGTTAGTATTCCACTGCGTCGGTCCGTAACTGGAAAAATTTGCTATTACATCAGCCGCATCGGTTGCGCCCACAGACATAGTTGCATTGCGCCCGCCATTCGGCGCATACCAGGGTGCCGGTACATCGCCAGGGCTTGTTATGTCATACGGAATAACATAATGGCTACCACCACCTTTACCGTTTCCAGCAGAAACTGTCAATGGCACGCCGGTGATATAAGCAATTCTGCTCATGTCACGGCAATAGTTTTTGGTCGCACTATTGGCACTATCGGCGCCCAGCGACATATTGATAATATCAGCGCCATGGTCAATCGCAAACTGAAGTCCTTCGATTATCCATGTGAGCGCACCGGCACCGCTTGCGTTCAATACCTTTATCGCCATTATCTGAGCGTCAGGCGCGACTCCGGTCTGACTACCAGCCGTACCATCGCCGGCAATAATGCCCGCCACGTGCGTACCATGACCATTATCGTCAGACGGATACTTGTCATGATTCACAAAATCGTATCCGTGCGCGGGATACGAGACCCCACCCTCCCACAAATGGTCGTTAAGATCTTGATGCCCCCAGCTCACACCCGTGTCCAGAACTCCGACGATAACGCCCTTGCCGGTATAACCCAAGCTCCAGACCGAATCAGCCTGGATTTTTTCTACCCCCCAGACGATTTCACGCCCGGACAATTCATCTCCGGGTCTCGGGGCAGCTTTCCCTGAAACATGAAAACATTCATTGTCAAGGCTGATATTACTTATACCGGCGATCTGGGCGAGTTCATCGATTACATCCTTCCTTACTTTCGCACTGACCGCATTGACAATCCATAGCGATGCGATGTTTTTGACCGTTTCTTGCCTCATCTTTGCCTCAAGGTATGAGAGGATATCCTTTTGGGAATTCTGTGACAGCATTTTCAGCTGCGAAGTCACCCATTGACGGCGCTGCATTTTTCCAACCTGCAAGGCGTCCGCTTCCAGGATGATCATGTCCGGTTGCTCGGAGAGAAGAATGATAACGGGAATGAATTCATCGTCTCTGGCGGACTGCATCTGCTCCGACAACGTCGGTTCAATCACACTGGAAGACCATGGTCTGAAGGTCGTTCTGATCGGTAGAAAATGGTTTTGCGTCATTGTACCGGTGGTGAAGATCAGTGTCTCCGGATTCGTGCTTATTTCGCCCGGATTGGTGGCAAGATAGCTCATGTCATGACCCATAACCAGTAAATCCTCGTCGTTGCTGGCGTTCATCGTCGTGCCGCACATGAACAAGCTGTCATCACCTCCATAAACGACCGCATATGCCTCGTCGCTGCTGTGGGCAGGGCTGTCATAGAGATATGCGGGCTTGCGTTCATTGCCAAACCGGGTGAGATACAGGACAAGAAAATCACCGGTCGCCGCGATCGCCGTTCCAGCAATATATAAATGACCATCCAGACCATACTCGATCTCATGGGGGCTGTCAAAATTACTGCCCGGTCCGTTGTAGTTGTAGTACCAGCGCCTTATGCCTGATGGTGTCAGACTCATAGCAACGATATCTCTCGTGTACGCACCGTAACCCCCAAATCCGGCCAGGTAAAGGTTCCCGTCTGTACCCCTGATAATACTGGCAGCCATGTCCATGTAGTAACCTGGACTGGTGTAAGTATATGTCCACTTTTCCGCCATTCCCGGGCTCAGGCTCACCACCAGCAGATCGCTATAATGGTCGGTCGCTACTCTGCCCGCAACATAGATAGTGCTGTCAGGACCCGTGGTGATTGAATATGCCAGATCGTCGTTCAATGATCCGGTGTATTGGTATGTCCACCGTGCGGAACCCGCCGTGGTCCAGCTCTGCACGCTGAATCGGGAATCCGCTTCTCCGGCTACATAGATATTACCATCCGGGCAATACGTGAGTTCATAACTCCGGTTCAATCCGGATCTTTTCCATCGTTCCGCGCCGCTCGTGGTGAAACTTGCGACGTTTCCTTCTCCGCAGCAATAGAGATTGCCGTCGGCACCGTAGATCAGGCTATGAGCATCCATCTGGGTGTAGACCCAGCGTTGAACCCCGTTGGGAGTAAGACTCACGACAATGCTGTCACCGCAGGCATAGAGATTGCCGTCAGCACCCCAGACAATGCAATAATACAGGGCGCCGTTGCCCAGTTCTTTTCTCGGGTAATTGTACATCCAGCGGAAAGCTCCAGCCGAGGTAAGGCTTACAACCGTCAGATTACCCGGATTACTGGGCCACCTGGAGTCGCTGTAACCGACGGCATAAACGTTGTGGTCGGCCCCGAATATCATATCGTCAAGCCGATCATGATTATTCAAGGATCCATTGAATGTGTAGATCCATGCCTGCCCTTGCCCCGCGAGGAAAAAAATGATGCCGGCGATGACTACCAGACCATGCTTACTATAATATTTTTTCGACATGATTTGCCTCCAGTTAGCGTATTTTCACAACCCGCGCCGTTGCATCGGTATTCTCCAACTTCGCAAAATACACGCCCGGACAAAGAGCCTCCCCAATGCGATTGCCAGAATATGTCCCCACGCATCTACCCTGAATATCGTATACGAGAACACGCGTCCGTTCGCGGCCGGCTATTGCTGCATAAGACCTGAAAGGATTCGGGATTATCCTCAGCCTGCCGTTTTCCATGTTTCCGCTCACGCAACGATTTTCCTTTATGCCCACATTACCGTTCGGATCGGTCTTGACTACATAGACATCATAGCCGGTTCCTGATGAATATATAGAACCTGCGGCGATGAAACCGTTATCCTGCGTCTGTCGGACCGTATATGCATACGAGTTTTCAGTAAAGCGTTTGGTCCATATTGTATCGCCCATAGCGTCAATTTTCAATAACCAAAGGGCATTATATCCGCTTGGAGGTTGGACATCAGAGCCGCCCAAAATATAGCCGCCGTCCGTAGTCTGCATGATTGAATGCGCCCAATCATCCATTGAACCGCCGTAGGTCTTTTCCCACAACAACTCGCCGCTGGCATCAACCGCGAACACATACGCTTCGCCGGCGAGCGCACCGCGTGTTGATTTGCCGACGACCACGTATTCACCATTTGCGTTTTCAATGACATCCATGCCATAATCAGTTTCTGAACCGCCGTATTTTTTCGTCCAGATCGTGTCTCCCAGGCTGTTGGTTTTGATCAAATAGACCTGAGCATCGGCAATATTGTAATCATATGTTCCGACTGCAATATAACCACCGTCCGCGGTCTGCTTGACCGAACTTGCTTCATCATGGTTTGACCCGCCATAGGTTCTGTCCCAGACGAGATTTCCTGCGCCGTCCGTCTTAATAAGCCACATATCACCAACTCCGGTCGCGTATATTTTATATCCGGCAATAATATACCCGCCGTCAAGGGTTGGCTCAACACAATTTCCCCAATCTTCGTACAAGCCGCCATATGTTTTTGTCCATAATGTATCACCTGAGGAATCGGTTTTCAAAAGCCAAACATCAAGATACCCCGCCCCAAACGACTGGGTCCGTCCGGCGATGATGTAACCTCCATCGGATGTGAGGGCGATGCTGGTCGCACCATCGCTGCCTGAACCCCCGTAGGTTTTTGTCCAGATGGTATCCCCGGCTGAATCCGTTCTGATAAGATAAAGATCTTCGCCGCCTGCGCCAAAAGACATTGTCCTGCCTGCAATAATGTAGCCTCCATCAGAGGTCTGGCACACTGAATGGCCAAAATCCCAATTTCCTCCTCCGTAAGTCTTAATCCAGGTTTGACCATAGATGGAAGCGTACGGGAAAACCGTCACCATCCACCCAAACGCCAATGCAAAATATTTCATAATGCCTCCTTCTGTATAGAATATAGGCAGATATGTGTCTGAAATCATGAATTATAGCATCTCAACAAGCAGAACTGAGGCGAAGATGACATATTTATCTTGGCTGTTGACATAAATTTCATGTTTGGCTATAATGTTTCCATATGATGGTGAAAAATGACGCCTGACGAAAAACGAAAAATAGAAGCTGTAGAATCATATCTTTCCGAAGGAACCTTAGAGGAAAAAGCTTCAATCTACAAAATTCATAGAAATACGCTCTGGCGATGGGTTAAGCGTTATCACGCGGACGGTTTTAAAAATTCCTTAACTCGACAATTTTCCATGAGACACTGGCAGCGAACAGCTGCAAATGTTGAGGACAGAATTGTAACGCTGAAAGAATTCAACCCGTCGTTAACAGTCCGCAAGGCTCAAATGATTTTAAAAAAAACCGGGATAAGAATTTCCTTGAAAGGAATCTGGAATATCTGGAAAAGGTTCGGCTATTGCGGGTTTATGAGAAATCGATTTACTCCATCGTATCGGGATTATGTAAGTGCTTCTTCGATTTCAAAGGAGTTGCTTTGCAAGATAACTGCATTGGTTGAAGAAGGAAGGGTTGAAGAAGCAGCCGCCTTAATAAATCGACTGCCGGTCTATATGGACATGGAAACATTGAGGAAAATTCCGGAATCATTCCTTTCCGTGAGGAGAAAAGTTGAGCGACTCGGTGCTGAATTCGGTATCATCCCCCTTCCTCAATTACGACATAAAGCCAAGGTTTTGAGAGAACAGCTTGAAAAGCGGAAAATGTGGTATTCAGCGCTGAGAGCAACGGTTGATGAGGGTTATGCCCTGATGTGGATGGGCCGGCCGAAGGAGCTGCTGAGATTGGTAGTCAAATTAAAAAAGAAAAAAGAAGGTTTGAGGGATCCAGGATTACGCTTCGCAATTCTCTTGCTTGAAGGCCATGCATATGGCAGTCTCCTGCAAATTCCCAGGGCATTACAATGTGCCAGGGAATGTAAAAGGATCATCCAAAGTCTCGGTAATTCTTACGTCTTGATGGGTGAACTTTCCGGATTTTATTCGGTCATAGGATACTACCGAGAAGCAATTTTTTGGGCAAAAAAAGCGCTTGAAGGAATCGGCGGCGATTATCGAAAACACCTCTGTGCGAGTCTCGTGGGGTATCTTACCACCTCGGGTGATTATCGCTCTGCAACCGGAATCTTAAAAGAAGGGAAATCAGAGGAATGGGATTACAGTTCAAGGGCGCTTCTTTGCGAAGCATTTATCAGTCTCAACAAAGGCGATTTTCAAGAAGCTTCTTCATTGGCAGTCAAGGCCTTGGAGCAATCAATAAAGGAGGGAATCAAAAGATACTTCCACTTGACAACTTTCATTCTTGCCTGTTGCCATGCGTCGGCTGGTGAGAAAGAAGCAGCACGGGTGCTATTAAGAAGATATAATCCATTGCTAAAGAAATATCACCTGGAAAAGGAGTACTTCTTAAGGCGGATTTTATTGGGAGACTTTAATTTGTCAAATAACGCTCTGCTCGTACCCTCCCTCCGATTGGCACATCTTTTTTATCAGGCTAAGATAACCATGAAAGCAAAAAACTATCGTAAAGCTTTGAGATATGCCCGTTCGCAAGAACTTTTCGGGCTTTTTGAGCGTCTTGCCTTATTCTTTCCCGAAGTAGTGGTGCATCTTTTAAGGAAGGGCAAGAACCCAAGACTGCCCAGGTCTCTCTTGGTGATGCCGATATTTCAAATCGAATCACCTGTGTATAATCTCAAATTTCTTGGCAGATTAAGAATATGCAAGGGTGAAAATCCAATAAGAAAATCAGGTTTGAGTCCAAAGGATGCCGCCTTCTTGATCCACATGTCACTGCATAAAAACCGCAGAATGTTATTATCTGACATATGCCTTAATTTCTGGCCTAAAAGCAAGACCCCTTCGAGAAATCTTTCCCATTTATTAGTACGAATTAAGAAAACAATTAATCTATCATCAAGCCTTTTGAAAGTTAACAGCGATTCACTGGAATGGAAATTTCATGTTTCAACGGATTACGAGCTGTTCAAGGAAACACTCGCTCAGGCAAAAGCGCTGGAGCGAGGCGGTGAGTGGATATTTGCCAAAAAAGAATATCTGCGGGCATTTAAGTTATTTCGGGGTGAGCCATTCAAAAAGAATTACGACGAATGGTCATTGAACTTAAGGCATAAGATTCTAACGCAAGTTGAAACCGAAACCACGAATTTTGCGAAAAGTTGTCTGGAGCACGGGAACAAGCGGGACGCCAGAAAAGTCTTGGCGATGATGTTGAAGATAATGCCTGATTCGAAAGATCTAAGGAATTGGCTGGCAGAAAAAATCCCGTTAGGGGAGTGTGATCCCCTAACGGGACATTTGCCCGTAATCGGTATTAAAGAGCTTTCCAGATAATTTCCTGTAAACCCAGAACGTTGAGCTTACCACCGCCTTTATCGGCGACCGCGGTCGCCGCGGTCTTGAGCACCTGCTCGCAGGTAGCACAGGCCGTAACCAGCGTTTCCGCTTTTGTTCTGAGCGCTTCCTTTATCCGTTCTTCGGCGATCTTATTGGACAGTGTGTTGTCCGACACGAGAATGCCGCCGCCGCCGCCGCAGCACCGCGACGTGTCCTGCTTGTATTTCATTTCCACAAGTTCCAGACCGAGCGCCTTGATGATCTCGCGGGGTTCTTTGGTGATCTTGGCACCCCGTGACAGGTCGCAAGGATCATGGTACGTGACCTTACCGGCCTGTTTTTTCACCTGAGCGCCGGGCAGCTTTTCGGCGATAACCTGCAACGCGTGTTTCGCCTGGATCTTGTAGGCTTCGTTCAGATAGACCGTGCACGTCGGGCAAAGGGTGATCGCGGTCTTGAACGGGAAGAGCTCGGTGAACTTCTTTTTGTGCTCCTCGAATTCCTTGACAAAACCCAGCGCTTCCATCGGGTAACCGCAGCATACTTCCTTGACCACTTTCGGCTTGATGCCGATCTTTTCCAGAAGCTTTAAGTACATCTTGGTCTTGTTGGGTCGAGCCAGGAACTGGCAGCCGACGAATACCGGCGTCTCGCCTTCCTGGACCGGCGCCATCACCTCGGTGTCGGCGAAAATATTGCCGGTCTTTTTGATGTTGGCGATGAACGTCTTGTGCGCGTCGTACGCGAACCCCTTTTCCACGAGATCTGCCCGGGCCGCGCGCACGACATCCGGCACCTTCACCTTCGACGGGCACCGGCGGTTACAGTCCCGGCATAAAGTGCACTGGTACAGCGCCTTCACGACCGAATCATCGATCTCCAGCTCTTTTTCCAGGATGCCGTAGGACATGACCATGCGGCCGCGGCCTGACGGCGGGTCCCACAACTGGTTGACGAATGTGGGACAGACGTTCTTGCAATAACCGCACATCGTACACATCATCATTTCGTTTTCCCATTTTGCCAGGTGCCCTTCGAGCTTGCGGTTGGGATTTGTCGGGTAGCGCAGTTCATACATGAACCCTTTGTCCCAGTCGAACATCTTGTGCGGGTTCATGATATTATTCGGGTCCATTGCCTTTTTGATCGCTCTCATGACCGGGATGACAGTGTGCTTTTCCTTGTGGAATTCTTCTGCCTTCGTTATAGCTATCCCATGTTCGCCGCTGGTAGTACCGCCTAACTCCCTGATCAGCTGATATATCTCCGCCACCGCTTTTTTTGCCTGTTCCCAGTGCTTGGGGTCGGTCGGCGTCATCAGCACTTTGGTATGCAGGTTCCCGTCGCCCGCATGCCCATACGGCGGGATTATGATATCGTATTTCTCGGAGATCGCCCAGATACCGGCGACCGCCTGAGGTATTTTTGAGACCGGTACCGCCATATCATCGGCCAGCATCGTGGTCGCATATTCCTGCTTTAAAATACTGAGCGACGGGATCATTTGTTTCCTTGCTTTCCAGATCTCCGCGATCTTAGCTTCATCCTCGGTAAACTCGACCGACACCGCACCGGCATCTTTGCAGATCTTGACGACGATATCGACATCCAGTTTTATCGTTTCGGGACGGCCATCGATCTCGATGAGCAGTATTCCTGCAACTTCAGGTAGGCTCATTTTAGCCGCTTTATTTACGGCCTTAATGCAGGGTGCCGACATGATTTCAAGCTGCGATGGGATTAGCGGCTTTGCGATAATATTGGCTACGCACTGACCGGCTTTTTCCAGATCGTCAAATGCCGCGATACAACCCGCGATTTTGGGCGGCAAAGGGACAACTTTCATGTTGATCTCGGTTATAATGCCGAGCATGCCTTCGGACCCGCACATCAGCCGTTCGATCTGATAGCCGGTTGAATGCTTGATGGTTTTGGTGCCGGTGTACGCGATCTCGCCGGTGGGCAGCACGACTTCCAGGCCCAGCACATAGTCCCTGGTCGCCCCGTATTTAACCGCCTTTTCGCCCGACGCGTTGATCGCCACCATGCCGCCCAGAGTCGCGACTTCGCTCGATGCCGGGCCCGGGATGAAATACTTCATAGGTTTGATCGCGGCGTTGAAAACGTCGCAGACGACGCCGGGTTCGCTGACCACAAACATATCCCCCATTCGGATATCCTTGATTTTATTCATACGCTGCATGTCGACCGAGATCCCGCCGTCAATGGGCACTGAATGCCCGCACAGCGCGGAACCTGCTCCGCGCGGAACGACCGGCACTTTGTATTTGTTCGCGAGTTGGACGATCTTCTGAACCTGTACCGTGTTCTGCGGCTGGACCACGACATCGGGCTTCTTGCGATGGATGCCGCCGTCAAAGGCGTACACGTAGAGCTCCGCGTTGCTGGTCTTGCAGTATTCGCTGCCGACGATGTCCTGCAGCTGTTTGATAATATCCTTGCTGATTGCCATTTAAACTCCTTTCAAAGCCGCGCTAAGCGCGGTAAAATCCTAATTTCTAAACTCTAATTTCCGCTTCGTGTCGAATACTCAGCATGAGACATAAACAATATCCAAGCACAAAATCCCAATATTCTAAACATCTGCCATTGTTAAGGAATTTTGATATTCGAATTTGTTTAGGATTTAGGATTTCGTAATTAGAATTTTCCATATTATCCGATCAGTGGTACGGTTATGCTGCCGTCCATCAGGAAAGTGACTTTGGCGTCCTTGCCTTTGACGGCAAGGGCCTTGTCGACCGCTTCCTGCAGGCTGTGGAACGGCTTGATGAATATCGCGTTCATATCCTTGTCCGCGAGGTCCGTGACGCCCCACATCTCGGCCCAGGTACCGATCTCGGCCATCTTCGATGCCTTGTGATAACCGAGCTTGTAACCCTTTGCGATCTTATCCAGCGCGTCCTGCGGTGATTTGCATGAAGAAAGCAGCTCGAAAAACGCGGGTTCACCGATGCCGGTGCGGCATTTGGAGACCATGATCAGGATGCCGCCGTCTTTCAAAGCGAGTTTGCCGTTATCCAGCGCTTTCTGCGACTGATAAAGGTCGACATCCATCGGGTATGGCGCTATGCTCACGACGATATCCGCCTTTGCCGGCACTTTGACGCAGAACACCTCCTTGGCCTTGTCGACCGCCGCGTAGAAAGAATCGTGGATGTGGCCGCTGGTCACGCCGTACAGCCGGCGCTCTCCGTCGAGCACGGTCTGGATCGAGAAGATCTCCTTGTCCGCGATGACCTTAAGCGCGTCGATCATGTCCTCGTGCACCGGATTCCCGTCGAGAACCAGAGCCTGGGCTTCCATTTTAAGGGCATGCTTGTGATTCTGTTCGATCGTCTTCCGCGAGGCGATCCCGGGCAGGAACGATTTCCGTCCCCCCGTATACCCTCCGAAATAATGCGGTTCCACCGAACCGATGATCACGATCTTGTGGGCGTTCATGCCCAGCTTATTGACATACATTTCGGTACCGTTCTTGGAGGTGCCGATATGCACCATGTCCTCTTCCTTTTTACAGTCGTGCACGTGGATTAATCCATTGAACTTCGCATAGTATTTGCCGAATATGAAATCGAATTCCTCCTGGGTCGGCGCCCGGTGCACTCCGGTTGCCACGACGAACTTGATGTTTTTATCCTGGATCTGGTCCTGGATCATATCCAGCACTTTCGCGGTCGGTGTCGGCCGGGTACCGTCATTCACGATGAACAGAATGTCTCGGGCATTGGACAGGAATTCTTTGAAGGTCTTCGACTTGATCGGTTTTTCGATGGCGTCAAGCAGGATCTTACTCTCGTTCTGTTCCTTTACCTCGTTGGGGTATACCACTGCAAGGATATTCTTGTCCGCGATTTTGACATTTAGTTTATCGTCCTTACCATAAGGAATCTGAAGATCCATTAAACCTCCTTCCTTAAGAAAACAGCGAAGTTACGAAGTTGGGAGGATCAGAAGATCCGACCATCACAGCCTCTTATCCTCTTAACCTCTCATCTTCATATGTCGTCTTCGCGGTTATTTTTTAGCTTTCGCCAGCTGGGCGTCGATGAATTTGGTGACTCCGTCCGCGCCAAAAGCGAGGTTTTTCAGTTCCGCGTCCAGTTTCGACGGCTTTACCTTGATGATCCAGCCGCCGCCGTAAGGATCCTTGTTTATCAGCCGGCAGTCATTCTCAAGTTCCCGGTTGACTTCCGTGATCTCGCCGGAGATCGGCGAAACGAACTTGCCGACCCACTTTGACGACTGGATCTTGCCGCAGGTCTCCCCCTGCGTCACGGTGTCGCCTTCAAAAGGCAGATCCACGTAGGTCGTGTCGCCGGCCTGTTTCTGGTAAAAATCATCCATGCCGACCTTCACGGTGCCGTCAGCTTCAACCTTCACCCAGGTGTCTTCCTGGTGATAATAAAGATCCTCGGGCATATTATATCCCTTTATGTCCATTTAAGACCTCCCTCATTGATTGATTTAACCAATTGTTATTTAACCAATAATTAACCGAATCTAGCCCCAAATAACCAAAGGTAATTGGCGCAAGCTTTTCGAATAGAAATATTATGATGTTTGTTGCAGCCTGAGCGCATGATTATCAATTGAAATTATATGGATTTTAAGGGTGAAGTCAAGCACAGACGTAAGCGCTATGCCGTGTCATTGCGAGTCCGCCAAGTAGTATGGCGGATGAAGCAATCTCATCTGTTTCTCCCGTTGCAGAGATTGCTTCGTCGTTCCTTCAGCACTCCTCGCAATGACAGAAAATGTTTTTCTTTAATCGTTCTGTCCGTGTTCGTGCTCGTAATCCGTTCCGGGCCCGGCCACGTGCCGCGTTCCGGTTTTAAGGAAAAACGCATACAAGGGCGACATATTGCGCAATTTTTTGACGATGGGCGGAATTTCGGCCAGCACGTAATCAATATCAGTATCGTTGTTATACTTGGACAGCGTCATCACGAGGGAACCCTGCGCGATGGCCGCGTCGATCTTGATCGCGGACAGAACATGCGACATCTTCAATGATTTGGAAGTGCAAGCCGAACCGCTTGTCACATAAATACCCTTTTCATCAAGCAGCAACATCATCCCTTCGCCCTCGACGAACTCAACGGAAAAATTGACATTGTTCGGAAGCCGTTTTTCCGGGTGGCCGTTCAAATACAAGTAGTCGATATTCCTTGGCAGTTCAGTAATTAGCCGGTCTCGCAATTGCCGCATCCTTTTCGAATTTTCGACTGATGCATTCTTGGCAATCCGGCAGGCAGAGCCGAAACCCGTGATCGCCGGTATGTCCTCGGTGCCAGCCCTCCGGCCGCTTTCCTGAATTCCACCGTCGATCAGAGGGATGACCCTGACGCCCTTTTTAACATACAGCGCGGCTGCGCCTTTGGGTCCGTGAATTTGAGAACTCGACAAAGACAACAAATCAACACCCAATTCTTTCACATTGACCGGGATCACGCCGGCGGTCGAAACCGCGTCGGTATGGAACAGCACGCCTTTGTCATGAGCGATCCTGGCCATTTCATTGATCGGCTGGATCGTCCCGATCTCCGGGTTGGCATGCTGAATGGAAATTAAAATGGTCTGCGGCTTGATAGCTTTTTTTAGATCATCAGCTGAAACCAGACCGTACTTATCCACCGGCAGGTGGGTGATATCAAAACCGGCCTGCTCAAGCCTCCGCGCGGCGTATAAAACGGAGAAATGCTCGATACCGGAAACGATGATATGCTTGCCTTTTTCCTGGTAAGCCACGGCAATGCCCTTGAGCGCCAGGTTGTTGGCCTCGGAACCGCAGGAAGTAAAATAGATCTCTGGTTCCTGCGCCCCGATCAAACCCGCAACTTCCTTTCGCGCTTTATCCAAAGCATCCTTCGCACGGGCGCCGGCTGTATGAATGCTCTGGGCATTGCCATAATATTCTTTCAAATACGGCGTCATCTCGACCAACACCCGTTCATCAATCCGGGTTGCCGAATGGTTATCAAGGTAGACTTCGTGCATGGCAGCCGCTTATATTCTAAATCCCGATCCCAGCAGCCTTGTGTTTTGCCAGAACTGCATCGGCCAGGAGATCAAGTTTTTTCAGGTCATCAACTGTCGGATATCCCTTGATCACAACCGGTTCGATCATCTCGACTTTAAGGTTGGTCATGAGGCCCCCGAGCCTTTCGATCACCTGAGTACCCCACCCGAAAGAACCGATAACCGACGCGAACCGGGTCTTGGGGCGCAGGGCATTGGCAAGAAAGGCCGCATAAGCGACCGTGGGATGCGGTCCGACCAGTACGGTCGGTGCCGCAAGAATTATCGTGGCGGCGTCAACCAGGGCGATCGCCAGCTCTCCAATGTCAGTCCGCGGCATGTTGAACGGTTTGACCGTGATCGACCGCTTCATGAGGGCGTCAATGAAATGATCGACCATTGCCCTGGTGCTGCCGTGCATGGATACGAACGGCAGAACGACCTCGTTCTTCACGTTGTCAGAAACCCAATCCGCATAGGCGTCCACGATAAAGGGCGACTTCGCATGTACGGGACCGTGACTCGGCGCGATCATCTTTATATCATAGCTTTGAAGCTTTCTCAAATGGCTGACGATATTACTTCTAAACGGCATCATGATCTCGGCGTAATACCGTTTGGCTGATTCATAGACCCGCGCATCATCATCGGCAAACAAATCGCTGGTTGCCAGGTGCGCGCCGAACAGATCGCATGAGAACAAGATCCCGTCTTCTTTCAAATAGGTCAGCATTGTTTCGGGCCAGTGAACCCACGGCGCGATGAGGAACTCGAGCGTCCTGTCGCCTAACGACAGGATTTCGTGGTCGCCCCTGGTGATAAATTTCTCTTCCGGGATCATCAGCAGGCTTTTCAGAAAATCCTTACATTTTAGATTGGTCACGACCATGGCTTCTGGAAAAGCTTTCAGCACATGCGGTATCGAACCTGAATGATCCTGCTCGGCATGATTGGAGATCACGTAATCGAGCTGGGTAATACCTGCCTTTTTCAGGTTGGAGAACAGTTCTTCTGCCTTGGCCGGATCGACCGTATCGATTAACGCGGTCTTTTCGCTACCCTTGATCAAGTAGGCGTTGTAGGTCGTGCCGTCTGGCAGGGGGATCAGCTCGTCGAAAAGTTTGCGGTCCCGGTCCAACGAACCGACCGCGTAAATACCGGGCCTAAGTTCTTTTGTAGGCATATAACTCCTTAGTTAATCCCAAACTCCACTTTGATATCAATAATTTGTTAAATGGTAACTGGTTAAATATTTTTTTTCTTTCCATTTAACCATTTAACTATTTAACTAATCTATTGGTCAAATATTCTATTTTTTCCATTTTGTCGTCTTCTTATCAGTTTATTTAACCATTCAACCTTTTAACCATTTAACTAATCTGCCGGCTCAAACTTGTCTTTCCCTGCCCCGCATACAGGACACACCCAGTCTGACGGGATTTGTTCAAAAGAGGTGCCCGCGGCAACACCAGTGTCCGGATCGCCTTTTTCCGGATCATATATGTACCCGCAAACCGTACAACGGTATTTTTTCATTTTCAATTCTCCCTTCAAACTAGCGCCGGCAGGGACCGGTCCCTGCTTCTCATCGTAATATCCAGGGGCCGTTTTCGGCACCAATCCGTGCTTTACCTCGCGATAGTAGGCATAGGTCATTGGCTGTTTGTCGCTCAGAACTTCGGCTGCCATTGCCTTGCCGATAAAAAGTGTGTGCGTTGAAGCGTCGACACGCTCCTTGACCTCGACCTCGACAGTGGCGATCGCGTTGTCAGTTACGATCGGCGCGCCCAGTTCCCCAAGGCGGAAACCGACGCTATCGAATTTATTGAATGTCCGTCCGGTCTTGAAACCGAAATGCCCGATAAAATTCATGGGCGTATCGACCGCCAGCACCGAAATCGTGAAAATACCGCTCTCCAGGATATATTCATGGGTCAGGTTCTGCTTGTTTATGCAGACGCCGATCAGTACCGGGTCTGATGAAGCCTGAAACACCGCATCGGCTATCTGACCGTTATGGGCACCGGCTTTATTGTTACTCGAAACCACATACAATCCGTAACTGAACTTCATCAGCGCTTTGTGATCCATTATTTTCCCTTTTGCATTCTTCTTCCCTTATTTTTAGACCGCATACCGTCCCAGATGTTAAGCGCCCGGCGCAGGTGCGGGATCGTTATTGTACCCCCGATAACCGCGGCAATGGCGAGTGTCTCTTCGAGTTCCTCGTCGGTCACGCCTTCTTCATAACATCGGGCGATATGGTAATGAATGCAGTCGTCGCAGCGCAGAACAAGCGATGACGCCAGGCCAAGCATTTCCTTTGTCTTTTTACTAAGCGCGCCTTTCTGGTATACGAGCGTATCCAGACTGTATAGACGCTTGATCCCAAGCCGGGCGTATTTCATGACGATCCGGTTCAATCTTTCGCGTTCTTTTTTAAAATTTTTAGTCAATCCTATGGCATCCCTTTTCCGCCGCGCATTTTTTGTGTTCGACATACTGCAAATTATATAATTTTATCTGTAAAAGTCAATGTTAATTATTCGGCTGCGTTAACGTAATGCGCATGACCCCTTGACAATTCCCATTTTGTGTTTATAATAAGATAAGAAGGCATGCGCTTAGTAAGCTTGTATATTTATGGTATTACTTACTAAGAGGTATGCCATTTTGTTTTTCAAGGAAATATTTTATCAGCATCATTAAAAATTCAGGAGGATTATGAATAATAATAAAGAGAGAGGTTTGCTACCATTCGTCATTATTATTTTCTTAATGTTAGCCTGCGTAATTTTTGCCCAGCAGACCTATAATCTGGAGATAATCTTTCATACCGAGTGTCCGGTGGATTCCGCGGAGTATTTCGGCGTGGCGTTATCATCCGCCGGTGACGTAAACGATGACGGATACGATGATATCATGATTGGATCTACAGCCCGGTTTTTCAGTGGCATGCAGGATAGTTCCCATGGGCACGCATATATCTACTGTGGAGGTCCTGTCATGGATACAGTCGTCGATATCTCATTGCCCGGTGAGCATCCACTTGATGCTTTCGGTGCGAGCGTCTGCAATTTAGGTGATGTCAACTGTGATAGTGTTGACGATATTGCCGTAGGTGCGGTAAATTGTACCCAGATTGACAGCTGCGGCAGGGTATATATTTATTTTGGTAGTTCTTCCATGGATAGTATTCCGGATCTTGTTTTAAAAGGCGATTTTTGTACGGCGTTTGGTGTTGCTATTACCGCAGGTGATATCAATGGTGATGGGTGGAATGATATCATAGTCGGTGAATATGCATATAATTGGCTTACTCTTGACGGTCGGGCTTATATATATTATGGTGGTCCATTGTTAGACACCATTCCAGATATTATATTAAATGGACACAACAGTGAATGCTTTGGGCACACGATCGGCTCCGGCGGTGATTTGAATTCGGATGGATTTGAAGATGTGGTGGTCGGCGCGGATGAAAACTCCGAATCCTATGGCGGCGCAGGTAAGGTTTATGCCTTTTTCGGCGGTAATCCCATGGACACAGTCCCCGACTGCTGGTTGCATGGCGAGGGCGTAAATCATTATTTAGGGTGGTATAATGTTTCAATTGCTGATAATGTCACCTCTTTTGACCGAATGACCACCAGTACTTGGCATTACAGCGAAGCAGGCAGGAGTGGCAAGATCTATGTCTTATATGGCGGCTCCCCGATGGATACAATACTGGACGTGTGGATGGTGGGTTATACGGATTCAAGCGGTAGTGGCGGTCTAGGATATTGGTCGGCAACAGCCAACAAAGCTGATGGTGATAACTATGCTGATGTGCTTGGAGGAGCGCCTGGGTATAATAATGGTACAGGTTATCTGTGGCTTGGTGCTTTATCTATGGACACAACGCCTGATGGATGGCTATCCTGCGGAAATTCAGGCTATCGCAACATCGGTGATCGTGTCGCCTCTGCCGGCGATGTCAATGGCGATGGGTTTGACGAGGTGATGTTTTCCAACTATGCCGCCGATTCCAATAAATCGGTCTGGGTATGTAGGTATACGGGACCGGGGGTAGTGGAGCAGAGAACAGAAGGTATTGCCCATATTATGGCATTTACAGTGTATCCTACTATCTTTACTGATAAACTTGTGATTAAATGTCAAATTCCAAATGACAAATATCAAATGAATGCCAAAGTACAAATGTCATTGAAGATTTACGACATTTTAGGTCGGGAGGTGATAAAATATGATATAGAAAATCCGGAGGGAAAAACCGTAGTAGATGTGGATGCGCGCCATCTGTCCGCGGGCGTATATTTCATACAGGTGGAGGTGGAGGGTATCAAGGAGGTGCAGAAGGTGATAAAACTAAAATAAAAAAAGAGGGGAGCAGTGCGGATAGAATACGTAATCTGTCTGAATCATCTGTATCAATATCTGTTTGCATCAATCTCGCGAACGCGAGAGGAGGTTACAATGTTTAAGGCAACAATCAGCACATTAATTCTGACTTTGTTGGCAGTAGCAGTCCTGCCTTCAGTCGTATTAGGTCAGGTCGTCGGACCTGATTATTGGTGGGTCCAGGATAACGATGGCACTATGCCAAGCAAATCATTCCGGGGTATCTGCGCATTAAGTGAGACCGATGTCTGGGTCGTAGGTGAATGGGGTGCGGTATACCACCGCCAAAGCCAAATTCCGGTGCATCAGCATCCGGCTTGGCTGAAGAATGAGAATTTTCCCCAGGGATATACTGACTACCACTTCAACGATATCTGTTTCGCTGATGCCAGCCACGGTTGGATCGTGGGCGAGAAAAAACAAACGATTGATCCTGTCCCTGATCCAACCAGCTACAGCGGAGTAATATTTTATACTGCGAATGGCGGAACCTCATGGAGTGATCAAACACCCAATATATGGCCCACTTTCCCCATCCCCACATCTTTCCGAAAGGTGAAAATGGTCTGGAAACAATTGACCCAACATTATGTAGGCTATATTGCATGTGGAAATGGAGCAATGCTTAAAACAGAGAATGATGGTGTTTCCTGGTCCCACACCCCTACTGATCCCTGGTCTGATCCAGACAACGTATCCAACTGGTACAACGGGTTGTGGGTTGATCCATCGGATCCAGATTTTGAGAATGTCTGGGTCGCCAGCGATGCATTTGGCATTATCGCCAAGACTGACGACGGGGGTAATACCTGGACATCATACCAGCCCATTGCGTTCAACCAGTCCTACTCATTTCCTGCCCCCCCCCGCAATTACCCCCTTGTGGAACAAAACTGGCATTTTTTGATGCTGATTTCAGTTCTTTTATAAGCGGTTCAGTTGCGCTCTCGTTTGGGCACCTCGGCATTACAACCAATGGCGGTGCTGACTGGGATGTTTTGGGTTATGAACCAGATCCCACATGGTACTATGATGTAGATCTCACCGCGACTGCCGGAAATTTCACCGCCGGCAACTTTGGCGTCATCGACCAGTTACCTTATCAGGAATGCGTAAACTACCAATGGAAGTTTGACATCTATCCCACGGATTTCTCCTGCCTGACCGCAGGTCTGGGCGCCAATGGCAACTATGCCTATGCCGCAGGTGAAGGATATTCCGATGTTCGGTTAAGGTACAAACCGGCGTACGTCGCGACTATAAATAAGAATGTTACCTGGGTCGATGGATATCCATATGGTCATTATGATGTGCATATCACGGTTAGTTACGCACTGCTCCCCTCTATTCTGGACATAAAGGGACTTGATATATGTTAGTCATTTTAACCTGCAAAGCAAGATTCACCTTGTGCATCTCATAGATTTCATGAGGGGTCCGATAGCCCAAGCTTTGAT